>TARA_R110000823_G_scaffold91174_3_pt1 | contig 28980 bp, 30 predicted proteins | sample TARA_R110000823 | Tara Oceans TARA_R110000823 (sample SAMEA4397722) | marine metagenome | biome: Polar Biome; feature: [DCM] deep chlorophyll maximum layer (ENVO:01000326); material: water (ENVO:00002006), including particulate matter (ENVO:01000060) such as... | depth 20 m | reverse complement strand
CCCCCGCCGCTTTCAGCGGCAGGAAGGTCAGCACCGCGATCACTGCCAGCGCGCCCATGCTGCCCCAGAAACCGATACCCCCATCGGTCGTCACCCGTTCCGGCACCGGTTTGGTTTTGTCCATGGACGACCAGATGGGCATCAGCAGGAAGAAGGCAAAATAAATCACGCTGCATATCTGCGCCAGCAGGGTGCGTTCCGGCGTAGGCGCCTTCACCCCGAGCACACCCAGTATCAGGAAGGACGACACAAATAGCGCCAGCATGACCTTGGTGATATTGCCGCGATAACGCCAGGACTTGACCGGGCTGCGGTCGAGCCAGGGCAGTATGAACGGTATTGCCACCGATGCGGCGAACGCAATGAAGCCCCAGAACTTGTCGGGCACGGCGCGCAGCACCGAATAGAAGGGCGTGAAATACCACACCGGTGCAATATGCGCAGGCGTCTTCAGGTTGTTGGCTTCCTCAAAATTCGCGTACTCAAGGAAGTACCCGCCCATCTCGGGCATAAAAAACATCACGCCGCAGAAAATGAACAGGAACACCCCGACCGCCTGCAGGTCGTGCACCGTGTAGTAGGGGTGGAAGGCCACGCCATCCAACGGCACGCCGTTCTCGTCCTTGAACTTCTTGATATCGACGCCGTCAGGGTTGTTGGAGCCCACTTCATGCAGGGCGAGCAGATGCAGCACCACCAGTGCCAGCAAAATGATCGGCAGGGCCACTACGTGCAGCGCAAAGAAGCGATTCAGGGTAATGCCCGAGATCAGGTAATCACCGCGAATCCAGGTCACGATATCCTCACCGACATACGGAATCGCGCCAAACAGGGAAATAATCACCTGCGCGCCCCAGTAGGACATCTGCCCCCACGGTAGCACGTAGCCCACGAAGGCCTCGGCCATGAGCACCACGAAGATGAGCATGCCGAAAATCCAGATCAGTTCGCGCGGCTTCTTGTAGGAGCCGTACAGCAGCGCGCGGAACATGTGCAGATAGACAACCACGAAAAAGGCCGAAGCGCCTGTGGAATGCATGTACCTGAGCAGCCAGCCGTACTCCACATCGCGCATGATGTACTCGACCGAGGCGAACGCGCCCTCCTGGGAGGGCGTGTAATTCATGGTCAGCCAGATTCCTGTGAGCAGCTGGTTGACCAGCACCAACAGGGAGAGCACACCGAAGAAATACCAGAAATTGAAGTTCTTGGGCGCGTAGTACTGGCCCATGTGGGTATTCCACGCCTTCATAATGGGCAGGCGCTCATCCACCCAGTCGCGCAAACCGATCAACAGATTATTCATGCTGCGGCCTCCGGGTCGACACCGATCACCAGGACGTTGTCGTCCTCAAACGAGTACGGCGGCACTATCAGGTTCTGTGATGCCGGCACGCCGGCATACACACGGCCCGCCAGATCAAATTTGGAACCGTGGCAGGGACAGAAAAAACCGCCCAGCCAGTCCTCGCCCCCCAGGTCGACGGCGCCCACTTCGGGCCGAAACGTGGGTGCACAACCCAGATGCGTACACAGACCAATGACCACGAAGATCTTGTCCCTGATGGCACGACTCGTGTCAGTGATATACGTGGGCTGCGAATCGGGAATGCTGGAATCGGGATCTTTCAATTCGTCATTCAGCCGCGGCAGGTCTTCCAGCTGCTCGGCGGTGCGATGCATGATATACACGGGCTTGCCGCGCCATTCCTCGGTGATCATCTGGCCTGGCTCAAGCCTGCCGACATCCACCTTCACCGGCGCACCGGCCGCCCTGGCCTTGGCCGACGGATTCCACGACCCCACGAATGGCGTCATTATTCCGACCGCTCCAGCGGCCCCCACCACGCTGGTAGCTGCCGTCAGGAATTTCCGCCTGCCGACGTTAACGCCGTCGCTACTCATGCTGCTCTCCCAAGCTCAAAGGCCCCTGTTTTGCCGCCTGGCCGGGACCCGGACCGCAAATCCCAAAAAGGGCCAAATGGTAATGATTTTAGCTGGTACTGACAAGCTAAACGCCTTGATTTCACTGCGTTTTCAGCCGGGTTACCCGAGGACCCCGGCGCTTCGGCAGTCCATAAAGTGACCATAAAAAACGCCCGATTGACGATGCAAACGGGCGTTCTCGAAGGTTGCGATCTCCCCTCGTCGCGGGGCGATGCAGCGGCTCAACGCTTGGAGAATTGTGGACGCTTGCGGGCTTTTCGCAGGCCGACCTTCTTCCGTTCAACTTCGCGGGCGTCACGCGTCACGTAGCCCGCGCCACGCAGCGTGCCACGCAGCGACTCATCGTACTCCATGAGCGCACGGGTGATGCCGTGACGAATCGCGCCGGCCTGACCAAAACTGCCCCCACCTGCCACGGTGACATTGACGTCAAACTTGTCTGACAGATCAACCAGATCCAGCGGCTGACGCACGATCATCCGCGCCACTTCACGACCGAAATACTGGTCGAGAGGACGCTTGTTAACGGTGATGCTACCGCCGCCGTTGCGCAAAAAGACGCGGGCCGTGGAGGTTTTGCGACGACCGGTTCCATAATACTGGGTGGCTGACATAAATTCGTGATCCGTTAGATATTAAGTTCCCGGGGCTGTTGCGCCGCATGGGGATGTTCGCTGCCTGCATATACCTTCAGTTTTCTGAACATGGCACGACCCAGGGGGTTGCGCGGCAGCATGCCCTTGACGGCGGACTGGATGACGCGCTCCGGGGCCTTGATAATCTGCTTTTCGAACGATATGGACTTGAGACCGCCGGGATAGCCGGTGTGGTGGTTATACATCTTGTCCGTGGCTTTTGCACCCGTCACCCGCACCTTCTCTGCATTGACCACCACAATATAATCACCGGTATCCACGTGCGGCGTATATTCCGCCTTGTGCTTGCCGCGCAGCCGATGGGCAATCTCGCTGGCGAGGCGGCCCAGCGTCTTTTCAGAGGCGTCCACCACGAACCAGTCGCGGGTCACTTCTTCTGCTTTGGCACTGTAGGTTTTCATCTGGAACCGCCTTCCGGGACTGCATTTTCGAGAGCGCGAATACTAATCAATCGACTACTCCATTTCAAGCGACAAATAAAACAATTTTTGGCCCGGACCGGCAACCTGCCGTATTACCGGCAGGGCCTGAACATACCGCCAGCGCCCTTAATCCGGGCGCTCAGGGCCTGTGCTCGCGCGCCAGGTAATTGTACGACTGCATCTCCTGCAGGCGCGAAATCGTACGCTGGAACTCAAAGGCCAGCCGCCCGCCAGCGTAGAGTTCAGGCAGGGGTTTCGCCGCGGCGAGTACAAGCTTGACATTGCGGTCATAGAACTCATCCACCAGATTGATGAAGCGTCGAGCCTGATCGTCCCTGTCCGGCCCGAATTCCGGCACGCCGGAAATCAGCACGGCGTGGAAGATCCGCGCCAGTTCGATGTAATCATTCTGCGAGCGCGGGCCATCGCACAGCTCAGCGAAATCGAACCAGGCCACATCTTCCGCCAGCCTGCGGCAGGTCAGGTAGCGCGAATTGATTTCAATCTTCTCCCAGTGCCTGGCGGATTCCGGCGCCAGACGCTGAAAACTGTCCTCAAGGCTGGCATCGGCGCCTGCGTCCAGCGGGTAATGGTAGAGCTCTGCCTGTTGCAGGGTTCGCAGGCGGTAATCCGTGCCGGCGTCTACATTCACTACACGCGTATGCTCTTCAAGCAGCGCGATCACCGGCAGAAAGCGCTGACGCTGTAAGCCGTTTTCATACAGATACCGGGGCTCGATATTGGACGTGGCCACCAGCGTCACCCCGCGTGAAAAAAGTGACTGCATCAGTCCGCCCAGTATCATGGCGTCGCCGATATCCGTAACAAAAAACTCGTCGAAGCAGACGACACGGGCCTCTGCCGCCAGCCGCTCGGCAACGCGATCGAGAGGATTCTTCTCACCCTTCAACTTACCAAGATCGGCATGTACGCGCTGCATGAACCGGTGAAAGTGCACGCGCAGTTTCTCCTTGAAGGGCAGGCTCTCGTAGAACATGTCCATCAGATAGGTCTTGCCACGGCCGACGCCGCCCCAGAGGTAGAGCCCGGTTTCAGGCTCGACAGTCTGGCCCCGCAACCGACCCAGCCAGCCGCGCATGCCACCGGTTCTGCCGCGGCTGGCGAGCAACCGTTCATACAGATCCTGCAGTTGTTCTACCGCCGCCTGCTGGGCCGGGTCGTGGGTGAAATCCTCGCGCTGAAGATCCGCCTGGTAGCGCTGCCAGGGTGTTGTCATATCGGGCGGGTACTGTGTGGGCTAGTCTGCAAGCGGCACACTTTAGCGACCGGCCGGGATATTGGCAACGTGTGCGCTATTGCCTGGAGCGTATAACGGTTATACTGGCTCGCGTTTTATAGCTGGTACCGAGGAGCCCCCGTGGAAGCATCTGAATTCAGTCTGGAAGTCCTGATCGCCTGCGCCGTTCTGGTCCTGCTGGCGGGCCTGGCCCTTGGCGTCCTGATCGGTCGACGAACCTCCAGTTCCGGTCAGAAATACCGCGAAGTCGAGCGCAAGCTTGACCAGGTGCTGCAGGACAAGAAGCGCTACGAGGACGATGTAGTGGAGCACTTTACCGAGACCGCGCAACTGCTGAACAGCCTCACGGACAGCTACCGACAGGTGCACAATCACCTCGCCAAGGGCGCCTCTACCCTGTGCCAGGGGGAAGGTCCGGTGGCACTTGATCACCTGACAAACAACCGCGACCCGGAAGACATCCCGGCAGACCTGGTACCCATTCGGCCGCCTCTGGACTATGCGCCAAAAAGTTCACCGGATGAAAAAGGCATGCTCAACGAGGAATTTGGCATAGAACGCCAATCCTCCGCACAGGCAGCCGGGAAGAAAGGCGACAAACACTGAATTCGCTTCGGCCCCCTACACCGGGTTGTCGATATCGATAAAGCGGTGCTCAAGGGCAAACCGCTCCGCGAGATGTTCGCCCAATGCCTGCACACCATAGCGCTCTGTGGCGTGGTGGCCCGCCGCCACGAACTGCAGGCCCTCCTCTCGCGCAACATGTACCGTCTGCTCTGACGCCTCGCCTGTCACATACATGTCCGCTCCCGCCGCAATTGCCGCGTCAATATAGCCTTGTGCCGCCCCGGTACACCAGGCTATGCGCTGTACCAGCGCCTCCGGCTCACCGACATGCAGCGGTTCGCGACCAGTGATTCGCGCGATGTCCTGCACCAGAGCCGCAGCACTCAGCGGTTGCGGCAACAGGCCGATATTGCCGACCGAGGCGGGCTGATCCTGATGCAGCGGCTGCTGCGCCCCGGGCTCGATGCCCATCAGCGCCCCCCAGCGCGCGTTGTTGCCAAATTCCGGGTGTGCATCCAGTGGCAGGTGGTAGGCGAACAGTGATATCTCGGCAGCGAGTAGCGCCGCCAGCCGGCGCCGCTTCATGCCTACCACCTGTGGCGCCTCGCCGCGCCAGAAGTAACCGTGGTGCACCAGAATGGCATCGGCCCGCCAGGCAATGGCGCTGTCTATAAGCGCCTGAGAGGCCGTGACGCCGGTTACCAGGCGCTGCACGCGCTCACGCCCCTCAACCTGCAACCCGTTGGGGCAGTAATCCTGAAACCGGGCGGGTTGCAGGCAGGCGTCCAGATGGTTTTTCAATTGCTCAAGTGTCGGGCTCATGCCTGGGTCGCCTCAAGTCGGTGAGTACAGCCTACACTGCATCATATACAATGCGGGCGATCATCCAAAAGACACGCCATGAAACAAACGCTGCAAGACATATTCTGGCCCGCAATCGCCGGCCTGCTGGTCGCTCTGCTGGTACTCGACCGCTGGGTATTGGCACCCGGACATGGTGCGGAGGGCGGCCGGGAACCGGTAAGCTATGCGCGCGCAGTGAGTACAGCGACTCCCTCGGTCGTAAATATCTATACCGCCAAGCTGGTAAGCTCGCAACGCAGCCCGCTGCTCAACGACTCCTACTTTCGCCGTTTCGCCGACCCCGGCGCCCAGCGTCAGCGTATCGAACGCTCGCTCGGCTCAGGCGTTATCGTGACCGGCGAGGGCCACATTCTGACCAACAACCACGTGATCGCAGGCGCGGACGCAATCCAGATAATGCTGCACGACGGTCGCTCGGCCAACGCCGTTGTGATCGGAGCCGATTCCGCCACCGATCTCGCGGTACTCAAAGTTGATCTACCGGAACTCGAGCCCATTGCAATCGGCGACTCGGATGGCAGCAGGGTGGGCGATGTCGTGCTGGCAATCGGCAATCCACTGGGCTTCGGCCACTCTGTCACCCAGGGCATCATCTCGGCGCTGGGTCGTTATGGCCTGCAATTCAATACCTATGAAGATTACATCCAGACCGATGCGACGATCCACCTGGGCAACTCCGGGGGAGCGCTGATTGACACCAGTGGCCGGCTGTTGGGCATCAACACACTGATCTACACCGGCAACGATCAGACGCGCAACAATGGCGCCGGCATCGGTATCAGCCTCGCCATACCGGTCAACCTGGCCATTTTCGTCATGCGCGACCTGATCGATTACGGTGAGGTGATACGCGGCTGGCTGGGCGTCAGCGTTGAACCCATCGGTATTGCCAGCGAGGCAAACAAAGCGCGCCCGGCGCTGGTGGTGAAAGGCGTTGCGCCCGGCAGCCCCGCTGCCAGGGCGGGCGTTGAAGTCGGGGATATCATTACCCATATCAACGACGAAGCGGTGCAGGACGGCCGTCTCACCATGCACCGCATTGCACGACTGCGCCCCGGGGACACGATCGGCATATCCGTGCGCCGCGGACAACAAAGTGTGGAACTGCGCGCCGTGGTGGGCGCCCTGACCCAGTCAACGGGAGCCTTACCGGCGGCGAGCTAGCTCCCGGCTCCGCCGAGGCGCATTTCCGCGCTCCTGGCATGCGCCGTGAGTGATTCCCCGCGAGCCAGCGTCGACGCCGCCCTGCCGAGTTCGCGCATACCGCGCTCGCTGCACATGATCAGGGAGCTGCGTTTTTGAAAGTCGTTCACGCCGAGTGGCGAGGAGAAGCGGGCACTGCCAGCGGTCGGCAACACATGGCTGGGGCCGGCGCAATAATCACCCAGGGCCTCGGATGTATGCGGGCCCATGAATATCGCGCCAGCATGCCGCACCAGCGGCAACAGCGCCTGAGGGTCGGCTACTGACAGTTCCAGGTGTTCCGGGGCAATCCGGTTGCTCAGTTCAACGGCTTCGCGCAGGTCGCGGGTTCTGATCAGCGCGCCGCGCGTATCGAGTGATTCGCGGGCGATCGCGGCCCGCTCCAGACTCGGCAACAAACGCTCAATGCTCTCAGCGACCGCCTGTAGATATCCCGCGTCGGGGCTCAGCAACAAGGACTGTGCGTTTTCATCATGCTCGGCCTGTGAAAACATATCCATCGCGACCCAGTCAGGATTCGTCTCCCCATCGCCAATGATGAGAATTTCCGAGGGTCCTGCCACCATGTCGATGCCGACGCGGCCAAACACCTGGCGTTTAGCGGTGGCGACATACACATTGCCGGGCCCGACGATCTTGTCGACCGCCGGCACAGTCGCCGTGCCATAGGCCAGCGCAGCGATAGCCTGTGCGCCACCCAGTGTAAACACCCTGTCGACGCCTGCCAGCGCAGCCGCAGCCAGTACCAGATCGCTCAACTCACCACCGGGCGCCGGTACCACCATGATCACTTCGCCTACACCGGCGACACTGGCAGGCAGCGCATTCATCAATACAGAGGAGGGATAACTCGCTTTCCCGCCGGGCACGTAGATTCCCACTTTATCGAGCGCTGTAATCTGTTGACCCAGCAGATTGCCCAGCGAATCCTCATACTGCCAACTGGTCTGTTGCTGATGCTGATGCTGGTGATACTCGCGCACGCGCCGGGCGGCGAATTCCAGCGCCTGGCGCTGCTCGGCGGGAATGCGTTCGAGAGCGGCGTCGAGCCGCTCGGCGGACACCTCCAGTTCGGCTACCGAAGACGCCTCCAGGCTATCGAAGCGACGGGTATATTCAAGCAGTGCAACATCTCCCCGGACCGCGACATCCGAAATTATGCTGGCTACCGCAGCCTCGACAGATTCTCCGTTCGCGCCCGGCGCAGCGCGCAGTTGCGCCAGCATGGCTTCGAAATCAGCGCTCTGTGTATCCAGCCGTCTCATGCTCGCTCTCCAACCGCCGCGCCGATACGCTCGACAATATCGGCAATGGCGTTATGCCGTGAGCGCATGGCGGCTTTGTTCACCACGAGCCGCGAACTGATCGCCGCAATTTCCTCCAGCGGCTGCATGCCGTTGGCGCGCAGTGTGTTGCCGGTATCCACAATGTCGACGATGAGATCGGCCAATTGCATGGTGGGAGCCAACTCCATCGCCCCGTAGAGTTTGATGAGATCCACGTTCACACCCTGCGCGGCGAAATGGCGTCTGGCGATATTCACGAACTTTGTCGCCACCCGTACCCGGGCGCCAGTATGCTGCCACCCACTCGGCCCGGCCGTCATCAGTCGACAACGCGCGATACCCAGGTCGAGCGGTTCATAGAGCCCTTCCGCGCCGTGCTCAAGGAGCACGTCCTTGCCCACTACGCCGATATCCGCGGCACCCAGCCGCACATAGGTGGGCACGTCAGTGCCGCGCAACACGACGATTTGCAGATCGTCCCGATTGGTCGGGAACACCAGCTTGCGGCTTTCGCTGATGTTCTCGCAGGGGCGGATACCGGCGCGATCCAGCAGCGGCAGGGTTTCCTTGAGAATCCGGCCCTTGGTGAGGGCAAGTGTCAGTATCCTGTTCATAATGCGTTGCGGCTGCCCGGCGGATGATAAGAGCGGAACAGAGCTTATTTCGCCTGCCATTCCGTAGTGGTGTAGGTACGGATGTTTACTGCATGGATGCTGCCGTCGGCGATATTCTCGCTGAGAGCCGCGTACACCAGCTGCTGCTTTTGCACCGGGCGCAAGCCTTCGAAGGCATCGCCGATGGCCTCGATGTTATAGTTCGCGCCTTCGCCCTCAACATTGAACTGACAGTTCGGCAATTGCGCCTCCAGCAACGATTTAACAGTGGCTGAATCCATACAATGATCTCCGCTCTCGGTACCGGTGCCCTCCAGGCCTGCCCTGGCTGGCAGGATTGCATCCCTGCTGTGGGAATTCGCAACGAGCACCGCAAAAATGGGAGAGGCATTCTAGGAGAAAAGCGGGCCTCTGGCGAATACTCCCGCAACGGCTCAGCCGTCGACGTCAACCGTCACGGTGGTCCAGTTGGCGATAACAGCATCCAGATCGCCAGTCTGCTCCCGGGCAGCCGCCTGAAACTGGTCGCGATAGATTTCACCCAGATTGACACTTTCAATAATGACGTTGCGCAGTTTCCAGTCGCCTTCGCCGTCCCTGCCCATCTGGTAGAGCACAACATAGGGCTCATCGCGGTCGGCAAACACGTGCTGGCGCACGGACGCGCGGGATTCGACATCTTCGCCCTCCCCGGGCGGTATGATCTGGATGCGCGAGCCTCCAAAGGCGAGCAGCCCCTTGCTGTAGGTGCGCACCAGGCTCAGTCGCATCACCCGCGTGAATCGGTCCAGTTGATCGCGCAGCTGCGCGCGCCCTGCCTCATCCAGCGCACGATAACGCTTTGAACTGGCATAGGGACCCATCACGCTGCGCGCAAAACCCCGGTAGTCGATCAGTGGATCGAGAATGTCCTGAACCTGCTCGTAGTAACGCTCCGGATCCTCGTCGACGTAGTCATCGGCAGCCTGCACGGTTTCCAGCACCCGTTGCGTCGTTTCAGCCACCAGAGCATGCGCACCCTCGGACTGCATCTTTGCATGCGCCATCGAAGCGCACAGTATCCACCCCAGAACCCAGAGTGCCCGTTTACCAACGCGAAGCGCCATTCCCTTGTCTCCGAATCAATCAAATCCCACTAGCCGCGCGAGCGATGCCCTGTATAATCACGCCGACATCCGCGCAGTTCACTCCGGCACAACCGCTACTAATTCTACGGTGTTTATGACAACGTGGCTCAGCAAGCAGTTCCAGCGCCGCGGGCGCGCCCTACTCTAGCAGGAATCAGGCACATATGCTGTTAGCTGCCGCCGCAATCATCATCGGTTTCATCGTGCTGATCTGGAGCGCCGACCTGTTCGTGGCGGGCGCGGCCGCAATCGCGCGGAACTTCGGATTGTCGCCGATCATTATCGGTCTGACCATCGTTTCACTAGGCACCTCCGCACCTGAAGTGCTGGTCTCGCTTACCGCTTCATGGGCAGGTTCCGGCGAACTCGCCATCGGCAACGCAATCGGCTCCAACATCGCCAACATCGCACTGGTACTGGGTGCCACGTTACTGGTCGCGCCGTTGATGGTGCATGAGGGCTGCATGAACAAGGAGATTCCGGTGCTCCTGCTCGCCACCTTCGGTGTCGGCCTGCTGATTCTCGATCTTGAGCTGTCTGCTTTTGACGGCTGGCTGATGCTGGGGGTTATGGTACTGCTGGTAGTGCAGTTGGTACGCACCCAGGTTCACGATCCTGAAATCGCCGCGGAAGCCGGGGAGGAGAATCTGCCCAGGCTGACTCCGGTGCGCTCCTGGCTGTATTTCATTCTGGGCTTGCTGTTGCTCATCGGCAGCTCCCGCCTGCTGGTCTGGGGGGCATCGACCGCAGCGCTGGAGCTTGGCGTGTCGGAGCTGATTATCGGCCTGACCATTGTTGCTATCGGCACCAGCCTGCCCGAGCTCGCCGCCACGGTAGCGAGCGCCATGCGCGGGCACACCGAGATCGCGCTGGGCAACATAATCGGCTCAAACCTGTTCAACTTGCTGACAGTGATGGCCATACCCGGCATCGTAGCCACGGAAGCCCTGGCTCCCGAGGTGCTTTCGCGCGACTACCTGATCATGACCGCGCTCACCGTGTTTCTGGCGGTGGCCATTTTCGCGAGCTGTAAGCGCGGCAAGTCAACGCCCGGGCATGCCTACCTCGGACGCATCCTGGGCACGCTGTTAGTGTCCTCCTATGCGCTGTATTATTATCTGCTGCAAACTACTCTCTGAACAATGGGACGTCTGATGCCTGAGCAGGGCGCCATCAGCTACACCGAATCCGCGCAACGCACCATTCGCATGGAGGCGGCTGCCGTGGCGGCCCTGGAAGCCCGTATCGGCGAGCCCTTTGCCCGGGCCTGCGATATTCTGCTCGACGTGCCGGGCCGCATAGTGGTGACCGGCATGGGCAAGTCCGGCCATATCGCAAGAAAAATTGCCGCGACACTTGCCAGCACCGGTTCGCCGGCATTCTTTGTGCATCCCGGCGAAGCAAGCCATGGCGACATGGGCATGATCACTGCAGACGATGCCGTGATCGCACTGTCCAACAGCGGCGCGGTCGTGGAGATCGTCACGCTGCTGCCGCTGTTGAAGCGTCTCGGGATACCGCTGGTAAGCATGACGGGCAATGCACAGTCGGCGCTGGCGCTGGCCTCTGACGTGCACCTCGACACGGGGGTCGATATCGAGGCCTGCCCGCTGGATCTCGCACCCACCTCCAGCACAACGACAGCGCTGGTCATGGGCGATGCCCTCGCTATTGCGTTACTCGAGGCACGCGGTTTTACCGCCGATGACTTTGCCTTCTCGCATCCAGGCGGCACCCTCGGCAGGCAATTGCTGTTGATGGTGCGCGATGTAATGCGCACTGGTGATGCCATACCGCGAGTCGGCCTGAATACGCTCCTGTCGGATGCGCTGATGGAAATCACCGACAAGGGCCTCGGCATGACCACTATTGTCGATCCGGCAGGCGGCCTCGCCGGTGTTTTTACCGATGGAGACCTCAGACGCTCGCTCGATGCACGCATCGATATCAATGCCACCCCCATCGACGACCTCATGAACAGGCACGCCAAAACAGTGAGCGGGGAAATGCTGGCAGCGGAAGCCATGCGGATTATGGAGACCAACGAAATTGGCGCCCTCGTCGTGCTGGATGACAACGGCGCGATCACCGGCGTTTTACATCTCAAAGATCTGCTACACGCGGGCATTACGTGAACGGATCGACTCACTCATGACTTCGATTCAGACACGCGCGGCCAACGTGAGCATGCTCGTGCTGGACGTGGACGGCGTGCTGACCGATGGCAGGCTCTACTACAGCGACGCAGGCGAGGAGTTCAAGGCTTTTAACATCAGGGACGGACTGGGTATTAAACTGCTGCAACATGCCGGGGTGCCGGTGGCCATCATCACCGGGCGGCAATCTCCCATGGTCAGCCGGCGCGCGCAGGAACTTGGTATCGAAGAAGTCGTCCAAGGCCGTGAAGACAAGCGCCAGGCGCTGCTGGAACTCAGTCAGCGTTGCCGGGTGAGCATCGAAAACTGCGCCTACATGGGAGATGATCTGCCGGATCTGGGCGCGATCGTCGCCGCCGGCCTCGGCATGACTGTGGCCGATGCCTGCGCAGAGGTGCGCTCGGCGGCAGACTGGCAGAGCAACCTGGTCGGCGGCGCTGGCGCCGTGCGTGAGGCCTGCGAGTTCCTACTGAACGCCAGAGGCGCCTGGCTCTCCATAACATCGGAATTTGGCTGATGCTGCACAGATCCCGAAGCGTGATCCGGAGATTCCACATGCCCAAGCACCGCGCGCCCCGCAGTAGCCTGATCGTTACTGTCGCCGCCCTCACATGGACGCTGTTGTCAGCGCTTGTTGTGCCGCCCTCCCTGGCGCTGCCGGATGATCGCGAACAACCCATTCAGATTACCGCCGACAGGGCGGTGCGCAATGAGAAGAAAGGCATCACCGTCTACAGCGGGAACGTACAGATGCGCCAGGGCAGCATCGAGGTGGATGCCGACAATCTTGTGGTTTTCCAGGAGCGCGAAGACGCCAACAAAATCGTCGCCCGGGGTGAGCCCGCCGTACTGCGACAACAACCGGAACCGGATGAGGGGCTGGTGCACGCATACGGCCGCGTGATTACGTACTACCGCGACAAGGAACAGGTAAATTTGCTGCATGACGCCCGCCTGGAAAGGGACGATGGCTCACTGGTTACCGGCGACTCGATCGACTATTACATCGCCAGGCAGCTGGTCACGGCGCAGTCCAACACCAGTGAAACCGGCAATAAGGTATTTGTGGTCATACCGCCCAGCCTGCATCAGTCCGATGAAGAAGATAACGCTGAAGACGACGCCGGGGAGGCCGCCGCAGGGAAGGACGCGGCGTCGGCGGGTGTTCCAGGAGGCGTGGAGGCCGCTACCACGATCATCGGCGCTGCGCCTGAGCGCGGCATTTCGCCCGATGACAGCGACGGCGCAGAGGGCGGAAATGGCGCAGCTGATAGCGAGTAATCTCGCCAAGGCCTATCGCGGCCGGGAAGTCATACACGATGTATCACTGACCATAGAAAGCGGCCAGATCGTAGGTTTACTGGGCCCGAACGGAGCCGGTAAAACCACCTGCTTTTACATGATTATCGGAATCATCCCCGCCGACCGGGGCGCAATCGCCATCGATGGCGAGGACATCACCCGGCGCACTATGCATCAACGCGCCCGACGCGGTATCGGCTACCTCCCGCAGGAGGCTTCAATATTCCGCAAGCTGTCAGTGGGCGACAACCTGCTGGCAATTCTTGAAACCCGCCGGGACCTGAATCGCAGGCAGCGCCGCGCGCGCAGGGATGAACTGCTGGCGGAGTTCCATGTACAACACCTGAGTAAAAATCTCGGGCAGTCGCTTTCCGGTGGCGAAAGACGCCGCGTGGAAATAGCGCGGGCGCTGGCCACTGAACCGGAGTTTATCCTGCTGGACGAACCCTTCGCCGGAGTCGATCCGATTTCGGTCGGCGAGATCAAGCAGATCATCAATCACTTGCGGGATCGCGGCATCGGGGTGCTCATTACCGATCATAACGTGCGCGATACCCTGGATATCTGCGAGAAGGCCTATATCGTCGGCGAAGGCAGAATCATCGCCGCTGGAACCACGCAGGAAGTTCTGGACAACAGGGATGTAAGGCAGGTCTATCTGGGTGAGCAATTCCACATGTAGAGAAAGCCGCCGCCGCGAACAGGCGGGCATGCTCACTGGTTCACACAACGCCACAATACCCCGTAGTTACAAGCAAAATTCACGCCAAGCTGTTGCTAAGACCTCCCCCGCCCGACTACACTCTTACTGTCGGGCGTCGCTTTGAGACGCCAGAGCAGGCTAACGGCGATACACCGCGAACCATGAAGCAGTCACTACAACTCAAGCTGGGTCAACAACTTACCATGACCCCTCAGCTGCAACAGGCCATCCGCCTGCTGCAGCTTTCTACCCTCGATTTGCAGCAGGAAATCCAGCAGGCTCTCGATACCAACCCGCTTCTGGAGGTGTCAGAAGACGAAGATACAGACCCTGCGGACGACGCACGCGACTCCGAGCGGGGGCCTGAATCCAGCGATGGCCCGCTGCAAAGCATGGAGCGCACCGCCAACGGTGACGGCGACGACAACAGCGACTGGTCGTCCCCCGACGCCGATTTCGGCATGCCGGAAGACCTGCCGGTGGATACCCAGTGGGAAGACCTGTTGCCGTCGGCATCCTCGCCTCCGCCTCCTGCTGAAGAGTACAGCGACAACGATTTCGATTCACGCAACGCCGCCGTGGAATCGCTTCGCGAGCAGCTTCTGTGGCAGCTCGGACTAACCCGGCTGTCCGATACCGATCGACTGATCGCGCTGTCTATTATTGACGCCACCGATTCCAATGGCCGATTGCTGCTGACTCTGGAGGATATCCACGAGTCACTGGCCGAGCAGCTCGATATTGATCTCGATGAGGTTGTGGCGGTACTGCACCGGCTGCAGCAGTTTGAGCCCGCGGGAGTCTGCACGCGCAGTCTGCAAGAGTGCCTGCAGGTGCAACTTCAGCAGCTGCCACCCGGTACCCCCTGGCTGGAGCAGGCGAAGCTGGTGATCGGCCGACATATCAATCAACTGGCCAGTTCAGACTTCAAGCAGATCCAGCGACGCATGCGCCTGAGTGAGGATGAACTGCGCCAGGTACTCACCCTGATACAATCGCTGGACCCAAACCCCGGGCAAACCGCGGTGCCGGATGAGATCGAATATATCGTGCCCGATGTGTTTGTCAGCAAACGCAACGGGCGCTGGGTCGTTGAACTCAACCCCGACATCGCGCCGAAATTGCGCATCAACAGCGACTATGCGAGCCTGATAAAACGCGCTGATTCCAGCGCAGACAACACTTTTCTGCGCGACAATCTCCAGGAGGCCCGCTGGTTTCTCAAGAGCCTGCAGAGTCGCAACGAAACCCTGATGAAGGTTGCGAGTAAAATCGTCGAGCACCAGCGCAATTTCCTGGAGTACGGTGAGGAGGCCATGAAACCTCTGGTACTGCATGACATCGCCGAACTGGTGGAGATGCACGAATCCACTATTTCCCGCGTGACCACGAACAAATACATGCATACCCCACGGGGGATTTTCGAACTGAAATACTTTTTCTCCAGTCATGTCGCGACTACGGCGGGAGGAGAGTGTTCCTCCACCGCCATTCGCGCCCTGATCAGAAAACTGGTGGCGGCGGAGAACCCGCGCAAACCACTCAGCGACAGCAAGATCACACAGCTGCTTGAAGAGCAGGGTATCCAGGTCGCCAGACGAACCATCGCCAAATACCGCGACACACTGTTCATTCCGCCGTCCAACGAACGCAAGCGACTGGTCTGAACTGGTTTTCGGGTATCAACACCCGGCGCCGTGCCATTCCCCCGGCCGGCATCGGTTCACCACAGCAATAGGGAGCCTCACATGCAACTGAATATCAGTGGTCACCATCTCGACATCACTCCACCTTTGAAAGAGTACGTTGAAAGCAAGTTTGAGCGCTTACAGCGACACTTCGATCAGATTACGACAACCCAGGTCATCCTCACTATCGAAAAAATGGTGCACAAGGCAGAGGCTACCGTACATATCGCTGGCGCCGATCTATTTGCTGCGGCGGAAGATGAAGATATGTACGCAGCCATTGACGCGCTCGCCGACAAACTTGATCGCCAGCTTATCAAGCACAAGCAGAAACATCGGGGTCACTGACTTACACGGAGCAGAACTTAACGCCATGCACGCCCTTAACCACATCCTGACGCCCGAGCGCACCGTGTGTCATATCGCTACTGCCAGCAAGAAGCGTCTGTTCGAGAGGATCTCCGAAATCATATCGACAGATCAGCCCTCGCTACCCTACACCGAGGTACTCGACAAGCTCGTTGCCCGCGAGAATCTCGGCAGCACCGGGCTCGGCCAGGGCATCGCCATTCCACACTGCCGTGTCAGTGACTGTCCGGCACCCATTGGCGCACTTTTCAGTCTGGAAGATGCAATACCCTTCGGTGCTCCCGACGAACGGCCGGTAGACCTGCTGTTTGTGCTGCTGGTGCCGGAGGAAGCCAATCAGGAACACCTGGACATCCTCGCCAGCATCGCGAGCCTGTTTAATCAGCCGGACTTCTGTGCCCGGTTGCGCCAGGCCGACAGCAATGAGGCCCTGTACTTCGTGGCCACCAAAGCGGGAAGCTGACCTCTATGCGGCTGATTATCATCAGTGGCAGTTCCGGCTCGGGCAAGAGCACCGCGCTAAATCAACTCGAGGATGAGGGCTTTTACTGTATAGACAATCTACCCGTCGCGCTGCTGCCGGATCTGGTGAGGGAGATCAGTCGAGCGGAGTTCAGGGTCTTCCAAGGCACCGCCGTGTGTATCGATGCCCGCAACGCCTGGCGGGACCTGGAGAATTTCGGCGAGATTCTGCAATCGCTGCCCGACTCCGTGAGCTCGCAGGTGCTGTATCTCGACGCGCAACCGGTAATGCTTCTGCAGCGCTTCAGTGAGACCCGAAGGCGCCACCCCCTGAGCAATGATGCGACCCCCCTGAACGAGGCAATCGAGAAAGAACGTGAGCTTCTGGAGCCGATTTACTCGCGGGCCTCGCTGATTATCGATACCAGCCAGATGACCATCTACGAACTGCGCGATGCCATTCGCCAGCGGCTGCTCGGCACCAGTGAAGGCAGCATGTCCATATTGTTCCAGTCATTCGGCTTCAAGCGCGGATTGCCGGCAGACGCAGACCTCGTATTCGACGTGCGCATGCTTGCAAACCCGCACTGGGTGCGTGAATTGCGGGGCTTCACCGGTCTCGACCCCCAGGTGCGCGAGTTTCTCGAGGCACAGGCGCTCACCGCCGAGCTATACGCCGACATCGCGCAATACCTGAATAGCTGGCTACCTCGCTATCGGGCCGGGAACCGCAGTTACATGACGATTGCGATAGGTTGTACGGGGGGGCAACATCGGTCAGTATATCTCGCGGACCGATTGTACCGGGATTTCAAAAACAATTATCAATCCGTGGACATCCGCCACCGAGAGCTGCAGTAGGCAGAATTGCGCTTGATTCGCACACAGGTCACCATCGTCAACAAACTGGGCCTTCACGCGCGTGCCGCGGCGAAGTTTGTTGCCTGTACCTCGGCGTTCTCCAGTCGGATACTCGCCGGCAAAGACGAGCAGCTGGTTGACGCCAAGAGCATCATGTCGGTGATGATGCTGGCTGCGGGCAAAGGCACCGTGTTGACCATCGAGGTGGATGGCGCAGACGAAGATGCCGCGCTTTGCGCCCTTAAAACACTGATTGAAAACCGCTTCGACGAACACGAGTAAGCCCGAATCCGTTACTAATCACGTTGTTGCTGCCCCGTCTTTTCCGGATAATCCCGACCACAGGTGAGAACCTGCAGGCACAGTGGGGAGAGGCTTATGGCTCAGAGCAATGTCGCATCACAGGACGCCCTGGATAAGCTCACCCACGCCCTCGAAAGCGGCACTTTCATTGATGTCCGGCGGATGCTCAATGGTCTCGCGCCGGCCGACATCGCCCACCTCATCGAATCCTCTCCTCCGCGCATGCGCCACATCATCTGGCAGATGGTGGAAGTTGAGGAGGAAGGTGAAGTCCTCGGTGAACTCAGCGACGAATTGCAGGGACAGTTCCTTGGCCGCATGGATGCGGCTGAAGTCGCCGCCCTCACCGAGGGCATGGAGCATGACGATATAGCAGACCTGTTGCAGCAGGTGCCGGATCGCATCACGTTCGAAGTCCTCAACGCGATGGACTACCAGGACCGGACGCGACTCGAGCGTGTCATCTTCTATCCGGATGACACCGCCGGCGGGTTGATGAACACCGACACCATCACCATCCGTCCACCGCTGACGCTGGATGTGGTGTTGCGCTACCTGCGCCGCCACGCTGAAATCCCGCCCATGACCGACAACCTGATCGTCGTTAATCGTGCAGACCAGTTCATCGGCCTGCTCCCGCTGCGCACCCTGCTGGTATCCGATCCGGCGGCCACCGTGCGCGAGACAATGATCACCGACGTCGTACCCATCTCGGTCGACATGCCGGATACCGAAGTCGCTCGCCTGTTCGAGCGCAAGGACTGGGTATCGGCGCCCGTGGTGGACAGCCACGGCAAGCTCCTCGGGCGAATTACCATCGATGACGTGGTTGACGTGATTCGCGAAGATGCGGACCACTCGTTCATGTCGATGGCGGGCCTGGACCAGGAGGAAGATACTTTCGCGCCGATCATGCGCGCAGCGCCCCGCCGCGCCATCTGGCTGGGTCTCAACCTGGTGACCGCATTCATTGCAGCAGGCGTCATCAATCTGTTTCAGGACACTATTGAAAAGGTGGTGGCGCTGGCTGTGCTAATGCCCATCGTGGCCTCCATGGGCGGTATCGCCGGCACGCAAACGCTCACGGTGCTGGTACGCGGTATTGCGATGGGACAGATAGTGCGCAATAACCAGCGCTGGCTGGTCAACCGCGAAGTCATGATAGGCGTCATCAACGGTGTATTGTGGGCGGGCGTGGTGGCCGTGGCGGCATCAGTCTGGTTTGACGACTGGACCATCGGCATCATCATTGCAGCGGCCATGGTCATCAACCTGATTACCGCCGCGCTGACCGGCGCTCTCTTGCCCCTGATGTTGACGCGGATGAATATCGACCCCGCGCTGGCGGGAGGCGTTGTGCTGACAACGGTCACCGACGTGGTCGGTTTCGTGTCATTTCTCGGGCTGGCGACTCTCTTTTATGGTTGATGACAACGACCAGCCGCAGCCCGCCGAAGAAGACGCCTTAACTCCGAGCAAAAGCGCCCGCAAGCGGCAGATGCATGCACTCCAGCGCCTTGGCGAATCGTTGCTGGAATTAAGCGAATCCCAGCTCGACGCGCTGTCACTGGATGAGCCAGCTCTTTTGACGGCGCTTCAGGAGACCCGGCGTATTCGCAGCAACAGCGCCCGCAAGCGCCACCTGCAATACATCGGCAAGCTGATGCGCAACATCGACCCCGAACCCATTGAGGCCGCACTTGCGGCACTGCATGCCCGGAACGATGCGGCCACGCGCGAATTCCATGAGCTCGAGCAGCTACGCAACGCAATTCTGGACCAGCCAGAGGAAGGCATGCAGCTGGCGGTTGCGCGCTATCCCGACGTGGATCGCCAACAGCTGCGGCAGCTGATCCGTCAGCATGCAAGCGAGCAGCGGCTCGGCAAGGCTCCAACGGCGAGTCGCAAGCTATTTCGGTATTTGCGCGACCTGGCTGGCGACTAGACAGCCGGTTTCAACCGGGGGGCTCAGCACCTGCCGGCAGCGGTGCATTCGGGTCGATGTGCCGGAACGCCGCGTCAGACTGCATGGCCGGCAGATCAGCGCTATCGTCGAATATCCGGTCAAAGCGTACCTGCGGGTCGTCCCATGTGCCCTCGATTCGATACACGCCGCTGGACAGCCGATTCATCTGTTTGTCAAAAATCTTGCTGACCACGAATACGCCTGCCGCTACCGGCAGGCTCGCGGCCAGTGCAGCCACCCAGGGAAGGTTCTTGGCGACTGGCAGGGTCGCGACAAGTTCGCCACTGAGGCTGCGCGTCGCGACGTCCGAGACTCCACTGAATTGAAAGCTCGAGCCACCACTGATATCCGCGCGAGGCACTTCGATTGTGCCCGCATGCAGATACACCTCCGCCAGAACACTGTCGAAGGGAATGCCCGACTCGAACATCTGCGACAAACTCAGCCGCTGCACGATATCAACCAGGTTGAGAATACTGACCACGCGCAGCGCGCCTGCGGCCCCGGCGGGCGCCTCGGGAAAGCGGCCGGCGCCGAGCGCTATCTCCAGCGCACCGCTGGCACCGGCCAGGTCAAATTCCACGGGCGCTCCGGGCCAGCTCAAATCTACATTCAGAGAGCCGCTCTCGGCCTCCAGAACACGCTGGTAGCCGAGCGCCTCCAGCGTGGCACCCACCTCATCGAACCGAAGCTGAGCCTCAAAATCAGTGCGCGCCGGGTTTCCACGCAACCAGACCATGCGCCCCGGCCGCTGCGAATCGAAGCGTGCCAGCGCCAGTTCACCCTGAACTTCAGAGGCCGTATAGCGGTCGCCTTCCTGAACGAAGACAAACGACAGCTCGCCGATTCTGCGACTGCCATCGACGATACTCTCTAACTGCACATCCATTGCCGGCAGTGCCAGATCGGTGAGCGCCGGCGGAGCATCGGCCGGCGCCGGCGCAGCGCGCTCCTGTGCGTCGCGGGCGGCGTCCGGCGTCTCCAGGGCTTCACGCAGGCCGGCCAGGTCAAGCCGGGGGATTGTCAGCGCCAGGCGCTCGGCGCCACTCGCGCGCGACACCTGTCCGCGCAGCCATTCGGTGGCAACGTCGATCGTCCAGTCAGTCGTCCGGCCCTCAAGGCTGAGAGTTACCGCTTCGAATACTCTTCCGGCCAACAGAACACGCTCGGCAAACAGTTGATCGATGCGCACAGCAAGTGATGAATCGGGCTCGCCCGCGACGCTTGCCGTGAGGGCTTCCTGCAATACCATCGGGTTATCGGCCGGTATCAGATAGTCGCCGACGAAATCCCACCACTGCCGGGCGTCGATAACAGCCACCTCGCCCGCCACCTGCACCAGGCCGGTCTCAACGGGCGCGGCAGCAGCGCCCACGCCCAGGGAGGCGCCAAGCAGACCGCTATCCCCGAGCTCCAGACTCAGGTTGTGTTGATTGTTCAGCGACAGCGACAACAGCCGCCGGTCGCCACCCAGTGGCATTTCAAGCAGCAATGATGCGCTCTCCGCGGGGCTTTTCCTCCACGGATTCGGCAGATCGAGGCCGATCCCCTGCAATTCGCTGCGTACCACAAGCCGCGGAGCCTGCCGTGGCGCAATGGCTACGCTGACCTCGGCCGCGGCCTCTCCCGCGGCGAAAGCAAGCTGCGGGATGCGCAGCCAGCGCCGTAGATCTGACATCAGAATCTCGCCGGCCACGGCGATTTCCAGCGAGGACTGCCGCGGATCATAGCGCCCGTTGGCATGCGCATGTGCCTGCTGCAGTGTGGCCTGCAGGGGACGATCCCAGAGCGTCGCCTGCAGGCCTTCGCTGCTGAAGCCCGCCGCGGTGCTGTAACTGATCGCGCCCTGCAAATCACGCAAGGGCAGGCCGCCGGGCTGGATATCCAGCGTCACATCCAGCCAGCGGGTATGTACGTTTATCCGCGGAGGTGCAGCCTGCTCTCCCAGGATCATTTCCAGATTGAGGTTGGTCTCCAGTGCTCCGCTGATTTGCCAGTCTGCAAACGCGCCACCGACCAGATCGCCCAGGGGCGAGGTATTCAGCACTTCCAGCCCATCTTCTGCAGGCCCGGTAATCTGGCCGGCGACTGCGAGCGCCACTTTGCCTTCATCACCCTGCCACGTCTCAACCGAGAGATTATCTACTCGCGAGTCGAGCATCCCGGCACTGGAAGCCCAGGCACTGACCCGACCGTCGTCGATCAACAGCACACCGTCGTGCAGCGTCACCGGGGGCCAGTCGGGATGATAATCGATTGCTACATCGGCGACATCGAAGGCCAGTTGCACCGTGCGCAGGGGCGCGGCATCCGCCCGCAGGCTTCCGCGCCACAGAAAGGCGCCTTCCAGAATCTCCCCCTCATCGCCGATACTCTTCGCCAGCCAATCGAGCAGAGTCGGGTTCAACGCCGAGGGAATGAACTTCTGCCGATAGCGCGGCGTGGTATCGGGCAAGCCAACCAGCAGGGCCATCTCAACCCCGGTATCAGAGGGTTCCAAGGGAATGTTCAGGTCCAGCAACGCGCGCGCCCTGCCCTCCTCGCCGAGGGCCGTCAGCACGCCAGAAGACAAGTGAACCTGTCGCGGATTCCAGGCCAGTTCAAGCGAACCATACAGCTCGTTAAATGACAGTGGCTGTTGGTAGATATTCGGGAAAAGCAGCGACGCATTGCGGGAATCGAGCGTCACCGAGCCGCCGCCGGGACCGAGGCGTGCATGACCTCGAATGCCCGAGGCGCCGGGCGCTCCGCGGTAGGAGCTCAACGCCACCTCCTCGAAACGGCCCTCCACTTCCCAATCGCGGCCGGGTTGTTCGACATCGCCGATACTTAGCTGTAGCGCCTGCAATTGACCCGACAGATCGAGGGCTGTGAGTACTTCGCGCAACGCCTCGGGCATCAGCGCAGATTGCTTCACCAGCGCGTTCAACGGGGCGAATGGTACGTCGATTGCACGCGCCCGCAGGGCGTTTCCCCAGCCATCGAGTTGCAGCCGCGGCAGCGTCAACGCAATCCCGCCCTGTTCGAGTGCAACGTCAGAAGCATACAGCGTCCAGTGATCGCGCTGGCCGGATACCTGCCCCTGCAACGCCAGCCGCTGCAGCGGAAAGCTCCATTCGCCCTGTCGGGACTGAATATTCAGGTTGCGCGCATCGAGGCGCGCCGCCACCGCGCTCTGCTCATCCTCCCAACTGAGCCAGAGCGCAAGATCGAGCTCGCCACTCGCCCAGACCGGCGGCGCCGATGCCGCAAACAAATCCTGCATTGCGCCCAGATCAGACGTACCAAGTTCCACATACATATCTCCGGAGAATTCCCCGGGCTCGAACGGATCGCCAACTCCCTGCGCCCGCAAGCTGATGGCGGTGCCGCGAGTCGATTGCAAGGTGGCCCATACCTGCCTGTTGCTGCCCTCACGCGCCAGCGAGAGATCGAGATCCAGCATGCGCACCTCACCTCCGGGCAGCGTGAGATACAGCAGGTTTTGTTGCAGCGCAGCCCATTCGATATTCAGCAGAAATTCCCGCAGCCATTCACCGGCCTCACCGCCACCCTCGGAAAGGCCTTCGAAATGGAGCTCCCCCTCGGGAGTCAGTTCGCCCCGCAGAACCAGTTCATCCAGCTCCAGCCGCGTTACCTGCAGCGAACGGGTGCGCAAACTGCGCCACACGTCGATGCCGACGCGGCCTTCCGCAAGCGCGAGCGGAGACCCCTCGCCCCGCGCGCTGAGCCGCAGATCTCCGAGCACTATAAAGGGTGTGAACGACTGCCATTGGCCGCTCACGCGCCGGGCGTCGATATCGAAGGGAACGCGCGCATTGAGCTCGCGCAGCACGGACTCCTGATACGCCCCAAGATTGGCGGTCACAATGCGGCCGATGCTTACATACATTGCCAGCAGTACCAGCAGCGCAATGATCAGGCCCCAGAGAACATTACTCAGTCTGTGATAAAACGACACGTGAAAGTGCGCTCCCGGAACACCAGGGGATCATCCGCCCGGCTTGGCCCGCTACGATTGTAATTTAGAGCAGTATGATATCGAAGTGTTCCTGGCTGTAGGCCGGTTCAGCACGCAAACTGATAGTTTTGCCGATCAGTTCCTCGAGATCAGCCAGATTGGCCGATTCTTCATCCAGCATGCGATCAACTACCGCCTGCGCGGCGAGCACCATGAGCGAAGCATTGTCGAAGGCCCGCCCGTCGCGCACAATTTCCCGAAATATTTCATAGCAGACCGTTTCGGCGGTTTTCAACACTCCCCGGCCGCTGCACACCGGGCACTCCTCGCACAATATGCGCTCCAGGCTCTCGCGGGTACGCTTGCGCGTCATCTCCACCAGCCCCAGTTCCGATACACCTGTAATCTGATTGCGCGCCGGATCACGCTGCATGGCCTTTTCCAGTGTACGGTGCACCTGGCGTCGGTGCTCGGGATCAGCCATATCGATGAAATCAATGATGATAATACCGCCCAGGTTACGCACCCTGAGTTGCCTCGCCAGCGCGGCCACCGCCTCCAGATTGGTTTTCAGGATGGTTTCCGCCTGATTGCGCCGCCCCACGAATGAGCCGGTATTCACATCGATCGTGGTCATCGCTTCTGTCTGATCCATGATCAGGTAACCACCCGATTTCAACGTGACTTTTCGATCCAGAGCTTTTTTTATCTCGTCTTCTACACCGTGCAGATCAAACAGCGGACGTTCGCCCCGATAGTGTTCCAGCAGTCCGGACACCTGTGGCACGTACTCCTGACAGAAGGTCTGCATGGCAGCCACGTGGTCGGCGCTATCGACAAGAATCCGCTCCACCGATGGTCGCGCCAGATCACGCACTATACGCATGTGCAGGGGCAGATCTTCATACAGCAGTTGCGAACCGGTGGCGGCGGCCGCCCGCCGCGTGACCGCCGCCCACAGGCGTTTCAGAAATCGCAGGTCGGACACGATTTCCTCGGGGCCCACTCCCTCGGCCGCGGTGCGCAATATGAAGCCTCCGGCATCCGTCATCTCTTCCGCCGCCAGACCCTCGGCCAGCACCCGTTGCAACCGTTCACGCTCCTGCGAATCCTCAATCAGCTGTGATACACCAATGTGATCGGTCTGCGGCATCAATACCAGGTAACGCGTGGACACCGAGAGCTGGGTGGTCAGCCGCGCGCCCTTGGTGCCGATGGGATCACGCGTGACCTGTACAATGAGTTTCTTGCCTTCGTACAGTTTTTCGGTGATATCGACCGACGCTGCGTTGCGCTCCTCACGACCACGCGCGTCGAGTACGACAATGTCGGAGGCGTGGATGAAGCTGGTGCGTTCCGCGCCAATATCCACAAAAGCCGCCTGCATCCCGGGGAGTACGCGCACAACGCTGCCAGCATAAATATTACCCACGATGCCACGATTAACCGCGCGTTCGATCTGTATATCCTGGGTGGCGCCATTCTCCACCACCGCAACGCGCGTTTCCATTGGCGTGATATTGACCAGAATCTCCTCACTCACCGTGCGCATCCCCCCCACCATCCAGCGCCGTCGCCACGCCATGCTGCTCCAACAGCTCTCGCGTTTCCGCCAGCGGCAAGCCGACGACGTTGCTGTAACTGCCGCGAATGGACCGCACCAGGGCGCCGCCCAACCCCTGGATGCCGTAGCCACCGGCTTTGTCCCAGGGTTCATCCGAGGCCAGATAGGCTTCACAGGTAGCCCGATCCAGCACCGCGAAGGTCACTTCGGTCGTCACCAGTCGTGTGCTTTCCACGCCCGAACAGGCCAGGCACAGCGCTGTCATGACACGGTGCTCCCGGCCACTCAATCTCGCCAACATGGCCAGGCCGTCACCTGCATCCACGGGCTTTCCGAGAATTTCATCATCCAGCACCACGGTGGTGTCTGCCGCCAGCACCGCAGCAGTCTGCTGCAGTCTCGCGGACACGCTGGCTGCCTTTTCGCGCGCCATGCGCTGTACATAGTCTGCAGGCGCTTCACCGATGAGAGGGGTTTCATCAATGTTTGCGGCGTCGCTCTGAAAGCGCACGCCAAGCAATTGCAGCAACTCCCGCCGGCGCGGCGACGCGGAAGCGAGCACGAGGTGGGGTGCGGACATATCAGGTTACCCGATAGCTGCGGCGCAAACTGCGCAGTAGCTGCAGCACCACGGGCCAGAGTAGCGCGCTACTCACCGCCGGCAGCAAGAACAGTAGCGACTGCGCGCCGACGCCCTGCAGGTTCTGCACCCACTGGCAAATCAGTTGATTGATACCGATCAGTACAAACACCACGGCGGACTGCTGCCAGAGGCTGTATACGCGCAAACGCTGATAGAGCGTCAGTGACAGCGTTGCCACCACCACCAGCGCAAAGGCATTCTGCCCGAGCAGCGCCCCCTCAAGCATATCCAGACCAACTCCAAGCAACAGGGCTGTCGCGATACCGACCCGATGGGGCAGGGCGATGACCCAGTAAACCAGCGTCAGGGCGATCCACTCGGGCCGCGCCCACAGCAGCCACTGCGGCAGTGGTAGCACCGCGAGCACATAGGCGCAGAGAAAGGTCAGTAAAATAACACCATAGCCATGCCCGCTGTCATCAGCCACGCGCTAGTCGTTCCGTGCAGGTTCGGCGGTGAACACCAGCAGCACGTGACGGCTGCGATCGAGCGCGGCCGTGGGCACGGCGCGAATACGGGCGAAAGCCTCACCCGGGTCGCGTTCGATCTCGCTGACCACCGCGACCGGGTAGCCAACCGGAAAGCGGCCGCCCAGGCCCGAGGTGACAAGAAGATCACCCTTGCGGATATCGGTGGTGGCAGACACGTGGTGAACTTCCAGGGAGCCCAGCATGCCACTGCCCTCGGCTATGGCGCGCACTCCGTTGCGATTAACCTGCACCGGTACTGAGTGGGTCGGATCCGTGATCAGCAGGGCACGTGAACTCCCGCCACTCACCTCTACCACCTGGCCGAGCAGCCCATTGGCATCGATCAGCGGCTGCCCGATGAAGACCTCATCCTGCGTGCCCTTGTTCAGTACCAGTTGGTGTCGGGCTGGGTCGGGGGATACGCCGATCAGCTCGGCAACCAGCACATCGTCACGCAACAGCGCCGAGGAGTTGAGCAGGGCCCTCAGGCGCACGTTTTCCGCCTGCAGCGAGGCCATCTGGTGCGACCTGCCCTGCAGGATCAGGTTTTCACGCCGCAGGCGTGCGTTTTCTTCCAACAGCTGGCTGCGAGACTGCACATGGGTTTGCGTCCATTGCGCCAGCCGAGTGGGCAGATCAGCAACCCAGTACACAGGAGACACCACAATATCGAGCAAGGCGCGACTACGCTGGAGATTATTGAACCGCAGGTCTGCCGTGATCAGGCCGACCACCACCAGCATGGCCAGTAGCAACCGCAAGCCCGAGGATGACTCCTTGACGAATAACGGCTTGATGTCTGCTCCTCACCTGCCCGTCAGTTAGCGCCGCCGGCCGCCTCGCCGCCCCGCAGGGCGAACCTGCTACTGGGTGGACAACAGATCGATGGTGTGCCGGTCCATGCGTTCCATCGCCATGCCACCGCCGCGCGCCACACAGGTGAGAGGATCGTCTGCGACAATCACTGGCAGGCCGGTTTCTTCGGAGATCAGACGGTCGAGATCTCTCAGCAACGCGCCACCGCCGGTGAGCACGATGCCGCTCTCGGCGATATCCGCCGCCAGTTCTGGTGGCGACTGTTCCAGCGCGGACTTGACCGCCTGCACGATGGCCGCCAGCGGATCCTGCAGCGACTCGAGAATCTCATCGCTGTTCAGGGTAAAACTGCGCGGCACGCCTTCAGCCAGATTGCGACCGCGCACATCGATTTCGCGCAGTTCGCTGCCTGCAAACGCACAGCCGACTTCCAGCTTGATGCGTTCGGCGGTTGCATCGCCGATCAGGCTGCCGTAGCGGCGGCGCACATGCGCGACAATCGCCTCGTCGAAGCGGTCGCCGCCCACACGCACGGAATCGCGATAAACAACACCATTGAGAGAGATGATGGCCACCTCGGTGGTGCCGCCGCCCACATCGACCACCATACAGCCGGTAGCCTCCTCAACGCTGAGCCCGGCGCCAATCGCTGCCGCCATGGGCTCCTCGATGAGACGCACGTCGCGCGCGCCGGCGCCGAGTGCCGATTCCTTGATGGCCCGCCGCTCAACCTGAGTGGACATGCAGGGTACGCACACCAGCACCCGCGGGCTGGGGCGAATGAATTTCGTCTCGTGCACTTTCGCTATGAAATGCTGCAACATCTTTTCAGTGACTTCGAAATCGGCGATGACGCCATCCTTCAAGGGCCGGATGGCGGTGATATTCCCCGGTGTCCGGCCCAGCATTCGCTTGGCCTCGTTGCCGACCGCTTCGATGGTCTTCTGCCCGTTGTGAACGCGTATCGCGACCACTGAAGGCTCGTCCAGGATGATGCCCTTGTCGCGCACATAAATCAGGGTGTTTGCGGTACCCAGATCTATGGAGAGATCATTCGAGAACACTCCACGCAATTTTCTGAACATTGAATACCGTTACCCTGTGCACCCAGTGGCGAACACGCCCCGGCCATGATTATGCGTTTTTCCGACGCCCGTTTGCGGCTGAAAAGCGTCTCTAGGACGTATTTTTCGAGGTTGCTGTTATCTGCGCAACTGTAACAACCGCGGGGATTTTGGGCAAGGCGCAAATGTGATAAGTTTAGCCCCCCGTCGCCTACCGCGCGGCCTTCAACGATAGACACCATGGCCATCGACCAGAATGACATTGAGAAGATCGCGGCTCTGTCACGAATCCGTATCGACGACGCCCGGATCGGGGATCTGACACACCGTATCACCGCCATTCTCGGCATGGTCGACCGGCTGCAGGCTGCCGACACCGACGCGGTTGAGCCAATGGCCAATCCCCTCGACGCCGTGCAGCGGCTGCGTGCGGATGAAGTCACCGAGCACAACCAGCGCGAGGCGTTCCAGGCCATCGCACCGGCTGTCGACAACGGCCTGTACCTGGTTCCCCGGGTTATCGAATAGGCGGCCAGGGCCGCCCGAGGACTACGCATACAATGCACGAACACTCAGTTGCCCAACTTAGTCGAGGGCTGCGCGAAGGCCTTTTTTCCAGCGTTGAGGTGACCGGGGCCCTGCTCGCACGCATCGCCGACCTGGACAGCCGCTACAACAGCTTTGTCAGCGTGGACGCCGACGGCGCCC
>TARA_R110000823_G_scaffold27609_8_pt1 | contig 28988 bp, 25 predicted proteins | sample TARA_R110000823 | Tara Oceans TARA_R110000823 (sample SAMEA4397722) | marine metagenome | biome: Polar Biome; feature: [DCM] deep chlorophyll maximum layer (ENVO:01000326); material: water (ENVO:00002006), including particulate matter (ENVO:01000060) such as... | depth 20 m | reverse complement strand
CCGCGGGGTGCAGGATACCGCCATAGAAATCGCCGATGCCCGCCATCGGGCTGTGGGCGGCAGCCGCAGGCGCCAGGCACATCGACAGCGCGACCGTGCAGCGCCGATACACGATCATTACAGGGTGCCGCTGAGAAACCCGACGCCGGCAGCGGCGATCAGCGCGCCCATCGCGCGCACGGCAAGCCGTCCACTGGGCCAGTGCACCAGGAGGCCGAACGCAATACCCGCAACATGCAACAGGCCCGTACTGAGCACGAAGCCGACGCTGTAGGCGAGCGGACTCACAGCATCCGGCAGTTCGGTGCCATGCGCATGGCCGTGGAAAATCGCGAAGGCGCCGACGATCACCGCGGCAATCCACAGGGGTGGCCGCAGTGCAAACAACACCATGGCACCCAGCGCGATGGCGGAAACAGCGATGCCGATCTCCACCCCGGGCAGGCTCAAACCCGCCACCCCCATTACACCACCTGCCGCCATCACCAACGGGAACACCACGGGCAACAGCCAGATCGCCGGCCTGCCAAGAAAGGCGCCCCAGAGTCCGACCGCGACCATGGCGGCGACGTGGTCCCAGCCGAGAATCGGGTGCATGAAGCCGCTGGCGAAGCCGCCCGCAATGCCGCTCGCCTCGTGCGCGTGCGCGCTGCCGGCGGCGACAGTGAGGAACAATAGGCCGGTTAGAACTCGCATCATGTTTTTACCTGTTTTACTGCTGTAACTGCATATTTGTTTCGGGCCTGTCCACGCGCTGCGAAACTGCACGGCGGTCTGAGCGCCGCGGCGGCTGGCAGCCCGCCCGGCACTGCGACCGCAGCAGCGGCTTCAGCCTTTGGGGTTGTCGATAAAAAACTGCAGAATCGCTTCGCCAATCGAAAACCACACCGCGGGCTCCTCCGGGAACAGCTCGCTGTCGGGATTGTCCGGGTACACGTGACCATTGTTGTGACGCAGATGCTCAAAGACCGTGCCGTCGGCTGCGGTGTAGCGGGTCCACAGGTAGCTCGCCTCTTCGCTGCCATCGAGCACTTCGAAGCTCACATCCTCGCGCGCCACGTCTACCCTGCCGGCGGCGTTCGTGACGAGGTCGCCGCACGGTGAAAAGTTGTAGGCATCGGCGTCCACGGTCGTCATGTCGTAGTCGTACATCACCTGCAGCAATGTGTAGGGTACGGAGAGTGCGGCTGTCGGACTAAAATAGCGCACGAGTATGTCTTCAACGCCGCTGATGAAGAGTACCGGGACATCTACCCCCGGCCCGTCGCCACTGCGAAAACACCCCGTCTCGATAGCCGACAGCGGCGCGGCGCTGGCGATCACATCCGCGTGCTCGCAGACGAACTGCCAGGTCATGCGCCCGCCCTGTGAGAAGCCGGTAAAATGCACCCGCTTCTCGTCTACCGCGTAGGCCTCGATCGCCTGCTGCATGAACTCGAACACCACCGGGTTGTGCACCTCGGGTTGCCAACTGGGCGGCTCACCCTGCTCACCCGGCTGCACCACAATGTAACCGCCCTTGTCCTTCGCGGCGCGCGCAAGATTCGAACGCAGCTCCTGCTGCTGCGGGTTGCTCAGCCAGCCGTGCACATCGACAATCAGGCCGCAGGGCTCAGCAATGCACGCCTCGGTGAGCAACACATCGAAGACGACACCGTCGCATTCGAAGCTGTGTCGATCCGCAGCCGAAACATCGGTGATGCAGCGCGTGGTCTGCACGCTGCGCGCAGCGGTCGATGAGCTGTCGTTGCAGGCTGTCAGCAGCAGTGCCAGCGCACCGGGCAGCGCGCACCAGCGCAAAAGGCCCACCGCCGGTTTACGCCGCTTCATGCCTGCCGCCAGTTGGCAAGCAGCAGCCTGGCCGCTGTATACGGATCGAGTTGCCGCGTCTCCAGGGCCGCCAGAATCGCCGGGTCGGCCTGCTCGCGCAACTCGCGCTGCACCTCATCCACCGCCAGCGTCAGCGCCTGTGCGCGCTCGCGCCGCGCCGAGCGCCGCGCGAATTCGCCACTCGCCTTGAGCGCATGTGCGTGTGCATCGGTAACGTCCACTATCTCTGTGATCCCCTCTTCCGTGGTTGCCACCGCGCGCAACACCGGCGCTTGCCAACCTGCGGCCTCTTCCCCGGCGCCCTGTGCGCGCAGGTGCAGCATCAATTCAAACTGACGCAGGGTAGCTTCATAACCCTCGCGATCTGCCTTGTTGATCACGAACAGATCCCCGGTTTCCATCAGCCCCGCCTTCACTGCCTGCACTTCGTCGCCCAGGCCCGGCACGCCGATGATCAGTGTGGTGTGCGCCAGGGAGACGATGTCGATTTCATCCTGTCCGACACCCACCGTCTCCACAAAGATTATCTCGTAGCCCATGGCGTCCAGTATCAGACAGGCATCGTGCGCCGAGCGCGCCAGGCCACCCGTGTGACCGCGGGTACCGATGGAGCGGATAAACACATCCGGATCAACGCTGTGGCGCGCCATGCGCACGCGATCACCGAGAATGGCGCCACCGGTAAAGGGACTGGACGGGTCTATCGCGATCACACCAACCCGCCTGCCGCGGCGGCGTTGTTCGGTCACCAGCGCATTCACCAGCGTTGACTTGCCCGCCCCCGGTGGCCCGGTGATGCCGATAATCTGCGCCTTCCCGGTCTGCGCGTACACCGCCGCGAGCACTTCGGCCCCGCGCGGATCGCGATCATCCAGCCAGCGAATTGCGCGCGCGCCCGCCAGCACGCTGCCCGTGAGAATGCCGGCGGCGACATCCATCAGGCGCTGTGCGCCTCCTGCCCGGCCCACCATTCATTCAGGTAAGCCACAATATCGCGTGTATCAGCGCCCATGGTGAATATGCGGTCTACGCCCGCCTCCGTGAGCAGCGGTTTGTCTTCCTCTGGAATCACGCCACCGGCGAGCAGCAGTTTGTCACCGGCGCCGGCCTCGCGCAGCAAACGCGCCAGTTCGGGCAGGCTGCGGGTGTGGCCCGCAGAGAGGGTGGAAATACCCACCACGTCTACATCCTCCTGAATCGCCGCGGCCGCTACCATCGCCGGAGTCTGCTTGAGGCCGGTGAAGATCACCTCCATACCCGCCTCGCGCAGGGCGTGCGCGATTACCGTGACCCCTACCGTATGCGTATCCATACCGAGTTTTGCCAGCAGCACACGCGGCGGTCGATTATGTGAGTGCGCCACTAAATACCCCCCAACTGGCTGTCGGCGCCATACTCGCCGAACACGTCGCGCATGGCGTGGCAGATTTCGCCGTGGGTGGCGTACACCTTCACCGCCTCGAGACACACCGGCACCATGTTCGCCTCACTGCGCGCAGCCTGGCGCACCTTCTCCAGTGCCGCATCCACCGCCTGCTGGTCGCGCCGCGCGCGCAGGTCGCGCAGCTTCTGTACCTGCTCGTCTTCCATGCTGTCATCGAGGCGGAAGATGTTGATCTCGCGGCGCTCCTCGGCAAGCTTGAGATGATTCACGCCTACCCATTTGCGTCGGCCCTCCTCGATATCGCGGTTGCGCTCGTACTGCTCGCGACCGAGGGCGCGCTGGAAATAACCCGTCTCGATCGCCTTCAGTGCACCACCCATGTCGAATATCCGCTCCATCTCGGCAAAGGCTGCTGTTTCGATCTGCTTGGTCAGCGTTTCCACATAGTAGGAGCCGGCCAACGGATCGATCGTCTCGGCCACGCCGGTTTCATGCGCGACGATATGTTGCAGCGCGGCGCCCACGCGTATTGCCTCCTCGGCGGGCAGCGAATGGGCCTCGTCGTGCAGCGGCGTGGTCATGCTCTCACCCGCGCCGCCCAGGGCGCAGGCGGTGGCCATGATCGCCAGGCGGCCGATGTTGTTGAGCGGCTGCTGCAGGGTGAGCGCCACCGTGGTGGGCGAGGTCATCATGCGAATCTTCATCGCCTCGGGTCGCGTTGCGCCGTAGCGCTCTCGCATCAGGCGCGCCCAGCATTTGCGAAACGCCCGCAGTTTGCAGATCCCCTCGAAGAAATCCATATCCACGTTCACCACAAAGTGGAAGTACGGCGCCACGGTGTCGATATCCAGGCCGCGCTCGAGAGTCGCCTCGATGTAGGCGCAGGCGATGGTCAGGCTGAAAGCGATCTCCTGCACCGGGTTGGCTTTCGCCGGCTGCAGTTGCGCGGCGATGATGGAAATCGGCGCCCAGTTGGGGTGATGGCGGATGATGTACTCGATGCAGTCGGTGGCGAGACGCAGGCCGTGTTCCGGTGGGTAGATGTAGCGCCCGACGCAGGTGTACTCGATAAGAATGCCATTGACGATATGCAGCACGAAGTCTTTCGGGTCCACGCCCTTTTTTTCCAGCACGGCAATCAGCATGGCGAGGTTCACGGGCTGTGGCGCATTGCACACGCTCATCAGGTACTTGAGCTTGTCGAAGGGCAGGTCGAAGGCCTGCTCGAGATCTTCCAGGCTGTCGAGCGCCATGCCCGCGCGCCCGACTTCACCGGCCACCAGCGGGTCATCGCTGTCGTAGCCGTTGGTGGTGGCGAGATCGTACTCGAGAATCAGGCCGGAGAGACCCTGGTCCAGCATGTAACGCGCCCGTTTCGCCCACGCCTCCCCCTTGCCGAAACCCGTTACCTGGGTCATCGTCCAGAAATCCGAGCGGTGGCCATTCGGCGCGGTGCCCCGGGTGTAGGGATACTCGCCGGGAAAGCCCAGGTCCTGTTGGCAATCGAAACCCACGGCCTCAAGATCGGCCGGCGTATAGAGCGGATTCACAGGCCATTTCAGCGCCTGGGTCAGGAATTCCTCGCGCCGTTCCGGATGTTCGGCAACGAACGGCCCGCGAGTCTCCCGCTGCCAGCGCGCGGCCTCTTCTTCCATGGCAGAGGCGAGTTCGTCTGCCGATGCAGCGTCCATTTCGGCGGCGTGATCTTTCATTATTGTCTCCCTGCGTGACTTCCCCAGCATGCGACAGCGACCGGAAACCTTCAAGCGCGGCGGTGGCGCGGGCGTGCGGCAACGCCGTCAGTCTAGCAGAATGGACTGCAGGCGCCTCGCAAACGCAGGTAAGCGTGCCCGGGCGGATGCACGGCTCCCGACGGTTGGCTATGATGGCGCAATCGCAATAACATAATGGACCGCACATGACACAGAACAAGCCCGCCAACCTGGAGCAGCGCCTGCTGGACGGCAGCCTGTGGAATGAGTTCTGTGACCAGCTCAAGGCGGCCGGCGAGATCGTGCTGCGCGAGACAACACCTGCCGACCCGCTCAACCGGGCGGAGGGTTACCGCTACCTCACCCGCTTGCTGCGCGCCGGGCTTGAAAGCAATGTGGAATCCAGTGATCCGCGTTTCCCGCGCTTCTACCAGCTCGCCAACGAGACCATTAAGATCGGCAATGACAACCCGGACAACATCTATCACAACGCCAATGTGGACGGCACTCTGGACTACCGCCTCACGGGCAATCGCGGCAGCGTCGACTACCTGAGCTTCGGCACCAAGGCCGGTAGCTACGCGACTACAGGCAGCATGCAGCCCACCGGGCAACTGGATGCCAGCGAGCTTGCGCTCGCGGACAACGGCGACTTTGAGATTGTACTGAGCAGGAAACCACAGCCGGGCAACTGGCTACCCATGCGCGAAGACACGCAGAGCCTGCTGGTGCGCCAGACCTTTGCTGACCGCAGCCGGGAAACCCCCGCCAGCTACCGTATAGAATGTATTACGCCGCAGCCGGGCCGCGCGCTGGAGCCGGAAACCTTTGCCGAACAGTTGTTGCGCAGCGTCGGCTTCGTGAAGGGCACCTCCAGCCTGTTTGTCGACTGGATGCAGCGCTACAGCAGCCATATCAACCAGCTCCCGGCGGACGACCAGCAGCGCTGTCAGGCAGCCGGTGGCGACGCCGCCATTCACTACCTGCAGAGCTACTGGCAGCTCGCACCCGATGAGGCGCTGGTCATTCACGCCCCCGACATTCCCGCCTGTCAGACCTGGAATTTCCAGCTCTCCAATTACTGGATGGAATCGCTGGACTACCGCCATTTCAGGATATCCTTGAACAAACACACCGCCACTTACAACGCGGACGGTTCCGTCACCGTGGTGGTGGCGCATGCAGACCCGGGGGCCCGCTACCCGAACTGGCTGACCACCGCGGATCACGACCAGGGCGGCATGCTGTGGCGCTGGGTGGATGCCGAGGCACACCCGCCGGTGCATTGTCGCGTGGTGAAGTTCCGGGATTTATAAAGCAGCGCATGTACAGGCCCCTACGTCAGACAACCGGAGCACACACGCCGTGACAGACAGTCAACAGATACCCGAGGTGAGCCTCGATGCAGCGGAGCTGCTAGCCACCGCCCGCAAAGACACCGGCTTCAGCGACTTTGGCTGTGAGAGCTTCCGCCCCGCGTTTGAAAAGCTGCTGTGGGCACTGAATACTGAGGCGGAGCTCAACCCGGTCGGGCGCCTGCTGCAGCACCAGCGCATACTCAACAGCCTGAAAAACCGCCTGCGCATGGAGGCCTGGATAGACCAGCATCCGGAGATACTGGAAGAAGAACTGCTGCCGCCGGTGGTTATCGTGGGGTTGACGCGCACCGGCACCACGATGCTGCACCGTATACTCGCCAGCGATTCGCGCTTTCATGCCCCGCTGTGGTACGAGGTGCGCAACCCCGCGCCCTACATGCAGTGGCAGCCGGGCGCAGCCGACGACCAGCGCATCCGCGAGGCTGAAGCTGAAGTGGCTGCCCTGCTTGCAAGCAACCCAGAGCTCGCCGCCATTCACCCGATGGACCCAACCGGGGCAGACGAGGAAATCCTGCTGCTGGAGCACAGCTTCTACAGCTACGTGCCGAACTCCTTTGCGCATGTGCCCAGCTACGGGGATTTTGTCGCGTCGGCCGACAACACACCGGCCTACGAGTATTTACAGCGCCAGCTTAAATTCCTGCAGTGGCAGAAGAAGCAGCGCGGGGAGCGCGCCGAACGCTGGTTGCTGAAGGCGCCCCACCATCTGCACTTCATGTCGACACTGCTTAAGGTATTCCCCGGCATCCAGGTGATAGCCACGCACCGGGATCCGGTGGTCAGCATCCCCTCCACCGCAAGTTTCTATTACAACCTGTGGCTCACAGGCAACGAACACGCAGACAAACACGTGGTGGCGCAGGAGGTGCTGGATGTATTCGCGCGCGGCACGCAACACACATTACAGGCGCGGGCCGACAGCGAGGAACAGTTCTGCGACATCTGGTTTGAGGATACGGTTGCGCGGCCGCAGGCGGTGATCGACAGCATCTATACCTTCATCGACATGCCGCTCACGCCCGAGGCGTCGGCAGCAATGGAGCAGCATCGCCTCGACAACCAGCGCGCTGATCGTCCGGCGCATGCCTATACGCTGGATGAGTACGGCTACACGGAGGACGGCATCCGCAGCAGGTTTCAGGCCTACATCGACCGCTTTATTAACTGAACCCGTCACTGTGCGGCGATGGAAATTGCGTCCATAATCAACGCATGTCTTCCGATGCCACAGTGTATGTTCTTGAACTGGGCGACAACCTGGATCAGGGTGCCGCGGGCGAGGGACTGCGCGCCTTACTGCACATCTACGGCATTCGGGTGGAGCCGTACCGGGATGCCGGCGCGCTGCTCGCTGCAATCCGGGCAGGCTCAGACGCCGATGCCTGCGTGCTCATTGCGCTGCAAACTACCGACGATGATGGCGTTAAACTGGTTAGAACGCTGAGCGCGGATATCCCTGAATTTCCGATCATCGTGCTTGGCGACGACGCGGACGCGGAACTGCGCGCGCGTTTCGTGGCCGCCGGTGCCATCGACCTGGTGAACAAATGCATGGTGGATGCGTATATTTTTACGCGCCTGTCGAAGATTCTGCCCGGTGATACCAAGCTGCCGGAAACGGCCACATCGACAATGCAGTTGTCCGATGGCAGCACGGTGACATTGCGCATGATCACGCCCGAGGATGCCGGAATCGAGCAGCAATTCGTGACCGCCCTGAGTGAACGATCGCGCTACCTGCGCTTCTTCTCCGGCCTGCGCACACTGCCACCGTTCATGCTGCGGCGTCTCGTCAGTACCCAGTTCCCCGCGAGTTATGCGCTTATCGCAACCGTCGCCGACGGCGACAGTGAACGCCAGATCGGCGTGGCGCGCTACGCGCCCACCGAGGACGAAGGCGTCGCGGAGTTTGCCGTGGTGGTAGCCGATGAGTGGCAGGGACGCGGTATTGCCAGCCAGCTACTGCGCTACATCATCGCCGCGGCCACCGTAGCGGGGCTGGATACCCTCGAGGGGCTGGTGCTGCGGGAAAATCGCGGCATGCTTCGACTCGCCCGCAAGCTGGGCTTTGACGAACTTCCGGAAAGCGGCGAGGGACAGTCGCTGGTGAAGGTGGTTAAGAAACTGCGGCGGACCGATCAAAGCGATCAAAGGGGTCAGAGTCGTTGATATTTATAGCGAATCATCGACTCTGACCCCATTGATTGCATTGGTTCGGCCAGACCCCGATCTCTCCACCGTCATCGTGCGCAATCACAATTGTGGCTGTACGCGGTCGTTGCACGGCCACGCCCGAATCCAGAGCGTTGCCGCTGGGGCTGGGCCCGCTGCTTCGCAGGTCTGTCAGGCTTCCCCTTTCAGCGGGATGCTGGCCACGGTGTTAAAAGCACAGCGCCACTGCTGCCGACCTGTTCTCACGGCCGCTGTCACTCCCGTCACTGCAATCGCCGAGTACCAGTGAGCCCGGAAATAGCGCATACTTTGCTGGAAAGGAGAAGGAGATCGATCCATGGGCGTAAACGCACACGCGCGGACCGACAAGGCCGATATCCATAGGGCGCTGTCCACCTTCGACAAACCGGCGATACGCCGCTACCAGAAGCGCACGCGGCTGGCCGATCTCTCCCACCTGCCGGGCACCTGGGGAGTGCCCTTCTTCGGTCACCTGTACTGGATGCTGACTGACCTTCACGCCTGGCTGGACCAACAGTACGCGCAGTACGGACCTGTGTTCCGGGCGCGCACGCCGCGGCTGGATTCGGTGTTCATGCTGGGCCCGGGGGCCAACTCTCTCGTGTTCCAGAACGAAAACAAAATCTTTTCCAACTTTCTTGCCTGGGACCAGGTGTTCGCCACACTGTTCGACAACAACCTGCTGGAGAGGGACTTCACCGATCACAAGGCCAACCGCCGCATCCTGCAATCGGCATTCAAGCGTCCCGCCATTGAGGGTCATATGGAACTGATGAATCCCATGTTGCGCGATGGCATTCTGAGCTGGCAGACGGGGAGCACGATCAGCGCGATGGGGCATGTCAAGACACTGCTTCTGAATACGGGAGCCCGTGTTTTTCTCGGCACCGAAGCGGCCGCGGAATCGCAGAAGCTGAACCAGGCGTTCACGGCCGTTGTGGCCGCAACGGCAGATCCGTTCAAGCGGAAGGAAATATGGTTCTCCCCCTATGCGCGGGGCCTGAAAGGCCGACAGGTTCTCAACGATTACATGATGGCGAGTATCCCGCAGCGGCGCAGCCAACCCGGGCGCGACCTTTTTTCACAGGTGTGCCAGTTGCGCGACGACGACGGTGCGTTCTTCAGCGACGAAGAGATCTGCGACCATATTATCTTTGTTCTCTTCGCTGCCCACGACACAACAACCAGCGCGCTCTGCGCTGTGCTTTATGCGCTGGCGACAAATCCGGACTGGCAGGAAGAGCTGCGCGAGGAGATGTTCAGCCTGAACAAGGAGGCGGTGGAGTTCGACGATGTGCCGCTGCTGCAGAAAACCGGACTCACGCTCAAGGAGGCGCTGCGCATGTACCCGGCGCTCAGCGTGATGCCACGCTACACCCTGGAGGAGTTCGAGTTCCAGGGCCATCGCATTCCCGCCGATTCCATAGTAACCGTATCAACACTGTTCACACATTACATGCCCGAATACTGGAACGATCCGCATACCTTTGATCCCTACCGCTTCTCGCCGGAACGCGCAGAGGAGAAACAGGATTTCTTTCAGTATGTACCCTTCGGCGGTGGTGCTCACAAGTGCCTCGGGATGCATTTCTCGGAAGTACAATCAAAGATTTTTCTATTTCATTTATTGAAGAATTTTCGCGTAAGCAAGGATCCGCGCATGACCCGATACCGCTACAACAATGTGCCCCTGACCTTTCCGACAGATGGTTTACCCCTGCAATTCGAGCGCATTCAGGTGCCTGCATGATGGCAGCCCGCAGTGCACGAATAACAGCCTGAGCCCTTGAATAGCAAAAAGGCCAGAGCCGCTGATTCAGTCCTCGCCGGGCGGGGAGCTATTGCTCCCTTCGAGTGAATCCGGCGGCGATGCGATAAAAAGCTGTACTCCCGCAGCGATGTCCGCCTCGGTAATGCGGAAGCGCACCGTGGGGTACGTCACGCCCTCCTTCTCCGCACTCACCGCGTAGGTCTGGTTGAGCGGCATATTCAGCCACACAACGCCACCATCCAGGGAGGTACTGTTCCACGTGACATCCGGTATCACCTGCTCATTAAAGTACACCGGGCCAACCGCATCGGTGCTATTCGGTGTAATCGTCATGGTAGCGCCCGGGTCGCCGTGGGGCAGCCGGTCATCGTGCATGCTGCCCCAGGATTTCCCGACGGTGACTACCATCGCGTTCTCGAAGAAAAAATTCGGATAGCCATTTCCGCGCAACATACTCTCCACATAGGGCAACATCAGTACATTGTAAAAATCAGGATCGATGTACTGTATGGCGAGATCGGTGTTGTCCTCGTCCTCAACTGTGATGATATTGCTCTTGGTGGTGATCCAGTCTTCCTTGTCGTAGACGAAGGACAGCTCGAGGGGCTCGCCGGCATCCTTCACAATGTACATTGTCCACCAGCCTGACTGATCCGTAGCAATACCAAGATCTTTTGTCCACGGGTGCTCTGCAATCCAGACGGGCGTGTCGGGCACTGTCGCCGCGTAATCGAGATAATTGCCCTGCAGATCGCGGCCAAAATGGTTGGTTTTTCCGCGCAGCTTCACCACCGTAACGGCCCGGCCGGCGATAGTGCCGGCCAAACGCTGTTCTGCGCCAGCATCGCCCTGGTCGATCAGTTCCTGAATCACAAAAGGCGACACATTCTTGTCCGTAAACACCAGCACGTTACTATCGAGCCGGCCGGGATCATCACCACCGTCGCTGCAGGCAAGCAGCGTCATGCCCAGAAATATATACGCCAAAATCAACCCGATGCCTTTCATCGCACCCTCCACTTATCATCAGTTCACGCGTTCTCGTGCGTGTTGTACGCACAGGTGTATGTACCATTCACCGCAGCGAGCAACGATGACCCAGAACAAGTTTTTCCTACATCGTGGCGTCAAGCAACCGCCAGCAACTGCTGCCAACAGTTGCTATGTGTTGCCATAGCGCCCAACAATGCCGGAAACACGTCTGAGGAGCCATTTGGGCACGGCCCTGCCGGCTACCGTCGTCGCCAGGTTTATTGCGCCCGGAACACAGATAACCTCGCCTTTGAGGCACGCCCTGAATCCCTGTCGGGCGACATCATCCACATCGCCAATGACGAAGTCGGGTATTTGCTTTAGCCCCGGGCTCGACTGCTGTACGCTGCTCACCATATTGGTGGCAGTAATACCCGGGCACAAGGCCGTAACGCTGACACCGCTGCCTTTCAGTTCCTCGGACAACGATTCAGTGAGCGACAGTACATAGGCTTTCGTGGCGGCATAGGTTGCCAGCGTGGGCACCGGCTGAAACGCTGCAATAGAAGCCACATTGAGTACACGCCCACTGCCGCGTTCTACCATGGCTGGCAGAAAATGATCCAGCATACCGGTGAGACCCGATATGTTCAGGTCTATAAGCCGCTGATGGGATACAGCACCGATCTCGACAAAACTGCCGTGCTCCAGCACGCCCGCGTTGTTCACGAGAATGTCTATTTCTATAGCCTGCGCGGTGAGGCTGGCCGCCAGTTTCTTTGCTGCACCCCGCTTTGACAAATCCAGTGGTTCAACCTGTACCTGTATCGCATACTGCGCCATCAGCTTTTCCGCCAACTGTTCGAGTGCATTGCGAGTACGGGCGACCAGCACGAGATCGTAGCCCTCGCGGGCGAATATTCCGGCCAGTGCCTTGCCTATTCCGGACGACGCGCCACTGATGAGTACGGTCTGCATTGAAGGCATCCTGTGTGGAAGTGAAGGAGCATGCACAGCATACCCCAATTTCTGAGGGGCGGTGCCGGGCGGCGTCTGGCAACCGGCGGACTACTTCACCAAGCGAGGCTTTAACGGGTTGGATAGCCGCTGCTTTTCCAGGCCCCCATAGAACCCAGGAAGATGTCGATCGTAGGTATTCCGGCCCTGAGCAGAACGCTCGCTGCCACCGTCGCCCTGGCGCCACTGCCACACATGACGGTATAGAAAGCTTCTTTCTGTAATGCATTGCTTCCAGCCTGGATTTCGCCCACGTAGAGCTGGCGGGCACCGGCGATACTGGCTTGACCGAACTCGTGTTCGTCACGTACATCGAGTAACTCCCACTTCTCAGGCCGGCTTGCGAGACGGCTCTTTACGGTGGCTGCGTCTACGACAGGCAGAGTACCGAATGCCTCGCCACCCGCCGCCCAGGCAACTAAAGACGGCGCCAGGAAGCCCTGTACCTTGTCACAACCGATGCGCGCGAGGTAGCGCGTGGCAAGCGCAGCGTGGTCTGCGTCTTCGGCAATGAGAACGATTTCCTGGTGTGGCTCTACAAACCATCCTGCAAAAGAACTGATCATCTCGACCGGCAGGGCGAGACTATTGTGTATATGGGCTCCCAGAAAGGCCGACGCACTTCGCACGTCAATCACTACTGATTCCTGTTGCAATACCTTGAACTTCTCGAGTGTCAGCGGGGCTTGCGCCGGCGGGCTCTGAAAAGCGGGCGCACCGCGAAGATTAAGCGCTTCCATATGCTTGAAGTACGGAGGCGTATGATGCACTTCCGCTATTTTCTGTTCGATGAAGGATTCCCTGTTCTCTATGCGCAGCCGTGGATTATTGCGCCGCTCATGTCCCAATGTCGATATATCCCGGTCTGCCATGCCAGAGCCGCATACCGAGCCCGCACCGTGCGCAGGATAAACAATGGCCTGGTCTCCCAGGCTCAGGATTTTCCGCAGGCTGTCATAGAGTAAGCCGGCAACCTCATGCGCCCTATGCGGGTAAAAATCCGTACGGCCTACATCACCGACAAACAGCGCGTCGCCCGTGAATACGGCGATGGCTCCATCGCAGAAATCGGTGTCATACAGCGCCAGCGAGATGCTGTCATCGGTGTGACCCGGCGTTTGCAGCACACGGAATTGCGCCTTGCCGAGCGTAAACACCTCGTCTTCCCGCACTGTGGAGGCATACACGATCTCTCCTGCGGCATCGGGGCCGTGGTAGACCTTTGCACCCGTGATCTCTGCCAGCGCACTGGCGCCCGAAACCAGGTCCTCGTTTCGGTGAGTCTCGAATATGTGTGTGATCTCGCAGCCCTTTGACGCCGCTATGTCGATGTATATTTCACAGTCGCGACGCGGATCCACCACCGCCGCATGCCCGGCACTGCCAACCACGTAGGACAGGTGCGCCAGGCCTTCACTCTTTACTTTCTCGATAAACATGTGCAGTGCTCCCTGCTATGAGTGGCCATGTACATATTGAAGCCAGCTTGCTTTGGGTCAATACATTTGGCGGTTCGCAATGAGACAGTATGGTACGTCAGCTTCGCTGTGACAAAAGCGATCATCTACTTTTTGCTCCGCCTGGGTTGTCATGCGGAATACGGGGCGCACACCAGCAGTTCGGTGAGTCCAGAACCAGCCTGCGGCGCTGCATTTGCACAAGGCTTCCAAAACACCCAGGGGATCTGGAGGATATATGTTTAAAACTACCACGCGCATTGCCATCGCTCTGCTTTGGTTCGCATTAATACTGGCCACCACCTTTAGCTACCCCGCTTTTTCTCAGGAAACCGGCAACGATCTGCAGCGGGGCAAGCAGATCTACCAAACCAACTGCGCCATGTGCCACGGTCCCGGCGGGCAGCCAGACACTGATTCCGCACTGGTAGAAAGCATGGGTATCGTCCCCGCCAACTTCTCCGACCCCCTGTTCAACAGTCGAGAACCTAATTCAGACTGGAAAATCGTGGTTGCTCACGGCGGTCCGGCCCTGGGCTTCTCTGACCAGATGCCAGCGTTTGGGGAATCACTCAGCAAAGCCGACATCGATTCGGTGCTCGCCTACATCAAAACGCTGGGTGGCCAGCACGACTATCCCGATGGCGAACTGAATATGTTCCTGCCGGTTCGCACCAAAAAGGCCTTTCCTGAAGACGAGTGGGTATGGAAGCAGCGTTATACGGGCCAGGATGGCAACGACGCGTGGAAGAATACGCTCGAGTACGAATTTCGTGTCGGCCAGCGCGGCCAGGGCATTGTGGAAGTCACGCACGAAGTACAGGGTGACGAGTCTGAGTTTGGCCACTTCGAGCCGGGATTCAAATACGTGCTGCAACACGATGCGCGCTCTGGATACATTCTCACCGGCGCGGCCCAGATGGGGGTACCCCTCAACAGTGGAGCCAACTGGGAGTTTCTGCCCTATCTCGCCTTTGGCAAAACGTTGTCCGACGCGTGGATATTGCAGGGCAGTGGTCGCCTGAAACTCGACCTGGAAGACTCGGACAACAGTAATGCGGAACTTGCCGCCGTCGTGCACTGGGTGCACACGCCCTGGCCTCGGAATGTTTTCCCGGCACTGGAAGTGGTCGCCGAGGTACCCTTCGAGCGTGGATCAGAACCAAACCGTCAGGATGCGGTGCAGTTTTCCCTGTTACCACAAGCGCGCATCGGGCTGAACAAACGCGGCAATATAGCGCTGAATATCGGTGTGGAAGTACCGGTGAATGACCGCGACCGATACGACTGGCGCGGCTATGTCTACCTTATCTGGGATTTCGCGGACGGAGGCTTTTTCGAGGGTTGGTAAGCAACCTTCAAGCCGGCAGTTTGTGGCAGGTCGAGTACAGCAGCCTATGCCGCACCATACAAAACGGCATTCGTCAGCGCGACTCTCTCCAGGTGTTAAAAGGGGCCTCCACCAGGCTGGCATTGTAGTAACGCGGATCGCCAGTAACTTCCTCACCGATCCATTCCGGTACATCGAAGGACTGGCCTTCATATTCCAGTTCAATCTCTGCCAACACAAGGCCCTCGTTGTCACCGGTGAACTCGTCCACCTCCCAGGTCATGCCCTGATGCTCAATACGGTAACGTCGCTTGGTAATGAGCGGCCGCAGGCAGAGACGATCGAGCATCTCATCGGCGTCGGTGACGGGAATCGCGTATTCGTATTCTAGCCGGGAGGTATTGCGGGTGACGCCTTTGACGGTGATGAACGCGTCTTTGCCGGCGACGCGCACACGCAGGGTACGTTCCTTGTCAGTACTCAGGTACCCTTGTCGGTAGTCAACGCAAGCACCCGAAAGCCAGGCGTCGCCGGTAACCAGAAACTTGCGTTCGATTTCAGTAGCCACGAGCGTCCTCCCCGGGCATTGGCAAGCGACCAAGCAGACGGCATAGCATCAGCGGATAAGCTTGATTTTCAAAGCCTTCCAGCCTGAGTGCAGACCGGATTTCGATAATCGCATCCGGATGTTCTGATTCAATCGCTATGGATTCGAGTGACGCGCCATTCACCAGCAGGTAATCGTGTTCGGCACTGCAATGCGCCAGCGAAAACCGGAAGCGGCGCTTGAATACCTTGGCCCTTTGCAGATGTGAGGCCGGCTGCACGGCGACTCGCAGCAGCTCTTCGAGAGAAAACGCGTCTGACGACAGGGCCCGAGCCGCATCCACCGATTGGCTGCCCCAAAGTCTGTAGAACGTGTCAACCGGCAGGGGGAAATCCAGTTGCCCGTCAGGCTTCCATTGTTCGAGCCCGCGGTCTCGCTGCACCAGTCGCTTGACATCGATTCTGTCGTGGCGGATTTTGACATTCAGGTCGCCGGCCTGCGTACAATCGAGCAGGTAGATCTCACTGTCTTCCGTGATGGATTCACATGGAGCCAGGGTACGCAACAAGTGCTCGGTGATGCCCATACGCGGAGCAAAAACACGAAATTCGTAGCGTGCGACTGTTTCATTCATGGCGCTGAATGTTGCCATAGCCATTTAACTGTATTCAAACTACTGACCACCATGACCTTCACTTTGCGCAGCCTGCCAGCGCCGCGGTTGGCGGTGAAGCCTGGCTACCGTGCGAACTCGCAGCAATTATTAGCAGCATCACGTTGTTTCAGACAGCTATTGACCGCAAATTGTGAAAATTGCGGCCAGAGACTGAGCTGGGTGGTCTGCCTTTAGTATGTTTAGTCTAACTTTTTGGCGTAACTTGGCCACCAATGGATGGGCACACCGACCCACCAACCTTCAAACAGGAGTTGAATCATGGCCGAGAATACTACAGCAGCAAAAAAGAAAGCTGCTCCCAAAGCGAAATCCACAACGCGCAAGGCACCCGCCAAGCGTAAAGCGGCGGCGAAGAAGCCGAAGTCTGTCGTGCGCTCCAACATGCGCTCAGTAGAGAACAGGGCGGCTGCCGTAGAGCGCAGGGTGCGTAAAGGCGCCAGCGAGGCAGAAAAGCAGTTCGACGCGGCAGAGAAAGCCACCGAGAAGTTCACCAAACGCGCGCAGACTACTGCGCACAACGCGGTGCTGGCTACGGTGGGCTTTTATGCGAAGGCATACGAGCAGGCACAGGAGCAGTTCGACTCGCTTCAGGATCGACTGCAGGGACGCCGCAAGAAGGCCGCCAAAACCTACGCCGAACTCGTCAAACGCGGTGAAAAAATGGAATCCAGGGCGAAAAGCGCCGTCGACGACATTGACCTGTCCAAGCTCACAGATCGCAAGGTGCTGGAAGCCCGCCTGAAGGACGCTCGCGAACGTTTTACCGAGCTGAAGGACTCAGCCAGCGCGAAATTCGCTGCCTGAAGCCGAGCATGTAATCATGACCCATCAGTTTAAGGGTCAAGTTTGGGGGCCACTGAGTGGCCCCTTTTTTTTGTCTGCGATTATGCAGGGCGATCGCCTTCCCTAATTGCGCGCCCTGTGAAACGAGGTGCAACGACGCTGGAAATTTGGTGGCTGCGCGCTCCCACTCAGGAGCTTACTGCGCCACCGACCGCTGGAAGGCAGGTCGCGCCATCCCGCGCTCCAGATAAGCACGAACGCGCGGTGTAGCATCTGTCACGTAGCCGAGGTGGTCGGCGATCATCAGCCCGAACAGCAGCATGATATCCGCTGCGCTGAAGCTTTCACCGAGTATCCATTGCTGGCTGCCCAATGCCCGCTCAATAACGTCTACCAGACTCTGGGCAACTTCCCGACCACGCTCAACCAGCGCTGGAATACGCCGGTCTTCCGGCATCGGCCCACTGTGCGCGGCGATCTCGCCCATGATCACGGTCAACGGGTTCTCGCCATAATCCAGCCATTGAATGGCGAGTGCTCCCACGTGGGTATCGCGCGGCGGCAAGAGCTGGTTGTCGCCGTACCTTGCATCGAGATACTGCAGGATCGCACTCGTCTCCCAGAGGACAAAACCATCGTCCTCAATCGCGGGCACTTTCCCCAGCGGATTGACCGCTAGGTATTCAGGGCGCCGCATGGCATCGCTGAACATCTCCACGGGCTCGAGCTGATACTCGAGGCCGATTTCCTCACAGAACCAGATCACACGCGTGGAGCGTGACATGGGGGAGTGATGAATGGTTATCATGCCTGGCCGGTCTCCTTGTGAGTCGGACCGGGAGTATTGCTTTTCATTGGATGCGCCTCAAGAGCAGCTTTTTGCCCAGCTCTTAACCCGTATTGCGCATGCCGGCGGCGATACCGGCGATCGTTACCATGATGGCGTGTTCCAGGAAGGACTCCGGCTGTGTGCGCTGGCGCTGCAACAGTTCCGCCTGCAGATAATTCAGCGGGTCGGTGTAGATATCGCGCAGCTGCATCGACTGCTTGATCCAGGGCTGATCGTCCAGCAACTGCTCTCGTCCGGCTATGTCCAGCACTGTGCTGCAATCCGCCTTAAGCTGGGCGCGCAGCGCCTCCCCGAGCGGGAGCCACTGCGGCGGCACCAGGCAATTGTCGTAGAACTGGGAAATGCCGCTGTCCGACTTCGCGTACACCATTTCCAGCATGGTGATGCGCACTGCAAAAAAGGGCCACTGCCTGAACATGGCGCGCAAGGTTTCGCCCTCACCACTTTCCATCGCCAGGCGTATCGCGGCCCCCGCTCCCAGCCAGGCCGGCAGCATCAGCCGATTCTGCGACCAGGCAAATATCCAGGGAATGGCGCGCAGGCTTTCGATGCCACCGCCGCCAACTCGGCGCGCGGGCCGCGAACCCAGCGGCAACTTCGCCAGTTCCTGTTCCGGGGTAGCGTGGCGGAAGTAGGCAACAAAGTCCGCTTCTTCACGCACTACGGCACGATAGGCGGCGCAGGAATCCGCGGACATCTGCTCCATCAGGGCGCGCCACTCGGCGCGGGGCTCCGGCGGGGTCATCAGATTGGCGCGGCAGATTGCCGTGGTGTAAAGCGCCAGGGTCTTCACCGCCAGCGAGGTCCAACCCAGCTTGGCACGAATCATTTCACCCTGCTCCGTAACACGCAGGCCGCTGCGCAATGAGCCCGGAGGCTGGGACAACAGGGCAGCCTGGGCGGGTGCGCCGCCACGACCAATGCTACCGCCGCGACCATGGAACAACAGCAGCTCAACGCCGTGCGCCGCGCACACTTTCAGCAGCGATTCCTGGGCCGTGTACTGCGCCCAGGAAGCCGCGAGCGCTCCCGCGTCCTTGGCGGAATCTGAATAGCCGATCATGATCATCACGCGGCCGTCGACGGCGTCGCGATACCAGCTCTGGGCCAGCAGCTCGGCCACCACCGCTTCTGCGCGCGCGAGATCATCGAGCGTTTCAAACAGCGGCGACACAGGCAAGCTGGTGTCACAACCGGCCTCGCGCAGCAACAAATGCACGGCCAGCACGTCGGAGGCCTGTCTCGCCATCGAGATCACGTAGGCACCCAGCGCCTGCGGCGGTTGTGCAGCCACCACGGCGCAAGTTGCCAACACTTCGGCGACATCCGGCGAGGGCTGCCATCGCCGCGGTATCAACGGCCGCTTGTTGCACAACTCGGCCAGCAGAAAGGCCTGCTTCTGGGCTTCATCCCACTGCGCATAATCACCCATTTCGAGATACTGCGTGAGCTCGGAGAACACCTGGGTGTGCCGCGCGCTGTCCTGGCGCACATCCACCTTGAGTAAATGCAAGCCAAAGCACTGTACCTTGCGCAACAGATCGAGCAGGGCGCCCTGCGCGACGCTCGCCATGCCACAGGCCTGCAGGGAGGTATAACAGGTGTGCAACGGCTGCCAGAGTTGCTCGACATCGGTAAATATTTCTTCGTCTTCGACGGGCTCGCCCGCCAGCTCCATTTCAATGGCGACGCGTGTGCCACGCATTCTTTCGCGCAGGCCTTTCAGTACGTGACGATAGGGCTCGCGCGCTTCACCCGCCAGATGCCTCAACGCGGCATCGCAGGGTGTCATGGAGAGCTCTTCCACCAGCTCATTCAGATCGTTCAGGTAGAGATCCGCCGCCTGCCACCGGGCCAGCCGCAGAACCTCTTCGGTGACCGCTGCGGTGACATTGGGGTTGCCATCGCGATCGCCGCCCATCCAGGAAACAAAGCTCACGGGCTTGGCATCCAGCGGCAGGCGTGCTCCGCAGGCATCGAACAGGGCGGCATCGAGACGCCGCAGAAATTCGGGAACAGCTTCCCAGAGTGAATCTTCCACTACCGCATAGCCCCACTTGGCTTCGTCCACCGGCGTTGGGCGCTGCGCGCGGAAATCGTCGCCAAACCAGATCTGGGTGACCAGGTCGCGCAATCGCAACTGCAGTTGCTCACGCTCGCGTGGCGTGATCCCGTCCAGTTCCAACTGGCTGAGGCAGCCACGAATCTCGCTGTGCTTGTGAATCAGGGTACGGCGCATGATCTCGGTGGGGTGGGCCGTGAGCACCAGCTCGATCTTGAGATCGAGTATGGTCTGCTGGAGCGTTGCCGGCGCAACCCCCTCATCCATCAGCGCGGAGAATTCACTGGCGAGCGCTCGCGAGGCGGAAAAAAGCGGCACCATCTCCCGCGACACGGTGTGATGCTGATCGGCGATATTCGCCAGGTTCAGGAACTGGCTGAAGGCGCGCGCCACCGGCACCAACTGCTCGTTGGGCAGTTCCCGCAGTATCTGCAGCAAGTTCGCGCGCGCCGACTCTTCACCGTCGCGCGCCGAACGTGAGAGCGTTCTGATGCGCTCGATGAGATCGAGGAATTCCTCGCCTTCGGCGTCAGAGATAATATCGCCCAGCAGCGCACCCAGGGCACTGACATTACTGCGCAGGCTGCTGTAATCGGGTTCGCTGGCTGAATCGTTCACGCTGGCATGGCTCCCAACCCCGGTATGACTGGAATGAATTAACGAGGGTTAACGATACCAGCCTACCTTTCCATCGGGCACAGCGCTAGCGGCGCATGCAACGGCTTGCACTGCCCACTTTCGCTGGGGCACAGGGTCAGCCAGCGTGCTTGGCCTCTGGCTCCGCGGGGCGGATAACGCCAATGGCCGGGGAGTCGAGCCGTATCAGTCGAGAATCGGATCGAGCTTATGGAACAGCGGGTTGGCGAAGTCCGGATCGGTGCCCGCCAGGATCATGCCGAGGCGCAGCAGACGCCGGTGCATGATCGGCACGATCAGTGCGTCACGCGCTGCATCGTCCTCGGCGATTATCTCGAACATGGCCTTGTCGGCCTCCGCCAGTGTTGCATGGGAGTGGCCGGTGAGTTCACTGATCTCGCGCATGGCCTCTCGCTCGAACCAGTCTCGATAGCGGGCGTAGTTGAGCAGGAAGCGCGGTATGTCACTCAGCAGCCGCTTCTCCCAGGGCGCGAACGCGCTGGACGTGGGCAGGCGTTCTATATCCACCAGCAGCTTGCGCAGGCCTGAATCCTCCCACTCTTTCTTTACCGGTGCGGGCAGATGCAGATCGAAATCCAGCTCGAGGCCCTGCAACTCGGCGATCGCTTCGAAGGCGCGGCGCATAATGCTGGAGTATTCGAGGGCGCCCTCGATCCAGTTGCCACCGCGCACTTCGGGCAGCATGAACATTCTGGCGGCGATGCCCGAAAGCTGCAGGAACGCCACGGTGTAGTAACCGACCACGCGAAGATCGACACGGTCGCCGCTGACTTCTTCATAACGGCGATACAGCGCCGGGATATCGCCCATGTTCTCAAGCGGGTGCCGGCCGCGAAAGCAGGCCAGATCCCAGTGCGTGTCGCCGATGTTGGCAATCTCCAGATCCATCACGGCCAGCACTTGGGTCCCGGCCGACATGAACTGCCCCGCGTCACCCGCGATGAAGCGGGCCTCGTTGCGGTGCTCGGGCACGTTGCGTCTCAACCAGGTCTGCAGGAACTCGGCGATGGTATCGATACTGTCCGTTTTCTTACCGATCCGGTACATGCGCTCGGACTGGTGCAACGCGATCTCTCGCGGCGTCTGCGGCGGGTGGCTGAGCTGGCGGATGTGGCGGAACTCGTCAACGGGAACCGCGTGCATCTGCGCCAGATGCTGCATGTAGCCGAGCAGCGCCTGCCAGCGCTCCTCGCTCAGTGTATCGGGGTTCTCAATGGCAGTGTGCACCATGCCTGGCGCGCGATCATCGGTGTCCACCCAGTCCATTACGAAGGCCTTGGGGAAATCCACCCAGCCATGAATATGCGGCACCTGAATGCCGTTGGCTTCGAGTACCTGCATCACTTCCATCTCGAAGCGCAGGTCGTTCTCGCCCGCGACCGGACGATTGCCGCGGAACAGGACGACACGGTGTCCATCGCCCGTGGCGTAGCTGACTTTCCACTGCGGCCGCCAGCGTTCGAGCCGGGTGATCTCCTGTACCTCGCCGCCGAGATGGGCCGCCACCCACTCGCGAATGCCCGCGAGCTGCTGCGCCTCGTGGGCCTCGTGATCGAGATTGTCGAGCGAGCTTGCGTGGTCTGTCATGCGTTTAGGTCTGCCATGTGAGCAAATCCAACCCCTGCCGATTTAAATGCATTGCATGGTAATCCAATTGCCCGGGATATTCACATGCCACCCTGAACCACAGGGTCGGGATTTTCTTCCGACAGGGCCCGCAACAGTTGGTGCTCACCGTGTCTTGCGCTATATTGCCAAATTGCATGGGAAAACCGACAGGGAGAGGGACCGATGAAAACCTTCGCGGGTGGCATCATCCTCGCAGCGCTACTGCTACAGGCCTGCGCCACTCAGGACGTTCCATCCCGGCCGGAAGCTGCGGCCGAAGCACCATCCGTCTACACGCCAGAGCCCGGGTTGAGCGACAAAGCACGCTTTCGCCAGGCTTTGCTGAACCTTGAGGCCGGCGACCCGGTGGCCGCGAGAGCCGAGCTGGTTTTATACCTCGATTCCCAGCCCGGCAGTGAAGTGGGGCAGGATTTACTGCAACAGATTGATCTTCCCGCCGACGAATACTTCCCGCCGGAATACCGCGAGATACCACTGGAGCCCGGCTGGTCCCTGTCCACTGTGGCGCAGCGCTACCTGGGCAGCGTCTACCGGTTCCACGCACTGGCCAAGTACAACGGCATATCCGAACCGCGCAAGCTGCACGCGGGCAAGAGCCTCCGCATCCCTCTGACAGCGCAGGCCCTTGCCGCCTTTAATGAAACGGACGCCGGGCAGGATCTCCCGCTACCGACAGGGGATCTGCCGGACGAACTGGCGGCGGAACCGGGCATTGAACAACCGCTCCCCGAGTTGCCCGTGGCCGCTGCCGAGCCATCCTTGCCCGACGAAGCCGCGTCGGCGGATGCCATTGCCGACGCAACAGCCGTGAACGCCCAGCGGGCTGAAGGACTGCATCGCGAAGCGCTCAACGCGTACCGGGCACAAGATCTGGACTCCGCTATTGCGTTGTGGGATGAAGCGCTCGCTCTGGATCCCGAGCATCCGAATGCCATGCTCTATCGAAGCCAGGCTATCGATTTGAAAAGGAAGCTGAGCGACCTCGCCAACTAGGAACGAATGCCATGGAAGCGCGCCTCACGTCTTTTTTGCGGGAGCTGAAACGTCGCAAGATTCTCAACACCTGCTTTTACTACATCCTGCTTTGCTGGTTGCTGATACAGGTGGGTGAGATTCTCCTGCCCACCATCGGCTACGAGGTGGAAATATCCCTGCGCGTATTGCTGATGATCGAGATTCTGCTGTTTCCCCTGGTGTTCATTTTCGCCTGGTACTTCCAGATCAGCCCGCGCGGCATCGTGCGCACCACCAATTTTGTCGAGCGTCGGGTGCTGAAGAACATTACGCCGATCAATGATCAGCGCCAGGCTGGCATGGGCAATTATTTCAGCGGCGGGCGCCAACAGACTGACCATCACTGGACACTTTCCGCTGAAACCGGCCCGCTCACCGGGCTCAGCTTCGGCATCTCGGAGCCGGTCGAACTGGGGCGCTCGCTGGACTGCGGCCTGGCGATTGTCAGCCCGCATGTGTCACGCCACCATGCGCGTCTCGAAGTGGACGGGCACCAGCTGTACGTGGAGGACCTGGATTCAGCCAACGGCACGGTCGTCAATGGCAAGCCGATTGAAGGTCGCCATGCTCTGCACCACGAGGACGAACTCCGGCTGCACGACATTATATTCCGCGTTACCGAGAGTTACTCCGGCATACCCGGCGAAAGCTCACTCAGCCAGACCACGTTTATTGAAACCCCGGAAGATGCGCAGAGCCGACTGTCTGAGCAGCAGGCGAACTCAGGTACGCCAGCCACCAAACCCGCAGACTAGCGCGATGCCTCGATTTTGCGCAGGTTGCGACGCAGAGTCCTGGCCTGCTCCAGCTTGCGCTGCGCATCGCCATTGTAAGGGTTGTAACGCAGTGCAGACTCCAGGGCCTCGATGGCGCCGTCAAGATCGCGCTGCATCAGGCGCGAACCTTCGCGATAGGCGCGCTGGCCAAGCTCGTTGCGCAGCTTGAGTGCGCGGTCTATCAGCGGGTCGGCCTCCATTGGCCGGGCGATCATCGCGGCCTGAATTTCCTCCAGCGCGACATCCAGCCTGCCAGAAGTCTCCGCCGCATCGGCCAACGCGGTGTGGGCATTGCGCACCAGTTCCTGCTCTGGCGGGCTCAGCACAGACCCGCTGCCGGCAGCTCTCGACACCAACCCGGCATGGTCGCCCCGCATCGCCAGTGAGGAGAGTTCGTCGAACAGGCTGACCTCGCTCGGTTCAAGCGGCCCGGCCTGTTCGCCATAAGCCTCCGGCGTGCGCATTTTTACCTGCGCCCGCGCAGTGGCGAGCGCACTGCGGCCCAGGCGCTCCAGCGCCTGTGGCTGTCCGGGCTTCAGCGTCAGCACCTTCAGCATATGCCCGTCGCCGGCGCGTCTGTTCCCCCGCTGGTAGGCCCGTTCAGCCGCGCGCAGCTGCGCGGCAGCCTCTTCGTCGATCTGCCTTTCAAGTCCCTGTAGTGCCCCCGCCGCCTCCTCACTGCCTGGCTCCAGTGCCAACACACTGCGCCACAGCAACGCGGCACGCAACAGGTCGCCGGAGGCCTGCGCCTCAACGGCGCCGCTCTTCTGCGCGGCGGCAAACTCGGCAAGGGACGCCTGCTCGTCGGGCAGCGTCGTGCAGGCGCCCAGTACCAGGCTCAGCACCGCCAGCATAATTCCGCATCGCCAATTCATGGCAAGGATATCGGCGTGAAGGTACGCAGAAGGCGCTTGAAATCCGCCATGTCATGCTGGCTGTAGATCATGCTGCGATGCAAAAAATGGGGCGGCGCGTACACCGGGTTGTCGCCGCGCGTCACCGTGGCGGCAAGCCGCATACCTTCCTCGCGGGCGATACGCGCGGCCGTATCGCTGCTGTCGCCGTAGGGGTAGGAGAGATAGACAGGGGCGGATCCCAGGCGCTTCCTGAATACGGCATTCGAGCCGCGTATCTCCTCGCGCACACGACGCGAATAGTCCGCGTCACTTGCGTCGTGCGACAACCGCGCCAGGCTGGTATGGCTCTTACCGTGCGACTGCACCTCGATCAACCCGGAGTCCGCCATCTCCCGCAGTTGATCCCAGGTCATGGCCGCCGGGGCACCGATGAAATCCGTGTAGATAAACAGCGTGGCCGGCACGCCATAGCGGCGCAGAATCGGCCAGGCCACGTCATACACCGAGCGGTACCCGTCGTCGATACTGACTATCGCCGATTTTTCCGGCACGGGACGCCCGCTGTTCAGAATGGATTCCAGTTCAGCGAAGGTCAGCAGCGCATAGCCGTTATCCAGCAGATAACGAAGCTGCTGTTCAAACACCGCCGCAGATAACTCCAGCTGATGTGACGCACGCGATGCATCGGTGAACTGGTGGTAGCAGAGAATGGGAACATTCCTGAAGCCGTCTATATACACGGAGGAGATATTGGCCGGCCTCAACGGTACGGCGAGTACGTCTCCGGCGGCGGCGCCCGTCGCCGCGTTGACTTCGCTGATCTGCCAGGCCTCCCTGGCGTGCCCGAGAAAAATCCGCGCCACGTCGTCGAGCGTCTGGCCATGTTTCAGCCGCACCAGCGCAAAGGCGTCATCTCGCGCCACCACATGCATATCCGCCATGCTCTGGGGGCGCGACGCGGGAGCCGCGCAGCCGGCGAGAAAAAACAACAGCGCGAACAATGCAGAGGCGAATTTACTGCTCATCAGGGGAGCGCACCACAGTGACATCGTCGACGGCGGCACGCGTAATACCGCTGATGTCGGGATCCCTGGCCGCCGGGGCCGCGGGAGTCAACGGCACCTTGCCGGGCTCCGCGGCGGCGGCACTATCTAAAAGCTGCTCTACGGAGTCGGCCATGCTATTGAAGGCGCTGAACATATCGCCGAATTCGTTCGCACGCTGCTTGGATATCCGCGTTTCCAGCTGGCCGTTACCCACAAGTTTCAGCGCGCGGGTGGCTAGCAGCAGATTCTTGGCGATAATCTTGTTGAAGATATAGATAGCCACCGCCACCGCCAGCACCACCGCAAACCCGAGAATCAGCATCAACCGCTTGGTGACGCTCAGCGCGGCATCCAGGGGCCGCGTGTCCAGGCCCATATTGACCTCACCCACTACCGTATCGTTAAACAGCACGGGCAGGTTGAAGTTAAACACGTTGCCACGATCCGTCACCCGCACCTTGTCCTGTAAATACACCTGCTCCGCAGACTCCTCGGGCGCCCAGGGCTGCCCTACGAGCGTTGGATCACTGGCGACGCGGACCACGCCGGTGTGGTCCGCCACCATCAGGTAACTGAAGCTGTCCCGGGCCGCGGCGTCCTGCACCAGCGAATCGAGCGTTATCCAGTCTTCCCCCAGCACCGGTATCGCCGCCTGCACCGCCACGAACTTGCTCAATGAAACACCCGCGTCCATCGCCTGCTGCGTGAGTACATTACTCTGTGCGCGGAACACGAAAAAAGCGCTGAGGCCCATCGTAATCGCCACCAGAGTCGATAGAATCGCCGTCCACTTGACCTGCAGTGGCACATAACCACCGCTCTCCTCGCGCTGTTCACGCAGCGTGCCGCGCTCTCGCTCCAGCGCCTCGAACAGTTCCTGCCCGGACTGAAAGCGCCGCGAAGGCTTTTTCTGCAGGAGTTTGTGCACGATCTTCTGCAGCCCGACGGGCGCATCCCTGGTGAGCTGACGAATGGGCAGTGGGTCACGCTGGGTGATCTGCATGATCAGTGTCGGCATGGATTCGGCATCGAAAGCCTTCTGGCCGGTGATCATCTCGTACAGTATGACGCCAAGGGTGAACAGGTCGGAACGGCCATCCACGCGGTCGCCGTTGGCCTGCTCGGGCGACATGTAGCGCGGAGTACCCAGCATCATGCCCACCTGGGTACTGTCCTGCTCGCTGAGGGTCTCCACCCGCGCGATGCCGAAATCGGCGATCTTTGCCGACTGACCATCTCCCGATAGGACGATGTTGTCGGGTTTCAAATCACGGTGCACAACTCCCTTGGCGTGGGCGTAGTCGAGCGCACTGGCGATCTGCATTGCGAGATGAAGAATCTGGTCGACGCTCATTCGCGCGCCTTCCTGCAGCCGCTCGCCGAGCGTCTTGCCCTCGATCAACTCCATCAGGATAAAGGGTGAGCCGTCTATCTCGCCGGCATCGAACACTGTCACGATATGTGGGTGTGCTAGCGCTCCGGCCGCCTTGCCCTCGCGAACAAACCGCTGCCTGCGCTCAGGGTCATCGCAATGCTCTACCTTGAGAATCTTCATGGCGGCGGTACGATTGATTTGCGGATCAAACGCACGATACACCTGCGCCATACCGCCCTCGCCGATATGCGCCTGAATCTCGTAGCGACCGATCGTCCTTTGAATACCGTCCACGTCACCTCCCTGTGTCATAACAGTAACCATACGGCGGCGAGTGTCAATGCGCTGAGCAGCAACACGGCCATGATTGGGAACGTACCTGCGTCAGACCCAGTACCGCTCGCGTCGGCGCGGATATCGTGGGTTGTTTCCAGAGTGGAATCCCCGGTATCGCGCACGGCCGGCGGGTCGCCGATGATGACGGCGGTAATATTGTCGTGCCCACCGCTGTCCAGTGCCGCACGCATTAGCGCATCCACCTGTGCCCGCGGGCTGTCGTGTTGCGACAGCAACAGGGCGATGCTGCTGTTTGACAGCTCATCCGTCAGGCCGTCGCTGCATAGCAGCAACCTGTCACCGGCCACCAGCGACCCACTGACCGTGCCCGGCGCAACAACCATCGCGTCTGAAACGCCCAGCGACTGGGTGAGCACGTGTCGCTGCCGATGCCGGCTTGCCTGCTCGGCAGTGATCGCACCACTGGCGAGTAGCTCGGCGGCGCGATTATGATCCGTGGTCAACTGGCGCAGTTCTCCCCCGCGCCAGAGATAGGCGCGACTGTCGCCCACCCAGCAGATCTCGAACTCGTGGTCGTCCAGCTGTGCCGCAACTACGGTGGAACCCATGCCCTGCGCTCCGTCGCGCTCCAGCATGGCCGCCAACACAGCGGCATGACTGCTGCGGATGGCAGCAACCAGCGACGCGCCGCTGGCGAGTTGTGTCAGTATGGATTCCTTGACAATGGCACTGGCAACTTCGCCGCAGGAATGCCCCCCCACACCATCGGCAACGAGCCAAAGCCCATTCTGCGGTGCCGCTCCAAAGCAGTCTTCATTATGACTGCGGGCCAGCCCCGGATGGGTATCTGCTGCGAATCGGCGACTAGCGATCGTCAAGCACTGTGTTCCACAAAATCGAATTCAGGCCTTAGTGTACCCCAACTTGCGCAAAGACCGCGGATGAATCTGATGTGCGAAAATTTGCGAGGAATTTGTCGGAAAACCCGGGTAAATATGTCAGCGGGTACATGCAGATTTTACACGCCGTATAAGCCAGTACAGATAACACGGCCACGCGACCGCCGGCGGACACCGTGCAGCGCTCGGACGAGCCGGGCATGAGGTGCATGGCACGCATATTGCTCGTTGCCTGATGTCCGCTATGCGGCACCCAAATATTTTTCGTTACAGGAGAAACCTACAATGAACAGTGATATTGCGGAAGGAAAATGGAAGCAGTTGAAAGGCAACATACAGCAAAAATGGGGTCAACTGACTGACGACGATATTGACCGCATCAACGGCAATCGGCAGAAATTTATCGGCGTTATGCAGGAAAAATACGGCGTAGGCAAGCAGCAGGCCGAGAAGGAATTTGACGATTTCACTGCGC
>TARA_R110000823_G_scaffold210224_13_pt1 | contig 29190 bp, 26 predicted proteins | sample TARA_R110000823 | Tara Oceans TARA_R110000823 (sample SAMEA4397722) | marine metagenome | biome: Polar Biome; feature: [DCM] deep chlorophyll maximum layer (ENVO:01000326); material: water (ENVO:00002006), including particulate matter (ENVO:01000060) such as... | depth 20 m | reverse complement strand
CCCGGCGCGCCTGCCGTGGTCGCGCGTCGGCTACTGGACGCATTTGCGGAGCCCATGGTGATTGAGGGCCACGAGCTCGTGGTCACGCCCAGTATCGGTATCGCCGTGGCGCCGCGGGACGCTACCACCGTCGAGGGCCTGCTGAAAGCAGCGGATACAGCGATGTACCACGCCAAGACCACGGGAAAAAACAATTTCGTTTTCTACCGCAAGGACCTGAACGCCGCAAGCGTGGAGCGCCTCACGCTGGAAAACGAGTTGCGCAAAGCAATTGAGCGCGATGAACTGGTGCTGCACTACCAGCCTCAGGTGGACACCCTGACTGGCAATGTGGTGGGCGCGGAGGCCTTGATGCGCTGGCAGCACTCTGAGCACGGCCTGGTACCGCCGTTCAAATTCATCCCCCTGGCAGAGGAAATGGGTCTGATCGGCGAGTTGGGAGAATGGGGCCTGGAACGTGCCTGCCGGCAGATGGTCGAGCTACAGGCAGAGGGTCTGGCACTCCCCAAGGTCGCCGTGAACGTATCCGCCCTGCAGTTCACGCCGAACTTTATCGAGCGTGTGTCACTGGTACTGTCACAAACGGGCCTGTTGCCACGCCGCCTCGAACTGGAACTCACCGAGGGCATCATGATGAGCGGCGCCGAATCCACCATCGAGCACCTGCGGGCGCTAAAGGATCTCGGCGTGAAACTATCCATCGACGATTTCGGCACAGGCTACTCGTCACTCAGCTATCTCTCACGCTTCCCGCTGGACGAGCTGAAAATTGATCGCAGCTTCGTGGTGGATCTGGAGCACAGCGAGAACGATGCGAGCCTGGTGGTCGCCATCATTGCCATGGCACGCAGCCTGAATCTCGCGCTGGTAGCAGAGGGCGTCGAAAATCATGAACAATACCGCTTCCTGCGCCAGCACGGGGCCAGCGTGATCCAGGGCTACCTTTTCAGTAAACCAGTGCCGCTGGACGAGCTGAAGCCGATGCTCGCGCCCGGCTACTTTCGCGACCAGATCATGCGCATTGATCCACCCGAGGCAGCCTGAGCCCGCTACCTGGCAGCGGCATCCTTTTTGATCTCCTGAATGCGTCTCAGCTCATTGCGAAACACTTCGGACACCTTGTCGACACCTGATTCCGTGAGGCCGCCATCGTTGCCGCCAACCACGTAGCTGGCATAGAGTCCGGCGGCGGTCATCAATCCCGCATTTACGACATTGATATCGATTTCCTCGTCTTTCATCGCATTCGCCAGCGCGATGAAGCGATTGACACAGTCGTGATGCAATGCCGATTCCTTGTCTGACATGAGACTCCCTTATTTAGTTGCCAGTATCGTCGACCGAGACCCACTGATCAGACCCGGACAACATGAAACCCAGCCAGTCCATCAGATTCACCCCACCGGCGGTTTTGTCTGGTTCCAGCTGCACAAAGGTATGGCCGTCGCCTGCTGGCAGGAATGTCTGGGTGCGTTCTGGATGCGCATCGCGTTGCTGGCGCATCTCTTCCACCAGTGCCGCTTCAAAGGCGGGGCCGCCGATCTGCAGAAAAGTATCCGCGAAAACCGTATCCCGGGTGTAGCTGAGCATCGCGCGTCGCACCGTAGTGTCCTGATCCATCTGCCAGATAAGGTATTCCGTCAGATGTCCGTCCGGCGCGACGCAATCAGGGCAGCTTTCAGGGATGAACGCCTCGGTGTTCCATTCCCTCAGAAGTTGCCGCAGGAAGGAAGGATCTCCCGGCTTGGACACGCCAACTCCGGAATCGTTGATAACGTCAATCTGTACTTCAGGGTAGAGATTGCGCACCAACGGCAACGCAAAGATGGTACCGAGCCCGCCGCCACTGTTGCCCGCAATCACGATCCTGCCGGGTGACGGAAAGGTGCTTACGGCAACGTCGAGTGCAGCCGACAGATTGTGTAAGCCGCGATGGAAACGGTCGGCGCTGCCGTCATCATCGGTATCCACATCCATATCACCGGCGTGCAGGGAACCATCGCAATAGGGAACATACACCTGGTTCCAGCCCCGCATCGGGTTGTTGGCTCTTGCGGGGTCATTAATACCCGCTGCGGGGATGCCGGGGTTTACACTGGGGGTGGCTATACACAGATCGGACCAGCAGGCACCGCCCCCCTCCAGGAAAATCAGCAGTTCATCTGCCCCGGTAGCGCGCGTCGCCATGGAATAGGGCGCGCCTTCAAGACACAGGGGGCCATCCCCGGTCCCGAAGAAGTGTTGCACGACATCTCCGTCGGTTTCTGAAAGCATTGGTGTGTAGACACCGAGATAGCGGCCGATACCCTGGGAGAAGAGTTCCGCAAACGGGGCGCCCTCGTAGTTGTCGCCACCGTCCCCGCCATCCGAACAGGCCGCCAGCCCGGCCAACATGCTCAACGCGATGAGTTGTGTCAATATTCTGCGCCCAGGAATGCCTGAACTTGTCCGGGTAATGCTTCGCATCGTAGTCACCTTTCTGCGGGCGTTCGCCGCCTGTTGTTCTTCTTGAGCAGAGGATTCTGGACGATTTACGGCTGCAAGTCCAAGGGGAGATGAACGCCAGACGCGCGGTCCGCCGCCGCGCATTGACCAACTGCGTCGCAGCGCGTAGTTTTTCCCCCTATAGAATCCGTGGAGATGATTGTGAGCAAAAAAATACCCAGGTCCAATGACAACGACTACAGCCCCGAGATCATCCGGGAGCGCCAGGCATTCATCAGCGAGACTACCGGCGCCCAGCTCCAGCATACCCGCCAGTACTCCTTCGATCCCGCCGACATGTCCGGCAATATCGAAAACCTGTTCGGTGTCGCACAGATACCTATTGGTCTGGCGGGGCCACTTCTGGTGAACGGCGAGCACGCACAGGGCGAGTTCTACGTGCCCATGGCCACGATCGAAGGCACCATGCTGGCGAGTTACAACCGCGGCATGCGGGTGATTCGCGAAAGCGGCGGCGTCACCACCACCGTGGCCGGCGAGGCGATGCAGCGGGCGCCTGTGTTTGTATTCCCCAGCGCACGTGAAGCACGCGATTTCGGGCTCTGGCTGACGGAGAACTTCGACGCGGTGAAGGCGGTAGCCGAAAGCACCACCTCGGTGGGCAAGCTACTGGAGATAGAGCAGTACAACGCCCACAATATGGTATTCACCCGTTTCGATTACAGCACCGGCGATGCGGCTGGCCAGAACATGACCAGCCGGGCGACTTTTGTCGCCTGCGAATGGATTCGGGAACAGTTCAGCGCACTGTCACACTATTTGCTGTCGGGCAATTTCGACACGGAAAAGAAAACCTCGGCGGTCAACCTTCTGAAGGGTCGCGGACGCCGGGTCACTGCAGAAATCACCATCCCACGGGAAGTCATGCTGAAGAACCTGCGTATAACGCCGGAGCAAATGCACTACGGTCAGGGCATCAGTACGCTCAGCGCGTTTCTCAGCCATTCATCCAACAATGCGGCACACCCGGCCAATGGTCTGGCAGCACTTTACCTGGCAACCGGCCAGGACATCGCCAATATTGGGGAATCCAACCAGTGCACCACCTACAACAAGGTTACGCGCGATGGCGATTACTATTTCTCGATCACCCTGCCCGCGCTGATCATGGCTACTTATGGCGGTGGCACCGGCCTGCCCACACAACGTGAGTGCCTGGAGATCATGGGCTGCTACGGCAGAGGCAAAGCCTACAAGCTGGTCGAAATTGCCGCTGCCCTGGTGGTTGCCGGGGAGATATCACTGGGCGCCGCCACTCGTATCGACAAGGAAACGCGCGTCAATGAGTGGGTGGACGCCCACGAACGGCTAGGCCGCAACCGTTAACGTGCGATTGCCCGGCAGCGGATAGTCCCGATGGCCCTTGAGATTACGGGGAATGTCAGCATTCCCCTGCACGAGATTGAACTGAGCGCGGTACGCGCCCAGGGCGCGGGCGGCCAGAACATCAACAAGGTCGCCACGGCCATCCATCTGCGCTTCGATATCGAGGCCTCAACCCTGCCCGATGCCTGGAAAACGCGCCTGCGCGCGCTGCGGGATCGGCGCATCAACCGTGACGGTGTACTGACCCTGAAAGCACAGCGTTTCCGCACCCAGGAAAAGAATCGAGCAGACGCACTGGAGCGACTGCGCGCGCTGGTGCGGAGCATTGCGACAACGCCACGGGTGCGCAAGGCGACCAGGCCCACCCTGGCGAGCAAGCGCCGGCGCCTGGACAGCAAAACCCGTCGCGGACGCACCAAGGCGCTGCGGGGCCCGATCGAAGACTGAACACCGCAGGCAGTCTCGCAGCGGGCCAACCAGCATATTGAACCGCGGTTAGCAAACTGAAGGCCAGGCAGGCGCGGGGCACAGTTATCTATACTGCAAGGCTGGCAAGGCGCCCCCTGCTGTCTACTATACAATCAGCGGCAAGCTGCAAGGTATTGAGGTTTATGACTGAAGATAAAATCGCGGCCAACAAATCAATCGTCACCAGGTTTTTTGAAGCCATGAACAACGGCGATGTGGATTTCATAGTCAACACGTACGCAGAAGACGGCTGCCTGCAGACCATGGGCAACACATTGATTTCCGGCACCTTCGAGCGCGCGCAGATCGCAGTCGCAGCCGGACAGATATTCGAGGTGTTTCCGCGCGGCCTGCGCTTTGAGATTCTGGACATGCTGGCGGAGGGCGACAAAGTCGCAGTGGAGGCCACCGGTGAAGGTGAGCATATCTCCGGGCAAACCTACAACAATGAATACCATTTCAAGTTCCACTTCCGCGACGGCAAATTGCTGTTACTCAAAGAGTATATGGACACGGAGAACGTGACCGACGTGCTGTGTGGCGGCCAGCGACCACCCTTTGACTGCTGACCCGGGCAGGCAAGCCGGCCCGCGCCGGCAACTCCGACTTCGAGCATAATATTGATAATCAAGGAGACACACCCATGGACCGCAGAGAACTGCTAAAAGGCGCCGCGCTTAGCGGACTGGCAACCACGCTTCTGTCGCCCGCAACACTCACCGCGCTTGAGGCGGCGCCAGAGGGCGAGGCGACAATTGCGCTGAACGAGTTGCAGCAAACCCTGGATGCGCTGGAGGCTGGCTTTGCCACCCCCGAATGGAAACTGCGTACACCCCAGGATTTTGCCGAAGCCCGGCGAGCGCTGCTGCACATACTCATGCACGGGCTGGAAGCCTGGCTGGAAGCCGATCCGGCCCGTCCGTTTTTTACCTCGTTTATCAATCAACACAAGAAACTGCTCGGCGACAATCCGGACGCACGCTATTTCTCGGCGGTGATCGATCCTGCGCACAGCTACCGCATTCGCGGTAACCTGGCCGATGCCACCTACACCAGTTTTACCGCTGAACTGGGAGCGGGGGTGGATGGCGATGGCATAGGCTCTACGCTTAACGACACCGAGTTCGAGGCAGACGCCAATGGCGACTACGAGATCATTGCCAGCGCAACAAAGGTCAAGGGCAACTGGCTGCGGCTGCCGGAGGGCGCTTCAAGCATTACTACCCGCCACTACTACGAACGCAAACTGAGTATCAACAACGATCGTCTGCACCACATTCCAATCACAATCGAGAATCTGCACAGTGTTGATCCCCGACCTTCACCCAACGACGCCGCCATCGCTGCAGGAATTCGCAGGGTAACGGACTTCGTCAAGCGCAACACCATACCCATGAATTCCGATGTCAGCCTGCCGTGGGTGTCCAGGGTGCCCAACCAGTTTCCACCGCCGAAGCAGGACGCTTCCAACGAAAGCGTGACTTACGCCGCCAAGGACAATGTCTACAGCATGGCGCCTTTCGTGCTCGGGCCGAATCAGGCGCTGATCATTCGCGGAAGATTCCCCAAGTGTCGCTTCGCCAATGTCGTACTTTTCAATCGCTTCCTGCAAACCCTGAATTACGAAGAGCGGCAGATCTCGCTGAACCGGGCGCAAACCCGGCTGGATGAAGACGGCAACTTTGAGATGATTGTGGCGCACCGCGACCCCGGCAGCCCCAACTGGCTGGATACTGAAGGGCGGCCCTACGGCATTATGTTCTGGCGCTTCCAGCTGGCCGAGGAAGAGATTCAGCCGCTGGAAACGGCGGTGGTCGACCTGAGCTAAGGGCCGCTCAATCGCAGCCGGGCTCTCGCGGCCCGCTCAGCCATTCCAGCGCGTTTTCCAGCAGCCGGTTGACCTGCGGTTGCTCAAAAGCATCCGCACGGTGGCCCATCGCCACGTATACGGAATGGCCGTCGCCGACGCAGTTGCTCCACACCACAGGGTGGTCGCCCATGCGCAGATCCTGTACTTTCCCGAGGAATTTAGCCACCGGCGCGTAGGATTCCTCGTCTATCGTGGCGAGGATAACAAAGCCCTCCCCGCGAGGGCTGCGCTCCCAGGAATACCACTCCTCCTCATGCTCCCACACATCCGGCACCTGCTTGAGTACCGGATGCTGCTGGTTCTCCAGTAATACGCGCGCCGTCTGGAACTGCGGGCCCATGATATGCGCGGTAAAGTCCGCGCCGATCAGATTGTCGCGATACCACTGCCAATCCGCGTGTGAACTGTCACCCGCGGCGTGAATTCCCAGCCAGCCGCCGCCCGCCTCAAGCCATTTCTGGAAGGCCTGCTCCTGGGCCGCGTCAAGCATGTCTCCCGAAGCATTCAGGAACACCACCACCCTGAACTGTTCGAGGTCCGCGGCATTGAAGACCGCGCCGTTTTCCGTATGAAACAGGCCCCAGTTGCGCTCCTCGGCGATAGCCCTGAGCGCCCTGGCGCCCCCGGCGATACCCTCCTTGTGCCTGAAGGCATTGGTTTTACTGAACACCAGAACCGCGGGAGACCGGAGATCGCCGGGCAAGGCGGGCGCTACCGAGTCGTGACTGCGGTCGGGAAATATCAGATTCCATGCGCCGATCCGCCAGGCCACAAAGAGGCCGGCCAGGGCCAGGGCGAGCAGAATCAGCAACAGCCACTTGATGACCCGTGGAACAACACCGGTCTTTACGCTCATGGGCCTCTCCCGCGAGTTATTCTTTGCCCTGAATTATAGAGAGAGTCGCGCTTCCGGGGAAACGCTTGCCCACTGGCTCATTGCGCGCCGTCAAACCAGTCCTTGAAGCCGAGGCGCGTGGACGGTCCGATGTGCATCTGCTCCAGCACGCCGTGCCCTACCCGATCACCACAGGTAGCGCGCACGATCTGCTGGACGTGGAGGTTTTCCAGTGCCAGTGGGTCGAGATCGCTGTCTTTCCAGCTCTCGCCACCAATGGCCAACTCGCCATGCCATTTGCCATGGCCCCACTCCGGGTGCTGGTAGCCCAGGCCTTTCATGCGGTGCGCCAGCACAGGCTCGAGCTGCACCTGCATGCTCTCTCCAGAGCGATCATGCATGGTCACCACGGCAGACTTCGCCCGCCGGGTGCCGGGTATCATGTGCAGCTCGTGCTCGACCTCACCCTGCCAGACGCGCGTCGCCGGATCGCTGGTGCCGGGAATGTTGTCCATACTGGCATAGTGTGGCAGGAAAGCCTGATCGTTGTGCCACTGATTGCCGGTATCATCCTCGAACCAGCCGGCGAGGCTGCACTCGTCTTCCCAATGAATGGGCATCCAGCAGAAATGCACGGCCTGAAACTCCGCCAGCGGCGCACCGCCGGTGTAGGCCTCGCCCACCGGACGAATCCCCCAGGAACGGTCCTTGAGTCCGAAGGTCGTCGCACCATCCACCTTGAGTTCCTTGCCATCATAGCGGATCCAGCCGGACCAGAAGCCAAACTGATCCAGGCGCGTCGCGTCCATGACGATGTGACGTTCGTTGCGCAGCGTTTGCCGTCCCTCCTCAATACAGGCGGTGCGAGGCGTGAACACCAAGTCACACTCGATTCCGGTTTCGTTTTTCTCTATGACCAGGCGATGGCGTCCCATCGGCTCGAGTATCTGCAGCGCAAAAGGTCCCACGGTGGTATCGGTGGGCTCCTGCGGCGCCCGCCGTGAACCGTGAAAGGCATACTGGTGCCCGTCAATCGCCAGGCTGAGGCTACAATCCATGATGCCCAGGTTGGCGTAGCGACAAAGTCCGATCCCAAAATAGAAACTGCCGTCGAGCGCATGCGCGTTGTACCAGTAACGGTCGTACATGAAACGATCACTACTGGCGGTGTGGAACACCGGCTCTGCGGTCTGGTGGATGGGGTAATCGTCAAATTTGGACAGCATGCTGAATGTCTCCGGCGAATGATTCCATGAGCATGAACCACGGCGCGCGGTGCAACAAGCAAAACCCCCATTCAGCCCACCCACGTATAGTAAATCAAACCCCGCCGGGCGGGGCGCTATCGGCCATCCAGGTTGCGAGCGGATGCCTGTAGACATTCACCGGGGCCTCATCTACCGTCGGTGCTTTCAGGCACGGGATCATGCCGATGTCACAGGCCCTGCTCGGCATTCCAGCGCTCATCTTCCTGGCCTGGCTATCCAGCAGCAACCGCAAGCGCTTTCCCCTGCGTCTGGTGGTGGCTGGCCTGCTCGTGCAGTTCGCGCTCGCGGCATTGTTACTCAAGCTTCCCCAGATGCAGGATGCGCTCTTGCTGGTCAACCGCCTGGTGCTCAACATTGAGGCCGCCACCGTCGCGGGGACGTCCATGGTTTTTGGCTTTCTCGGTGGCGGCCCGGCGCCCTTCGACGTGAGCTCCCCGGAATACCGTTTTGTGCTGGCGTTTCGTGCGCTACCCATTGTGGTGGTGTTTGCGGCACTCAGCGCGTTGCTCTGGCACTGGCGGGTGATTCCGTGGTGTATCACCGGGCTTGCTCGCGCGCTCGACCGCTCGCTGGGTTTGAGCGGCGCGGTGAGCGTCGGCGCAGCCAGTTCGGTGTTCATTGGCATGGTGGAGTCACCCCTGCTGATCAAGCCACAGCTGGCGCGCATGAACAACAGCGAACTATTCATGCTTATGAGCTGTGGCATGGCCACGGTTGCAGGCACCGTGCTGGGCCTTTATGCAAGTATTCTCACCGGCCATGTGCCGGATGCGCTGAGCCATATTCTGATTGCATCGTTGATCAGCGCACCCGCGGCGCTGATGCTGGCCGCGGTGATGGTTCCGCCGGATTCGGCGCCGGCGGCAGCGGAGGGGCCGATCAGCATGCCATCACCTTACCGCAGCAGTATGGACGCCATTGTCACGGGTACCGGCGAAGGGCTGCGACTACTGGCAAATATCATCGGCATGCTCATTGTGTTCGTTGCGCTGGTGTTTCTCGTCGATCAGATACTGGGGCTGGTACCGGGGCCAGCTGAACCGCTGACGCTGGTGGGGCTGTTCGGAGACGTCCTGGCGCCACTGGCGTGGCTGATTGGCATCCCCTGGCAGGAAGCGCCCGCCGCGGGCGAACTGCTGGCGACCAAGGTATTTATCAACGAACTGGTGGCCTACCTGCAGCTCGCCGGGATGGGCGCGGACACGCTCAGTGCACACAGCCGGCTTATACTGACCTATGCGCTGTGCGGCTTCGCCAATTTTGGCAGCCTCGGCATCATGCTTGGCGGTCTGTCCGCACTGTGCCCCGAACGCAGCACCGATATTCTACGCCTCGCGCCACGCTCGATCTGGTCAGGGCTGTTGGCCACCTGTATGACCGGGGCGATTGCCGGTCTGCTGCTGTAACGTGTTTCCCAGACATGCTGTTTGACACGACACCGCCAAGATACCTGCCGCACATGCAGCAGCCGGATATACTCAGCATGGGTCTGCAACCGCAGGGCGGCGACCAGTGGATCGAAACCGACCCTCTCCTGCCACACTTCCACCAACACAAATTGCAACAACGGCGGCTGTTGGGAGACCACTGCTTTCACGCATTGGGCGGATCAGAAGCTGCAGCGCTGGAACTGGCGGAAACGCTGCAGGACTACCTGCTCCGCGAGCAGCCGCAGTGGTACCACAAGAGCGAGACCGGGCTGGTGTTCTCTCCGTGCAATCTGGCACTGTCGCCGGCAGTAGAGGAGCCGCTGTGGGACTGCTCACTGTGGGTGGCGGACGATCTGTTGCTCATGCAGGAAATAGACGGAGCCTATCGACTGACGGCCGCCAGCCTGTGCAGTCCCAGCGATTGGCGCCTTGAGGATAAAATCGGCCGCTCCCAGGCCGCTATCCACCAGCGCATTCCGGGTTTCGAACAGACCCTGACGCCCAAAGTGGAAAGATTCCTGAGCCATCTGCGCAGCGATCACCCTGCGATTCGCTGGAACTGGTCGCTACAGGCGACGAATGCGCTGTGCGCGAGACCGCCGCGAGCGGAGGTCGTCGCGGCGGAGACGCCACTCTTTTACCGCTGCGAACGCCAGTGCCTGAAACGCCTGCCGCGCTCAGGTGCGGTAGTATTCAGCATTCGCGTTTACCTGCACGCACTGGATACGTTGCACAACATCCAAGGCGCTCTGCCGGCACTATTCAGGGCGATTGAGGCAACACCGCCCGCACTTGCCAACTACAAAGGCTTCAATCGGCTCGCCCCGGCGCTGCGCAAGTACCAACCCGCCCGCGATGCCTGAACCGAGGAGTCAGCCCGAGGATGTCGTGTCACATACCGAGCGCACGCACGCATGGCTCGCCAACTGATCTGCTTCGCTGACGCCCGGAATTCCCGCGCGCAGAATCAGTTGCGTGACGCCCACGCGCGCCACGTACTCCTGCAGCCGGTCGCGCAGATAGTGAACATCACCCACTATGGCCCAATCCTCCACCGCCGCGGATTTGTCGCGGAGGGTTGCCGGAACGCTGTGCGCGAGGGCATCGCGCACCCGGCTCGCCTGGTGGGTATCCGCGGTGACAAACACCGTGCGCATTACCGGAATCTCTGTCACCGGCGGCAAGCTACAGGCAGCCACCTCCGCGTGATAGCGGCGATAGTTCTGTTCCAGCAGCTCGATAGACTCCACCGGCGATGCCAGGTACGGCAGGCCGAGACCGGCTACCTGCTTCAGCGCCAGCGGGCCAAAGGCGGCCACCCAGATGGGCGGTGAGGGTTGCTGCACCGGCAGGGGTGAAAGGCACAGTCCCCTGCCGTGCTCATCCTCAACCACGGGCTCACCACGCCATGCACTGCGCATGATGTCGAGGTTGCGGGCGAACAGCTTGCGCTTATCCGCAACAGCTACGCCAAAGGCACTGAACATCGGCCCCTGGATGCCCCGCCCGACGCCGAGAATCACACGCCCGCCGCTTAGCTGATCCAGCACCGCCACCTCCTCAGCGGCCTGCAGCGGGTGCCGTATCGGCAACAGGTAAGAGGTACAACCCAGTCGCAGGCGACTGGTGCGCGCGGCTACCGCCGCCAGAGACACCATCGGGGCGGGTATGGCGCGAGTGTCACCAAAATGATTCTCCGGCAGCCAGAAGGTATCGAAGCCCATTGATTCGGCGAGCTCCGCCTGCGCACACAGGCCCTGCGCATGCATCGACGAGTGCCAGCACCACGGCGTAGTGCCGAGATCAAGGCGCATCCATCACTCCGGGCAAAATGCTGCGCTGGCTGGCGTCGCGTTAACTGACTTTCACCACGAGCTTGCCAAAATTTTCGCCCGAGAACAGGCCGAGAAAGGCCTCCGGCGCGTTTTCCAGGCCCTCCACAACGTCTTCGCGATAGACAATTTTCCCGTCCGCCAACCAGCCTGTCATGTCGCTGACAAAGTCCGGCAACCGGTGCAGGTAATTGCCCACCAGGAAGCCCTGCATCTTGATGCTGCGACGCAGAATAATGCCCTGCAGCAGACTCATACGATCGGGCCCCGGCGGTAGCGACGTCTGGTTGTAGTGCGCTATCAGGCCGCACACCGGTACGCGCGCAAAATTGTTCAGCAGTGGCATTACCGCCTCCCACGAACTGCCGCCCACGTTCTCGAAATACACATCGATGCCCTCGGGGCAAGCCGCCTTCAGCTGACTGGCCATATCGGCGTCGTAGTGGCTGATACACGCGTCATAGCCGAGCTCCTCAACCGCGTACTCGCATTTTTCCCGGGCACCGGCGATGCCGACCACGCGACAGCCTTTCAATTTGGCGATCTGTCCCACCACCGACCCCACCGCTCCGGTGGATGCCGCAAGCACGACCGTTTCCCCGGCCTTCGGCTCGCCAATGTCGAGCAGGCCCACATAGGCGGTGAGGCCCGGCATGCCGAGAACGCCCAGCGCATAGGAAGGGCGCGGTATGCGCGGATCGACTTTCATCAGGTCATTACCCTTCGATACGGCGTATTCCTGCCAGCCGCTGAAGCCGTTCACCAGCTCACCCTCCTTGAACTGCGGGTTGCGTGAGCTGACAACCTCACTGACCGTGCCGCCTACCATCACCGCATCCAGTGCCACGGGTGGCGCATAACTCGGACCGGCACTCATGCGTCCACGCATGTAGGGGTCAAGTGACAGATAGCGTGTGCGCAGCAATACCTCACCCTCCGCCAGCTGCGGTAGTGGCACCTGTTCCAGGCGGAAGTTGTCGACCGAGGGCTCGCCCACCGGGCGCGAGGCCAGCACGATGCGACGATTGCCGCTGGCCTCGGCGGCGTGGGCTGATCCCAGCCCCAGAGCTCCCAGGGCGGTGACGGAAGCGAGAGTGAATTCACGGCGATTGAATGGCACGGGCGGCTCCATTTATTTTTTCATGATCCGGACAGACAACCATAGACCATCCCGCTGAAGCTGTCGCGCATGCCCGGCCGTGTCTCGCGGTGTTCCATATTAAACCAGCGCGGATCTTCCTTTACCACTCGCGCTATCGATGTGCGAGCGTGTTCAGTACACTCATTCATTCACGCAGACAGAGGCGACATCCCATGTACGACCTGATCATTCGCAACGCCATGATCGTTGACGGTACCGGCCGCGATGCCTACCAGGGCGATCTCGCGGTACAGGCGGGCAAGATCGCCGCCATCGGCAACGTCAGTGGCACAGCCAGAGAAGAGATCGATGCGGCCGGCAAGCTACTCACCCCTGGATGGGTGGATGTACATTCCCACATGGACGGCCAGGCCACCTGGGACCCGCTGTGCTCCCCGGCCGCCAATCACGGTATCACCACGCTGATCATGGGCAACTGCGGCGTGGGTTTTGCGCCCTGTGAACGCAGCGATGAAGCGCATGACCGGCTCATCTCCGTGATGGAGGATGTCGAGGACATTCCCGGGACGGCACTGCACGAAGGTATCGCCTGGAACTGGGAATCGTTTCCGGAGTATCTCGATGCAGTGGAGGCCTACCCGCGCGCCATCGACGTGGGTGCGCAGGTACCCCACTGCGCGGTGCGCACCTATGTCATGGGTGATCGCGGCACACAAAATGAACTGGCCACCCCTGAAGACGTTGAAAAAATGGCCGTTATCGTGCGCGAGGGGATCCGCGCAGGGGCGCTGGGTTTCACCACGTCGCGCACCGAGTTGCATACGACACGCCACTCTATCGCCATGCCCGGTACCTACGCGGACGAGAATGAACTGCTGGGTATCGGCAAGGCCATCGGCGAGCTCGGCGGCGACGGCATCTTCGGTCTCGTTTCCGACTGGAACAACTGGGAAGAAGAGATGGACTGGATGAAGCGCCTGTCCATCGAGAACAACTGCCAGGTCAATTTCGTGCTGTTCTTCCGTGAAGAGAGCGACTGGCCCCGCGTTCAGGCGCAACTCGATTTTGTGCGCAAGGCACGCGAGGAAGGTGCCCGACTGATCCCCCACGTGGGCGCACGGCCGGTGAATATCCTTCTCTCGTGGGATGGCACCATCAACCCGTTCAGCTTTCACACCAACTACGGGCCGCTGTCGGTCATGGAGCATGCCGAGCGCCTCGCGGAACTGCGCAAGCCCGAGGTGCGCGAGGCGATTCTCGCGGAGGATCTGCCACTCATGGGAGACGCCTTCATGGACACCATCATCGGCGGCTACGACAAACTGTACGAACTCGGGGATCCGCCGAATTACGAGCCGGGCCCCGAGGACAGCATTGCCGCCAAAGCTGCCGCAGCAGGCGTTTCACCCCAGGCCTACTGCTATGATCTGATGATGGGTAACGATGGCAAGAACGTCGTGTACTTCCCCTGCTTTGGCTACGGCGCGGGCGATCTGAGCCGCCAGGCGGCGTTGCTGTCTGATGAAAGCACGGTGCTCTCCCTCGCAGACACCGGCGCGCATTGCGGCGTGCTGTGTGATGCCAGCATACCCACGCAGATGCTCAGTTACTTCGTTCGCGATCGCCAGCGCGGAGAGCGCTTCCGCCTGGAAGACGTGGTGAAAATGCAGACCCACGACACCGCGCGCTGCGTCGGCCTGCTCGATAGGGGCACACTTGAGCCGGGCATGAAAGCCGACCTCAATCTGATCGATTTCGAAGCCCTGCAACTCGAGGCGCCGCACATTACCTTTGATCTTCCAGCAGGTGGCCGGCGCATGTATCAGGGCGCGAAGGGCTACGTGGCCACCATCGTCAATGGCGAAGTGATCATGCGCAACGGGGAGTACACGGGCGCCGTGCCAGGTGCACTGATTCGCGGGCCGCAGGCAGCGCCACAGCACGCGGCGTGAGCCCGCGCCTGAGCGTGCGGGCGGGCCCTCGGTGAACATTAGCGCGAACCTGCGCCTGAACCTCACCGGCGCGGAAGCGGATCCGGCGCTGCGCGCGGCCCGCTACCGGGCCGCGGTCGACATGGCCGCGTTCGCGGATGCCCAGGGCTTTGCCAGTGTCAACGTTGAAGAGCATCACGTGGCAGAGAATGGCTGGCTGCCCTCCCCGCTCACCATGGCCGCGGCCATCGCGGCACGCACCGAACGCTGCGGTATAGGCGTAATGGCGCTGCTGGTGAGCCTGTACGACCCGATTCGTCTGGCGGAGGACATTGCCGTAGTGGACCTGCTAAGCCAGGGGCGACTCAATTTCATCGCCGGCATGGGCTACCGCGAGATCGAGTTCCATATCGCCAACAAACCCTATGCCGGGCGCGGCGCATGGATGGATCATGTACTGGAAACCCTGCTCAAAGCCTGGCAGGACGAACCCTTCGAGTACAATGGCAGACAGGTAAACGTAACGCCCAAGCCCTTCTCCCGGCCACATCCGTTTTTCCTCGTGGGCGGTATGAGCAGGCCGGCGGCAAAGCGCGCGGCAAGGCTCGGGCTGCCTTTTGCACCACCGGTTGCCGACCCGGAACTGGAAGCCTACTACCACGCACAGTGCGCGGCACACGGCACCCGGGGCTTTACTCACTCGCCGCCGGCGGATTTCTCCGTGCTGTTTATTCACGAGGATCCGGAGACCGCATGGGACTCGCTCGGCGCACACTTTCTCAATGAGGTGGTGGAATACTCGAGCTGGAAAACCGCGGGCGTGAACCGTCCACTGGAGTTTGCGGCCAGCTCCATCGACGCGCTGCGCGCGGAAAAACGCTACGAAATCATCACTCCGCAGGAGTGCCTGCGCCGCCACCGTGAACGGGACGACTTTTTCGCCGCCATTCACCCATTAATTGGCGGTATGCCGCTGGACGCGGCCTGGCAATGCCTGCGACTGTACTGCAGCGAGGTGCTGGCGCCGTTGCGACAGGTAGCGGACCCCTGAACAATACGCGCATCCGCAGCGCCTCATCACTGGAGACTCGCACATGCACATGACGGCGGAACTGACCCTGTATCCTTTCAACGCCGACTATCTCCCCCCCATCAAGGGTTTTATAGACTTTCTGAACGGCATAGACGGCCTGCAGGTGGCTACCCACGCCACTTGCACCATTATCAGTGGCGACGACCAGCTTATCTTTGACACTCTGCGCGATGGCCTGCGCTGGTGTTCGCAGCAACACGGCAAGGTTGTGCTGGTAAGCAAGCTACTGCCGCAGCACGGCTAACGCATTACTGCCACAGCCTGGAGATGGGTAACGACAGTTACAGGTTGCAACATCCCACGACTCATGACCGCAGGGAGAGAGGCAGGAAACTGAAATCGACGCCATAATCTGGCGTTCGGGGCGGGTCAATGATGGATGCAAATCCCGGTTCCATTTTGGATAAATCAACAGGTCAATGAGCCTTTGCAGGCTTGAGCCGCAGACCTGCCGATTCTGGCCACCTTCCTCGATTCTGCTTGCTGAATCGCATTTTCTGAAAAATAAATGCTGAGAGGTATATGCCAAAAAGTACTAATTGGAGTATAAAATAAAGCTTTGAGGCCCAAAGAGCTTTATCCGGTGACTGAACCCGTAGCGAAGCCAAACTCCCCCTATGCCAATCTTGACAGCACCGCGTTTTGGCGGACTGCAGTTGCAGATCGACATCCGTTCGATATCGAGAGGCTCTACCGCCCCAAGTACAAGCTGAAGAGGTCGGACTCGATAGCGACAGCCGGAAGCTGTTTTGCTCAAGAGATTGGCTGGCGTCTGCGACGCGCTGGCATCGAGGTTGTCGACACCGAGGCGGTTCCACCCTCGGCGTGGACTCCTGACCTGAGCCAGTATGGCTTCGGAATGTTCTCGGCTCGGTACGGCAACATATACACACCGCGGGAGCTGCTGCAGTGCTGGCTTGAGGCGATCGGTGAGTTCGAACCTGCAGAGCCGGTGTGGGAGCGCGACGGCCGCTATTACGACGCACTTCGTCCAGGGGTGGAGCCAAACGGACTGGCTACTCCGGAGGCGGTCCTGGAGTCGCGCCGTCGACACCTTCGTCGCCTGGTCAAAGGCTACTCAGGGGCAAGCGTGTTTCTATTCACGTTTGGGCTGACAGAAACCTGGGAGCATGCGGCCAGTGGGACCGTGTACCAGACTGCTCCCGGAACCATCGCTGGGGATTTCGATCCTGCCGTTTTCAGGTTGAACAACCTCACTTTCAACGACTGCTTCGACGACTTCATGAGCTTCCGCGAATCTCTCAAGTCGATCAATCCGAATGTCAGGTTCATAGTTACGGTTAGTCCGGGGCAGAACATAGTTACTGCGACCGACAATCACGTACTTTGTGCATCGACGTATGCCAAGGCAGTACTGCGCGCGGTGGCGGGCCAGCTCGCTGCTGACTGCGACGATATCGACTACTTCCCGTCCTATGATCTGTGCGCCTTGTCTACGACGCGAGGCTTCTTCTACAAACCCAACGCACGAGGGGCGCATAACGCTGGAGTTGATTTCGTGATGAAGACCTTCTTCGATGCCCACGGCATCGGGTTCGAGCCCGACTCAGGAAGTTCGAGCGGCGATGCCCGCGAAGGCAATCAAATCGTGTGTGAAGAAGTCCTGCTAGAGGCATTTTCGTGAGGTACATCTGTGTAATCGGCGACTCGAGCACAGCCGCGCTCAAGGCGGGTTGGACTGATATTGCACCGAGCCACGAAGACACCTCTTTGACTTTCTTCGCCTCGCCTGGAGAATCTCTTCGAGCCCTGGAGCGCTCAGGCCGTTGTATCACCCCAAACAACGATGCAGTTGCGGCCTCTTTTGCCATGACGTCAGGCGGCCTCTCGACCATTGACCTCGATGACTATGACGAGATCTGGATCGCCGGCCTCGGTGTGTCGCCTGCTTTAAGTGTTGAGGTCTATTCAGGCTTTCGTTCCGAGGAACATGCCAACCTCGGCGATGACCAGACCCTCGTTTCCCAGCAGTGTTTTGACCTGATGGTCAAAGCGAAAATACTCAATTCTGCTGCCGTGGCGTTGGTTCGGCTTATTGAGGACGTAGTTGGCACGGTACCGGTCATTTCTCGACCTCTTCCTCGTGAGGACATCGTGTCAGTCGATCCTGCCTGGGCGGCAGCGATTGGAGCCGACGCAAGCTCGCTCATCGATTCGTTTGTCCGCGGGGTCCAGGAAGTGGCCGGCAGCAGGATGCCTGTCACCACACAACCTTCAGTGGTTTGCGAGTCTCTCCTCACCACCAAACGCGAGTACTCGAGTGACAACGTCGCTCTCGACATGGTCTCAACGGCGCCCGAAATCGATATGTGGCACATGAATGCGAAATTCGGGGTCGAGATACTTCGCCAGATGTTGCGTAAGAACCCCGAAGCGAGGAGCAAGGTCGAGCTTGAACCAGTGCCATGCGGCTGTTCAAGCCTGTGCTCGGCCGCGATGTTGCAGCATCCGTCTTCGCTGTTTGCCGACTATTTCAAGCAAGCGAGACGTGTGTACAACCAGCCTCAAAGCACCTCGGTAGTGATGGCCAATGTCACATGCCCGCGAGCGGTCGAGATGGTGCAGTATTTGACATCTGCCAAAAATATGTTTGTGCTCTGGTCCGGAACTGAGCCCGGTGACGTCCAGTTGCCTGCCTGGTGTCAGCTTGATCAGTGGAGTCTTGATGAGGTCGAACTGGCGGACTGTGCTCAGCAAATATCATCGATCTTTGGCGATCAATTTGCCGACATTGTGGTCGACTGCAATGCGCGTAGCGAGACCTTCGAAACGTTGTCCCATCTGGTCGAAACATATGGCAGAGGATACCTGGCGATAACAGAGTCCTCGCCGGCGAGCCAATGGTCAAGGTTGTCGGCTGAACTCTGCCTCACCACCTATCAGCGAGGAAAGCGAGAGGTCATCATGGATGGTCGTCATATCTGGGCGACCTGGATCCGGGCCATGCCTAAAGCCGAGGCCCCCGGAATGAGAAAGTTGCGGTCAGACATCATCGATACCTTTGCCCCGAAGGGGTTGGAAGTGTGAACAAGCCTAACGCCAGAACCTACGGAGGAATCACGGTTGCGCACTTCGGGGGCTCGGGCGACATCCGGACAAACCTCACGTCTGCCGAGTTGACTGACCTGGAGATCCTCGTTGGCGATTTCGATGTAAAAACGGCGCTTGTCATGGGCGCAGAGCTAGAGCCCCTGACCATTGCCCTGCACTACATCTCTGGAGCCAGAGCAACAGCAGGCGTGGGAGCTTTCGGTTCCTGGCATGATCCTTACGGGCCGCGGATGAAGGCAACTGTCCCCGTGGGCCTGAATATCCCCATGTTTGAAACCACCTCCTCAGACCCCGCTATGCTGGAGTCAGTCGTGAATGACTCCTTCGATGGCTCCTCACTTGATGTGGTTGTGGACATGGGGACGAGCAGTTTGGCGAGGCCTGGGGCCTTCTGGTCTTTGCTTCCGCGGATGTCCCCCGGTGCCCGGTATCTATTGCGTCGAATTACGCCGAAAGACATCAGTGCCAAAATAGGTACCGCCCAGCTTGAGTCGCCTGACATCGTTGCAAGGGTGACTGCGATACCTTCTTACGATGTCGCGGTCTTGTCGTATGAGGCATCGCTCCGCCTCCCTGATGCCACGAGTCCTATCTCGCGAATAACGTTGGGCCGGTCGTGGGTGACCATCGAGTTGGCCACTTCTGAAGTATAAGCGAGGGGCCAGGCGTTCGGAGCCGGCCAGCGCTTAGCCTGTCGGTAGCGCCTGCAAACCCAGCTCCGGCGAGTTGACGAGCACTGCAATATTGCCAGGCGGGTGGCTATTTTCAAACATCAGCTGGTGAGCGTCACCGACCTGCGCGAACGAGAGCGTCTTCGACAGGCACGGGTCGATCTTGCCGCTCGCGATCAAATGCGTAATTGCCGCGCACTGCGGGACGTTCGCGAAATGCGAGCCTTGCAGCCGCTTTTGGCGCATCCATAGGAAGCGCAGATCGACATCGGCGGCATAGCCGGAGGTTCCGCCGCAGATCACCACCATACCGGCGTTGTCGCAGAGGTAGATCGACGTTGGAATCGTCGACTCGCCGGGGTGCTCGACCACAATGCGGGGACTCCGCTTCTCGCCAAGCACTTCCCAGAACTTCTTGCCGAAGCCGCGCACGCCTTTGTGCCACTTGGCAAACGCTTCGGTATCAGTCATATCCGGCCGCCGACCCCAGTGGTCGAACTCCGTGCGATTGATCACGCCCTTGGCGCCGAGCTTCAAGCAGTGATCGATCTTCGTCTCGTCCGAGACGACTGCGACCGGAATGCCACCGAGCATGTTCACGATCTGGATCGCCATCGAACCCAGCCCCCCGGAGCCGCCCCAGATGAGCACGGGGTCGTTCGGTTTCACAGTGTGCGGCGCCCAGCCGGTCAGCTGGCGGTATGCGGTTGCGCCTGTGAGCATGAAGCATGCAGCCTCTTCCCAGCTCAGGCGCGCCGGCTTCGGAAAGCACTGGTATTCTTCGACAACCGTAAACTGAGCGAAGGAGCCGAAGTTCTCCTCGTAGCCCCACACCGATTGCGAACTCGAGGTCATCGGATCCGCGCCCATCCGAATATCGTAGGCGGTTTCGTCCCAGCGGCAAGAAGACATAACGACCGCATCGCCGACCTTGACGTGCTTGACGCCCTCGCCCACGGCCCACACCACGCCCGAGCCCTCCGAGCCACCGATGTGAAAGTCGTGTTGATCGCCACGTGCGCGGCGTGCCGCGATCACATCCAGCGGGCGGCCAAGTGCCGCCCACACATTGTTGTAGTTTACGCCTGCGGCCATCACCATCACGAGCACCTGCCCGCCACCGGGCAAGGGTACGTCGACGACCTCTGGTTGGAATGCTGTCACTGGAGGACCGAAGCGCTCGCTCCGAATCACCGAGGCATGCATACGCCTGGGCACTTCTCCTAGCGGGGGGAAGTGACCAACATCAAATAGTTCTTGAGTCATGGCAAAAAGAATATGCTTGAGATATTGCCAACACAAGAATAATCGCGCCATTGGCTCCTGGTGTGTCCGCAGATGTGCATTACCGCACACACTTCAGAGTGAATCGCCTTGGGATTTCCGCAGGTCAGGTATAAGACCTGTTAACGGCCTGTTGCGATTAGACAGCTTCGCCGATGCCGTCGGAGGGACTTGCTGCTCTGTCGAAGTTCCTGCCTATTGGCCTGTTGCTGTTTTCGCGGCGGTGAGCAGGCTATTCATATCCGTTCATTTGTGACCGCGTGATCGGAATCAATATGCTTCCTGCGAATTTCGAGGCAGCAGCGATGGAAGACTGCGCCGTTCCAGGCTTGCGGTATACTCGACTTTTCTGGCGCTAACCTGTTGGGCAGAGTTTGGCATATCCCCGAGTGAACGCATCGACAATCGCGGCAACTGCTATGCGATCCCCCCGTCGATTCTGGTTTCGGCTGCTATTCGGCATCGCGGTTTCAGGCGTGTTTGTTTGCCTGATCGCGCGCAACCTGGATTCAGGCGAAATGTTGAATTCCCTGTCGAGTGTGGGCTGGATATATATCGCTATAGCGGTGCTGGTACTGGCAGGCGGATATTGGCTTCGACTTCTTCGTTGGCATTACATGTTGGCCAGTATCGGCTCCCCCTTATCGCTCTCTCGATGTGCTCAACCCTTCTTCGTGGGCTTCGCGCTGAACAATCTGTTGCCGTTGCGCGCGGGTGATGTCGTGCGCGCGGTAGCGTTCAGACGGGTCATCGAACTGCCGGTTTCGACGGTATTTGGCACGCTGCTGCTGGAGCGTCTACTCGATCTGGTGGTGGTGAGCGCGATCCTCGGAGCAGGGCTTGCTGTGTATGAGAGTAACATCGCGGTCTCCGGGGAGCTGCGAGCGCTGACTGAGGCCGCGCCCATCATTGCGGTTCTTGCGTTGTCGGCCGCTGGCGTCATCATCCTTGGCGGTCGTGGGCGACCGCTCCTGAAGAAGTTCGATAGCTGTAACCATGTTGGTCCCGTCGGTCTGCGCCAGCGCATACTCGACGTGCTACACCAGTTGGTCAGCGTGTTGTGGCACTTTTCGCACTGGGGCCGGATGCTGAGGCTGTTCGCGTTAACGGCCGCGGCCTGGCTGGCTGAAGTCGGGGTCTTTTTAGTCATGGCGTGGGCTCTGCGCCTGCCGTTGTCGGGAACCTGGATATCCATGGGGGCGGGTACGCTCGGCACGCTGATCCCTGCGAGCCCCGGCCACGTCGGTACCTTTGACTATTTTGCCGCGCTGGGTATGCGGCTACATGGGGTCGACGCCAGTCTGGCCATTGCTTATGCCGTGATGGTGCACGCGGTACTCTGGGTGCCCCTGACTTTGCTCGGTGTTATTTTCATGCTCCTCCCGGCAGGCGCGGGAACCCGCGATGAAAGGTGAGTCCGCTGCAGCGGGTCGGCGCGTAATTATAGTCGGTGCGGGTTTCACCGGATTGGCGGCGGGCCTGGAGCTGGCGCAACGCGGTGTGGAGGTGACAGTACTCGAGCAGGAGGAGCAAGTGGGTGGGCTCGCCTCCGGGTTCCATGTGGGTGAAAGCCATGTGCTGGAGAAGTTCTATCATCATTGGTTCACCAGCGATCACTACGTGATGGAGCTGATCAGCGAGCTCGGCGCGAGCGATCAGGTGTTGCTGCGCCGCACACGAACCGGCATGTACTACAGCGGCAGTCATTTTCGGTTGAGCACGCCGCTTGACCTGCTGCGCTTTTCAGCGCTGGGGTTTATCGACCGTTTTCGGCTCGGTCTGCTGGCCTTGCGCGCGCGTCGCGTGCGCAACTGGCGCTCGCTGGAGTCGCTGACTGCAGCTCAATGGCTGCGCGAGATGGCGGGAGAGCGAGTCTACCGCGTGGTCTGGGAGCCGTTGTTGAAGAGCAAGTTCGGCGAGTTCGCCGACGACGTTTCCGCGGTGTGGATGTGGAACAAACTCAAGCTGCGCGGCAGTAGCCGTCGCGCAGACGGTGCGGAAACGCTGGCTTACTTTCGCGGCGGCTTCCCGGCGCTGGCAAAGCGCCTGCGGGCGGCGATTGAGAGTTTGGGAGGCAAGGTGCTCACCGGCGTGGCGGCTCAGGGCCTGCGCAGTGAGGGTGGTGCAGTGCGCGCGGTGGTCACCACAGCGGGAGATATCCCCGCCGACGCGGTCATTGCAACGCCGGCCCTGCCACTGATTGCTGATCTGCTGCGCGGACATGTCAGTGTGGAGTATGTTGAAGATCTGTGCGGCGTGCGCTATCTGGCGAATGTTTGTCTGGTCCTGGAGCTGGACAGATCGTTATCCGATACCTACTGGCTTAACGTCAATGATCCGGGTTTCCCTTTTGTGGGTGTTGTGGAACACACGAACTTCGAGCCTGCCGCACATTATGGCGGTAGTCACATTGCCTATCTTTCTCGCTATCTGCCCGCGACAGACCCGATGTACGAACTGAGTTCAGACCAGATTCTGGAATTCTGTCTACCGCACCTGCGGCGGATTTTTCCGGCGTTCCAGGCTGACTGGGTACAACATCATCATGTTTGGCGGGCGCGCTATGCGCAACCGGTTGTGACGCGCGACTACGCTGCGCAGATACCCTCCAGCGAAACGCCATTGCGTGGTTTCTATATAGCCAGCATGGCACAGATTTATCCGGAAGACAGAGGTACGAACTATGCGGTGCGCAGTGGCCAGAGTGCCGCGCAGGCAGTGATGGCATTCATGTCGCTTGAGGGGTGATTGCCCAGGCGTGCGTAGGGGGCTGTAAAACACTACGGGGCTATACCGCAAACCATAAAAGCAGGGCGCCGAGGAGCGCATAGAATTGGCCGGTGCGATCCAGCATGGCAAACACCACAGGGTCTTCGTGCAATTCACCGCGCCTTGCCAGCAACCAGAGCCGGGTCAGCATGAGCAGCAACAACGGACACAATAACCACAGTATAACGGGCCTGGAATACAGCATCAGAACCGCCTCGCTGTCGATATACAGAGCCAGAACAAGCACCGACATACACGCCGTGCCAGTACCGAAGCCCGACAGCGTATCCAGATCCTCAGATCGATAACCGCGCCGCAGCGGCAGCGGTTGCTCCGAATCCAGAAGCAGCTTCAATTCGGCATAGCGTTTCATGAGCGCGAGACTGAAAAACAGAAATAGCGAGAAGGCCAACAACCAGAAAGAGGGTTCGATGGATGTGGCAGTAGCTCCAGCGGTTATGCGCATGGTGTAGAACACCGCCAGTAACAGCACGTCGAGCAGCACAATGCGCTTAAGTATAATGGAATACAGCGTCGTCAGCGTAAAGTAGAGTCCGAGATTGAGCAGAAACTCCCCCGGCAGCATCACTCCGAACGCGAGCGACAGTATGGAAAGAAGCGCTACCGCGGCAAGCGCGCTTCTTACCGGGATGACGTTGGCGGCCAGTGGCCGCAGCCGCTTGCGGGAATGCAGTTGATCGGATTTACGATCCAGTAGATCGTTGATCAGGTAGACTGCGGACGCGCAGCAGGCCATCGAGATAAAAGCGATTGTGGCCTGTGTCATGGCATGTGAGTCATTCAGCCTGTGCGCAGTTAACACCGGCAGGAAAATCAGCACGTTCTTCAACCACTGATGCACGCGCAAAGCGCTGGCCCAGACTTTTATCGTGCCTGCTACACGCATTAGCCCGCGGCCTCCGCAAGCATCTGCTCAAACAGTGCGGCATAGTGCGCAGCACAGGCGGCGGAGCTGAACTGCGTTTTCAGGTTCCCGGCCAACACGCTGTCGAGCCGGGCACCTTGCAGCACACGCAAGACGGCATCAGCCAGTGCTTGCGGGTTGCCAACGGGCACCACTTCGCCGGCACCGGTCATCATCACAGGCTGTCGCACGCCTGGCAGGTTGGATGCAATAACGGGGCATCCACACTGCATGGCTTCGATTTGCACCAGGCCGAAAGATTCCGTGCTATTCAAGCTGGGTACTGTGAGCACATCCAGATTATCGTAGAAGTCGCGCATCTGCTTCTGATCCAGCACACCGAGAAACTTGAACCTTCCGGCGCTCTCAAAGTCCGCGATGCGCGCCGAGAGTGAATGGAAGTATGTCTGTTCGCCCCATACGTCCTGGTACTGGCCAGCAAACAGTACTTTTGCGTCCGGGTACTGCCGTAGAATTGCAGGCAGCGCATCCAGCAGTACGTTTATCCCCTTCTCGGCGGCAAAACGCGTTGCCAGGCCGATCAGTGGCCCGCCCTCGGGGTTGTGTCGTCTGGCGAAGGCAGCGGATGAGTCGGTGTCTCTCGGTGCAACGGGAACCGGCGGCAGGATGATATGGCATTTTCTGCTGTGTCGGCGCAGAAAGGGAGAGTGTGTGGCAAAGTCCCTTGTGTACGCCACCACGGCATCACACAGTCTGCCCGCAACCGAGTTCATCAAGGTGACCACAGCGTTCACGGCTTTATTCAACATACCCGCAGGCAGTTGCAGGTCGCAGTGGTAGGTAATCACTACCGGTACATTATGCAGTTTCGCCAGTAGCGCCATGCCGGCGCTGTCGAACTGTGGCAAATGCAGTAACAACACATCGTGCCTGGCCAGCAGGCGGCTGGCCTGAATGTAAAGCAGCGGGCTGATCACTCCCTTGCTTAAGCGCATTAGCACAGGTGCGCGAATAACTTGTACACCATTTTCATGGCTCTCAAGAGGCAGGTCGGGATGATGACGGCTTGTCAGCACCTGCACCTGGTGACCCTGTTCCACCAGCGCCTCTGCCAGCCTTTGCGCATAGAGCGTGAGCCCGCTCACATGCGGCCGGTAGTAGGTGAGTGACATCAGTATACGCACCCGCACTATACCTGCGTCTTGCCTTGTGTTTTCAGCGACTGCAAGAGCGTGCGCAGCCCGTCTCTGAGATCGATGGTGGGCTGCCAGTCGAGCGCTGAGCAGAGTTTACGGGTATCCGAGATGTATACCTTTTGATCGCCATGGCGCCACTCTTTAAAACGTACCGCAGGAAGCGGCGCGCAGAGCTCTTCCAGAATCGGCCGGTACTCCGACCAGATGGAGAGGCTGCGGGAAACTCCCCCGCCAATGTTGAACACTTCGCCCTTTATGCGTTCTATATCTGCAACGGCGAGGTCATAGGCATTGAGCAGGTCATCAACGTGCAGGATATCGCGTACCTGTTTGCCATCACCGTAGATGGTGACGGGCGCTCCCGACAACCCCGCAAGCATAAACCAGGCCACCCAGCCCTGGGCTTCCGCGCCCAACTGATGCGGCCCGTAGATACAGCTTTGGCGAAACACCACGGTGGGCAAGCCATATATTCGCTGATAATCCCGCACGTACTGGTCTCCCGCTCCCTTGGAGCAGCCATACGGTGAATAAAAATCGAGCTGCTGGCTCTCGTTAATACCCTGGGCATGGGTTGACTGCAGGTAGCGCGTGTCGGATTCCTGCGTGGCAATATTCTCGAGGCTGCCATAGACCTTGTTTGTGGACGCGTAGATAACCACCGGCCCATGACTCGTTCTGCGAGCCGCTTCCAGCACGTTGAGCGTACCCAGCGCATTGACGTTGAAATCCTGCCGTGGATCGCACACCGACTGAGTCACGGCGACCTGTGCCGCGAGATGCACAATAACGTCCGCTCGTGCTGCCTGCGTGCAAAGCTGTTCGAAATCACTTACATCGGCAATCATGCATTCGAGCTGGCCCTGTGCAACTGTGCTGCGCAACCAGTTGAGGTGATGCCGCGTGCCGGCTCGACTCAGGTTGTCGTAGACGATAACGCGTTCGCCGCGCCGCAGCAGCCTCTCGGCATAGTTGCAGCCGATGAAACCCGCGCCACCAGTGATCAGATAGGTTTTCACGGCAGTTCTTTCTGTTGCGAGTCGAAGGCGATAACGTAGCGCGGACGTCCTTTGGATTCCTGCGTCAGGTTTGCCAGGTATTCGCCAATAACCCCGAGCGAGATTAGCTGTACCGCGCCGAGAAAGAGGATGACCAGCATCATGGAGGTCCATCCGGGTACGTTAATGTCGTTCAGCCAGAGGCCAAGCACCACCGCGGCGTAGATTAGCGCCATGCTGACGACCAACATGCCCAGGCGTGTAATCAGCCGCAAGGGCGCGGAGGAAAACCCGACCACGGCGTCCACTGACAGCCGCAGCATTTGTGGAAGCCGGTAGTTGGTTTTGCCGCGGGGCCTCTCGGGGCGATCAAACAACAGCTGTGTTTGCCTGAATCCCGCCCAGGACACCAGTCCGCGCACATAGGGTCGTTGCTCGCCCAGCTGGTTTATCACGCGCACAACCTTGCGGTCCATCAATCTGAAATCGCCCGCATCAACCGGTATGTCGATATCACTGAATGTTGAAAGCATGCGGTAGAAGAGCTTCGAACTGATGCGCTTCACCCAGCCTTCTCCATGTCGCAAGCGTCGCACGCCGTACACGACGTCCCACCCCTGTTGCCACAGTGTGATCATGTCGTTTACCAGTTCAGGCGGGTCCTGTAGATCGCTGTCCAGCAGCACAACGGCATCGCCATGTGTGTGTTGCATGCCGGCGAGCATCGCCACCTGTTGGCCAAAGTTACGGCTCAGGCGCAGCACCCGCCACCCCGGATTGGTCTCCGCCGCATCCAGCAGTAGCGCGAAACTGTTATCTGTACTGCCATCGTCCACAAAGATAATCTCGTTTAACCCCGGTATTTCGCGCTGGAGGCTGGCGAGCCGGTTGAACAGAAGCGGCAGAACCGCCGACTCGTTGTACACCGGCAACACAAGGCTCAGGGATCTTTCAGTCATCGGTTTCATCCAGAAAAGGCGGATCCCCGGCAGGTTGATACAGCCTGAAGTGGTATAGGCCGGATTCTTCGCTCGCCCGCTGATGCCAGACGTAGCCTAGCGCGTCGCTGCTGAACAGCCAGCTGACATCCGGGTTCCACCAGGTCATCAGGGGATAGTCGCGACCTGTAAAACCCGCGTCGGTGAGGCGCGCCGCATCAGTCTCGCCCGCTTCGATCAGTATCGCAGATTTTACATCACTATCCGGCAAGCCAATGCCCACGTGGGTATCGCGCAGGTACCAGCGCATGGCCCATGTTCCGGGCCCCGCCATATACACCTGCCCCGATGCAGGCTGCATATTGCGAATGCGTTTTGCCGCCTGCTGCATTTCGCGGGTTGATGCCATATAGGTGAGCAAATGCGGCGACCCCGCCGGCATGCGGAAAACCAGCCACAGGGTGTCGCGCAATGACCATGCCAGGAGCAGCGCGATCACTGCCACCTGCACACCGCGGAACCGCCCTGACTGCCAGAGGCGATCTATCCAGCGGCCCGCCAGCAGGAACATGGGCAGCAACATGTGCATTGTGAGCCAGGGCACTTTTTCCTGCGCATAACCGTAGATCGCCAGCGACGCGACCATCCAGAAAGCCAGGAATACATCCAGCGGGCTGCGCCGTTCGCGTGCCGCCCAGATCAAAGACGGTATAGCGAGCAGGAATACCGGCTCATGCAGCACCAGCCTCGGCAGGTAGTAATACACGGGGCCCGGTATGCGCGCCTGCTGGTGCTGGCCTATCCAGTGGCCGAGAGTGGCAAACACGCCCTCCCATAATCCGGGCCAGTAGCTGAAGAAAGAAGTGAACAGTGCACTGTAAGTGACTAGCAAAACGGCCAGCCCCAGGCTCCAGTGCCGCCAGCGATCGTGTAGCCACTGCAGCGCGGTGTGCAGCATTTGGCGTCGGTCCAGACCGGGAGCGAAAGTATTGAGGGCAAGAACAAGCAGCACGAACAGTGACACGCTAGCGAAAAACAGATAGGACACCGCCTTGGTAGCAAGGAACAGCGCGGCAACCAGGCCAATCAGTGCCATCCGCCAGGCGGTTGCCCGTTGCAGGTAGCCGATAGCCAGAGTGAGCAACAGCAGGCTGAACAGGGCGCAGTAATTGTCATGTGCCAGAAATCGGCCGTAGTAACCGTAGGTCGGTGAGCAGAGCAGGAACAGCGCGGCGACTTTCCAGCCGACGTTGCCCAGCTGCTCGCGCAATGACCACAGTGGTAGCAACAGCGCGACGGAAAACAACGCCGGAAGCAGGCGCGCGGTGAAATCGCTGGCGCCCAGCAGACTGTAGACGAGAGCGTTGGTCCAGTACAGGAATGGACCGTGAAAAACCGGGTCGTAGCGATATGGCTCGCCCTGCCACAGCTGGTAGGAAAAGAACGCGTGCAGGGATTCATCGTGATGAAAGGGGGCGTCACCCAGTTGATACAGGCGCAGGCAGGCGGCGGCTGCCAGCAGGAGTGCCAGTACCAGCGCGTTCCTTTTCTGCTTGCCGGCTTGCGCCTTATGCATCTCGCACTACCTGGTAACTGACCATATTTCGCAGCGCGGTGTACTGAAAACTTTTTGCCATCCGGCGGCGCTCCAGTATTTCCCGGTTTCCGGGCCGTAGGTTGCCCATTCTAGCCCGCAGCGAACACCGTACCGAACAC
>TARA_R110000823_G_scaffold99584_1_pt1 | contig 29779 bp, 38 predicted proteins | sample TARA_R110000823 | Tara Oceans TARA_R110000823 (sample SAMEA4397722) | marine metagenome | biome: Polar Biome; feature: [DCM] deep chlorophyll maximum layer (ENVO:01000326); material: water (ENVO:00002006), including particulate matter (ENVO:01000060) such as... | depth 20 m | reverse complement strand
ACGAAAAGTTCCGCTATCTGGATCACTTGTATAAGAATAATAAGGAGCTGCTACCGTACCATCTGCGCCACCACTTTGACCTGAGACAACTGAAGAAGTTGTTAAAGCGTCTCCATCTGCGTTCCATTTAATAAACGCATCAGAAACAGGAGAAGGTAAAGTAGTAGCAGCATTAGAAGTATCAGTAGGACTAAGCTTAAAAGATCTAGAAATTCCAAGCTCTAAATATTGACTAATAATAAATAGCTTATCTAAAACAGTATTCAAAGCAGAAATACTAAATACACCAGCGCGAGGAAAATCACTTGTGCGTTCAATAGCAACATCACGTTCAATTGTTACAACAATATTCGACTGATTTGATGCGGCAGCTACAATGCCACTAGAAAATCCATCGTCTACAGCAGTACCAGTAATAGTATAGTCATCAGTAATTGTCTTTAACGTACCATCAAAATAAACTTTAATGTCATCAGTTGAAAAATACGGAAAAGGAATTGACCCAATAACAGTAGTCGGCGTTGAGCCGATTGTATACTGAACTGTGGGGGAAGCGTCTGCTACAACTATCTGTGCCATTTATTCACCTATTGCGGATTTCATTCCGTCCTCTACTGTATCATAAAGGCCATCAGCCCAAAACATTTTACCGCCGTACATAATACGACGAGCGGAATCTGCTGTTCTAGCATTGGCTTCACCTGGCCCCAAATCCCACAATACTCTAGCTACGTTTGCGCTCTGTTGCACAATTGGCCCACCAACTGAACCAACTTTAGAAAGATTTGATCTGCTATAACTATTTTCAACTCCAAGAAGAGGGCGAATCCCAAATCTATTATCAGATAATGTTTCCAAAGTTTGGTTTAAATCAGATACAATTCCAAGCAAACCACCTCTTTCAATGGCAGAAGTAAGCCAATCTCCAAACTCTTGATCCCGATTATCTTCTAATTGATAACGCCGAATACCATCTACCATTGCACCTAAACCAACTAAAGCAATAGATCCAGTAAGAAAATTACGATCCTTTAATTGCAAGCCTGGCGTTAAAGTTCTATGCGTTGCTGCAATAGCAAAAGTTTTAAATTGAAAAATCAAAGACCAAAGAGTCTTTGACATAAACAATGGTGTCTCTCCTTTTCCTGGAGTGACAATAATTCTATTTATGTCTTTACCAAGTCCAGAAGTATAAATTCTTCGAGCGTTTTGAATTTCCGGTACATTGTCCCAAAGTTCGGTTTTAGGAATCTTAGTGTGTTTTAAAGTTAACCCATGTTTTTTAGTTTGCTCGACAATAATACGAGCAACATCAACATCAATGTTAATATTAGCAAGTTTTGTACGCTCCGTTTTATTAATTTTACCGCTTACAAGATTAGAAGCTTCGTCAATAATTCGTGAACCTGTAATTAGAGAAGCCATAGTTTTAGCCATCTCGTTCCATTGATTCATTAAAGATATATTAAAAAACTGTTGAGTAGCGTTTCCAGCTTTTCTTTCAAAAGGAGTAGCAGCCGATAAACTATCTGCTAAATCTGCAAATAAAGCAGACCGCATAGCAAGGTAAGTATCTAGAGCCTCTCCTGCGAGGTTGGCTTCTTTCTTAGCAAGTTTCATTAAACTAATCTGGCTTTTAAATGTCTCTAGAGTCGATCCTATCGTTCTGGTAAGGCCATCGTTCATTACTAGCTTGGCGAGGTCAGGAACAGCAGCCAAAGCCCCCGTAAGAAGCGTTACAGCGTTAAACATTTTAGCTACTCTAATACCTCTTTGAGTGTAAGTAGTTGGATCATCTGGAATACCATAAGTTCCTCGTATCCTATCTCTAATTGCATGAATGTCTTCAATCACAATATCGCGGTCTTTCTCTAAATCTCTTGCAGCTTTATTTCGTTGTTGTCTAGGTTGTTCAGATTGATCAAATCTAGATCCCCCTTTTTTGAAGACAACGATTTGGTCATGTGAAAATTGTTGATCCAGACCAAGAGATCCCTCATTTTTTAACGCGTCTTCTAGTTCCTTAACGCGCTTTGATCCTGTTAATTCACCTTTTGTTGCCTGTCTGAATTTAGGAGATCCAAATTTAAAGATAGCCCCATCAAACCCTTCTTCTCTAACAGCATCAGAAAGGCGTTTCATACTATCTCTGAATTCTCCTTTAAATGCTCTTTCAGCAGCATCGAGATTATCACTAGATTTTTTAATCTCTGCTTGTATTTTCTCTACAGCATTGGGGTCATTTTTGAATTCACCTTTTTTCTCACGAATACCAATAGATTTTTTCTGATCAATAACTGATTTTGCGGCGTCAACGAAATCTTGTTTTAGTTTTGGTAGTTTTTCTGAAATCCCACGAAAGGATATTTTATTAAAAAGATCAGCGTCATTTCTAATGATAAATGGCTTTTCTAATGAAATCATGGCTTCTTTAACTTTCTTTCCAAACTTTAAAGCTGTTGTTGCTTTAAAAGCGAAGAACTCTCCTTTTCCAAATGCGCTATCATCAAATTTAACTTTTCCCTCGCCACCATCACCTCTAAATACTCGAGTAACTCTAGGTGCAGGTCCAGGGGGTGTGAAGTCAGGATCAGCGCGATCTATTTTGTCGCCAAATTCAGTACGAATGCGATCTACAACATCTTTTAAATCAATACTACCAAACTGCCTTGCTAGTTCAATATCAGCACCCATACGAGTAGCATAATAACGACCAAGAGAGGCAATATTGCTTTCAAGGAAATCTTCAATAAAAACATCATCTACATTAATTTGCCTTTCTTTTAAACTCCGAGCCATTCCAGTATAGTTTTTATCAATATCTATAAAGGCTTTTCCATTAAGAATACTATTAATTTTTCCTTCAGCTTCCTGAAGAGTGTAACCGCCTTCTCTAACTAAAATGTCTCTAAACTCCATACGCCGAGCTTTAATTTCAGTATTGTTATAAAGCCGGTTTACAAAATTTGGATCCAACTTAAATGTATTTGCTTCTTTAATTTGAACATCCAAATCTTTAATCTGCCGTTCAAGATCGTTAGCAAATCTAAGTTGAGGAGCAGTCATTCCTCGCTCTTGAGTAGATTCAAATAAATCGTTTAATTTATTATTTAACCCATCTCGTTGCCGACGCTGTTTAATAGAAAATATTTCAAGTTCTTGAGCTTGTTTGCCAGCAGGGCCATACAAATTTTCTTGCCATATTTTAGCAGCCTCTTTAGCTTCTGGAAGAATATTGTCTTGAAGACCTTCGCGAGACATACGCCGCTTGGCTCTGCCAACTTCAATCATAAACTCTTGCCGACTTAAAGCACCACCAGTATCGCTAAGAGCGTCTTCAAAAAACTGAGATACAGTTCCATCTTTTCCGGTAGCAATGCCAGGATCCCCTTTTTCTTGAAAAAACCTAACTCTATATTTTGTGTATAAATCATCACTTCTTTTCATTGACTCAACCATTGGAGCTATCCAATTAACCGCAACGTTCCTATCCACGCCTACAGGAGTACGACCACCTCTGGTATTTTTATTCTGATAGAAAGGGTGTTCTACAAGATAGGACGCAATATGACGGGCATAGGAATTATCACTACTCAATAATCTCTTGATCGGGCTATCTGGTAGCTTCTCCAGGAACCATGCGGGAAGAAGGTTATTGTCGTTACCCTCTGGTATGAAATCTCTATTAACATCCAACTCTTCACGAACCCGTGAATATGAAGCATTAAGATTAACACCGTCTGCATCGAATGGATCAAAATCAATTTCTTCTTCAGGAGGTTTTTTGCCAGGGAAGCCGGGGTCATTCCTTGATCCAGTCAAGAAATCCGTTTCTTCGTTAAACCGCTTTGTTCTATCTGGACTTGTCTTCTTAATATCTTCAACCAGCTTATTCCGATTTGCTTTGGAAATCCGTACAGAGACACTTTTGAAAAGTGCGTCAATTAATTGATCCTGAGTAGACGTAGCAAATTCTGGACTGCGGAGAATACGCCTAATCATATTGACCATCTTTACAGCCATATTCTCAAACATATTAGCAAGGCCAAGCGCATTATTGGCGTAGGCTCCGTCAAGCCAATCAAAGGCTGAATCTTTTCCGTCCTTTGCGCGCCTTGTCCAATAGTCTCCAAACTCCTCTGCAAACCATTCAGAGAAATGATCCTTCTTGTTAGGATAGTTTGCCAAGAATTCATCAGTTTTTGCTCTTGTCGTAAAGTCATCAAATATTTTACGAGCAAGAAGAAGCTCCTTTTCTTGAGCCATTGTCATGAAAACTCTATGGCCCATTTCGTGAGCAAAGACTTGATCTCCACCGGACTTGGATCGTTTGGCTCCAAACCCAAAGATAGAAACAACGTCTTCAACAAAGTAATAGGTTCCACCTATAGATCCTTTAGCCTTGGATGAGCCAATGCCAATATCACGGAAGAAATTCTCAGGCATGGCATCGACCATGCCCTTCATCTTCTGCGCCATAGTCGCATCGATATGATCCGCATTCAGCATGTCATCAATACCACTTTTGACGCTTGGAGCATCATTGGCGCGTTTTAGATTATTAAGAACTTCTTCAACAGAACCGCCACGAGCATTTTCAAGAAATGGCAAATCTTCTATGGATTTTTTGAGGTTAGCAGTAAAAACATCAAGACCTGTTTTATCCTTAACCAAAAAAGCCACTTCATCTATTTTAGAAAGAACGTTCGACCTGGCTTCATCAAACCAATTCTCTGCGCCAGATCCCTGCGTTATCTGTCTGAATTTCTCTAATTCATCGGAGACTACTTTATATCCATCATTAATAAGGCCACGTTCCAATGGGGTATCAAGAGTATCTCTGATTTCACCCATTGATTCTCTAAAGACATTTGCATCCCGCTTTACCGCATTAAAGGCTTCGACATCAGTAGCGAGACTGTCAGCTTTACCACCTGTTTCGTCCTTACCAACTATCGTATTGTCCGCATCCCTATTATATACAACGTCTTCTGGTTCAAATAAATCATTGAAGGTTTTGTTATATTTATCAGCAAAATCGTCGCCAAATTCTTTTCTTAATTTTTCTGTTTCGTTTGGCATATTTTTGCCAGCATTAAAATCTTCTTGCGCCCTCTGGACTGCGGGATCTATACCGGTTTCATTGCCCCTAAGTTCTTCGTCCATTTTTCGAGCAGCTTTGGCTTGAACGCTAATATCAGTAACGCTTCGTAAAGAAGAAAACCCTTTAGCAGCAACTACAAAACCTCCGGTCATTCCTATAGCAAGTCCTATATTAGCAAGACTTTCTTCTAACGGCCTTTCGGGGTTATCGCTTAAAACAATTTCATTTGCAGTCGTTAAGCCAGCTATACCGCCAAGTAATTTAAGTCCTCTAAAAAATGAACCAAATAAAGGAAACTCAGAAATACCTGCACCAACCATAGCGCCAAGACCTCCCGCTAGTCCTGAATCTTCGTAAAACTGTTGTTTTTTAGTTTGTTTATCTAACATAGATATAATTAAAGATGTTTCGCCAACGCTTCTAGAATCAAGTATTCTTGGTATTTGATCCTGTCTTAATCGAACTGTTTGAGAATCTCGAAGAGGCTCATATCCAATCTCAGGCTCATAATGAGAATAATAATTGCTTTTAGCTTCTTCAAGTCTGGAACTAAAATCCATTCCAAACGCTTTACCAATTAATTGAACAGGAGCTAATTCTCTTAAAAGACCTTGTTTAAAAGCTTTTGAAGCAGTTTCATCAGAAAGACCAAGCGGCTCCATAGACCCTCTTTGAGGAACGACTATTTGAGTCTCTCCAAATGTAGCGTTTTGAGTAAAGTCTAATTCAGCCATATTATTATTCTTCTTCTATACTTTCTTTGAAGCTATTAATTTTTCTTTGTTCAGAAAATCCATCTTCTTCTATTTTACCCCTGCCCTTTTTAGGAGCAGGAGGAGCTGCTTTTTTACCGGATCGTATTCTTTTTCCTAAACTTTCTATCTTGCTTCTTTCTTGCATCGATTTTTCGTTATCTACATTGCGTTGCATAATAGCGCCATTTACAAAACTCTGGTCAGGTCGAAAAGGAATTACAATAGGCTGATTTCTTCTAGGATCTTTTCTATCAATTTTAGGATCAGCAATTACAAGATTGTAATCTGGAACTACTTTAGAGGATTTGGTTGTTGGAATTAAAGTAATCCATCCATCTCTTATAAGACTTTCCATAACAGGTTGATTAGTAAATAGATTTTTTAAATCAATAGAATATTCTCCGATGCCTTGCGGCAGATCTCTTATTGCAAAAGTATCTTTTGAAAGCTCTTCTTTTAAAAAATGAGAAACAATAATTTCAGAATTAGCTGGAGTGTAATATGCCTCTAAAGCATTGCGCGTTAATCTAACGCCATCTCCTTGACCTTCTGATACAGGGGCAAAAGAAGAAACGCCAAATTTAGAATGTTCTGCTAAAGTTGCGAAAGTGTCCTCCAACGCAAGTTCATGTGCATCGGGGCCAGTACCGTATTCAGGTCTTTTACGCTCAAATGTTCTTCGTATTAATGCCATAGCTACAGGGCTAAGTTTTGCCAATTTACGATCTGTTAAGCCAACAGAACTATTAACGGTTCCACCAGAAACTAATTCGTCGCTAGGCGTCGCATCATTATCAGCACCAAATAGATCTTGCACTGTACGAGAAAAAAGGTCTGTATTGTCAGAATTTAAATGCTTGTAAACAAATTCTTCCCACTTCTCTTCATTATCAAGTAATAATTTACCTGATTCGCGAGCCGCTGTAGCTTCGTCATCATTGCTTTGTGCCTTTAAAAACTTGGCAAAAGATGCTTGATCTGTTTTGCTATCGCCAGAAAAATGCTGCGTAATAGCGTCAAGCTTTCTAACCAATGAGCCACCTATAGAAACTCCTAAACTTTTTTTCTTGGGGCTACTCATTAAAGCTGCGTATGCAGCAGCCGCTCTTGAAGCAATTTCTACATCATTAGAGTTTGCTCCAAGATCAAGCATATCTTTTAAACCGGAAGGAACAATGCCTATTCCAGCAGCAAAATTAGCTGCGTTTTGTAAAGCAGCTTCTGCACCAACTTGGGCTGGATCGTATAATCCCCCTTGTTTATCTTGCGATTGTCTCCACAATGTTTCGGCAGCAGCCTTACCTTCGGTCGTAATTCCTAAAGAACCATTTGCTTCAAGTTTTTGTCCAGCAGTATGAGCTGCGCTTATGCTATATGTCCGTCCTTTGGCTCCAGATGTATCATAAGTTTTTAAAGCTTTTAGAGCGTATGCCATCCCGCCTTTTTGTATCATCCATCGTGATATAGCTTTTTTAGCTTCAGTTGAAGTGTCTAAACTCATACTTTTTATCATAGACTGTGTTAGAGTTCCGGCATTAGCCCATTGGCTAATTTTAAACTTCATATCTTTTTCGCTTGTTTCCTCATTAATTTTCAAAATAGCTATTTGACGGCTTTCAATAGACTTAAACAAAGAAAGTAATCCTGATTTGTCATCTTTAAAATCATCTGTCCATGCAAGTTGAATTGCTTTTTTGCCGGCATTAGTAAGTTCAGCTTGAGTGGATGAAATACCTATTTCAAATCCAAGCTTGTTCAAACGCTGAACTCTTAGTCTGTTGTATTCACTTAATGTTCTTGCAGAAGCTCTGTCCATGTGCTTATTAAATTGATTGGTTACAGCAGCGTTCCCGCCCTGCCGAATTTTTTCGGTAAGTCCAAGCCTTTCATATATTTCTATAACTTTGTCAGTTGTTAAATTATTACCTTTAAAAATAATTTCTTGAGTTGCAAGCGCCCTAGAAGGAGCCAAAGCAATATTTCCATCATATATTTTCTGGTTTGCCTCTGCTCTTTTAAAATTAATAATTTGATCGACAGAAGACATTATAGAAGCCCGTTCTTTTTCAGTAATATCAGTTTTCTTAATACCAAGAAGAGCTAATGAAGAAGAAAAGTTAGATCTCATTTTAAGACTGCTTTCTTCTCCTTTAAGAAGATCATTTGTTTCTGATCTAAAAGCTGTAAGATCACTATCTTTCTTTTTAGAAAATTCTTGAAAAAGATTACCGGAAATAACACTAACATTTAACATTCTCATTTGACCGTCATGATAACTTTGATCTATAAATTTTGCAGCCAGTGATTGCGCTAAATTTGCTTTTAGCGTTGCGACTTGAGATAAAGCATTATTTCCATTTCTAAGAGCTTCTACTATATTTGATTGGCTATTATTAATTAAATCCATAGAAGCTTTAACGTTGCTTTTTAGAGTTGCTGAATCAATTTCCGCTGTTAGTGTATTTATACCGCTTCGCGCTATACGAGCGGCCTCAATGCCTAACATATTTTTAATGTCTGGATTAGCGTTATCAATTAAAGATGAAGAAATAGTTCCATATATATCTCCAAATGCCTGTAATGTTTGGGGATCTTTTCTTGCCTTTAAAAGAGCATCAGAAGCAGAATCTCTTAATGCGTTCATTCTAGTGTTTAGGTCAGCAGTTCTTGAAGAATTATTAAAAGCCGCCCGTCCAGAATCTGTTGTAATATTATCAGGTATCTTTCCTCGCGTAATACCACCGTTTGCATCAACAATAATAGAGTTTTGCCCTGCAATAGTTCCATTAATTTTATCTTCGGCTTCAACTTGAGTAAATAAATCAGCAGCAACCGCAGCAAAGCCGTCAGCAGCGCGTTTAAAGCCATTTTCTATTACCGGGGGATCTTTAAGTAACCCAGGGATAACAACGCTTTTGCTAATATACGGATTATCAGTAAATCCCATAATTTATGCCTTTACGCAAATTTAAATAAAGTACGTCCTGCGTCCACAAAACCGGAAACAGTAGATTGAGTTGCCTGGCTTCTTAATGAACGTATTCTTAAATTGGAAGAAGTTAGTCCAGATTCTGCATTTACTCTAATTGTACTTCTTTCATCTTTAACTTCTTTTTCTTGGTCTTGAGCAAAAGCCAAGAAAGATCGACCGGAAACATCAAGACCCTGAGATCCCGCTTGAGCTATAGCAGAAGACCTAGCCCTATTGCCGTTTTCTATAGCATTAGCTTCTAATTGTTTTGCTTGGATTAAGGCAAGGTCTTTTCTTCGCTGTTCTAATTGAGCGGCAGTAAGAGCTGTGTTTCGATCTTGAAAACCTCCAGCTATATCAGATATTGCACTAATACCACTAAAAAGAGTTTTTGCGTTGCTTAAAGTAAATAAAGAACCACCTAGACCAAAACTTCCTCCTGATCCAATAAGGCCAACAGTTGAAGAACCAGCGCCAACAACAGTACCAGCACCAAATGCGCTACCAGATCCGACTCCAAACAAAGTTCCAGAAATACCACCGGCTGAACTAGCACCGCCAAAACCTGCCAAAGCTGCACCGCCTGTAAAATAAGCTGCGGTACCAATAGCCGCTATTGCTCCAATAGTTTTTACTGTTTTTCCCATTATGCCATTACCTCCATATATATCCCGCGCACAGTAGCATGTAGCGGTACAGTCTGGGTTATTAAAACTGTAGGATCTATCTTCCACCCTGTTAAGAAAAAGATATGATCCCCGTCTTCAAGTTCAGGGGCTATAGAAAAATCTTGGTTAACTGTATTTAATACAAGCTCATTACCAGAAACATTTAAAGAACGAGTATCGATAACACTTACAACTACTCGACCAATTCTCTTTTTTAATCCCATAACAGTACCAGAACCTGGAACAGCGTCAGGTGGATTAGTTTCAATGTCAAAAGTGTAATCAAGCCCTACATAAGCGTTATTAACTGCATCAAAAAATGTTGCAACCCCAGATCCGTTTGCTGTAACAGACCCTAAATGCTGTCGGCTTGTATTTGTTGTTCCATGAACTTCCGTATTAAGAAGATGAGCCGCCGTATAAGAAGCACTTACTTCTGATATTGTTACATTATCAATGCTGCCTACAAAATTAGAGTCAGCCCTAAATTGCAGGTTGCTGCCTGTCGAAGCTATAATATCTTGAACAACAATGCCGTTAGCATTCTCAAAAGTTCCAAGACCATTATTTACTATAGGAGTAATTGTTCCAGCAGTAACATTAGATAAAGTAAACTGTACACGGTATAAGGAGCCGTTTGTAGCAGCGTTAGCTTGCTCCAGATCGCTATTAGCGCCCTGTGACCCATCTGAGGACGCAACACCCCCGGAAATAGTCCAACCCGTCCCCTTAGTCCAATTTGCGTCTGTAGCAAACGTACCATTAGTAGACAATTCAATAGACGTGTCTACTTTAATTGAAGCATCAAGAGTTAATTCTGGATCAAACTCTTCAAGCCAATACACAACGTTGCCATTAATGGTTCTTTGAACAGCCGCAAATAACTTATTACCAACTTGAGTAAACGATAAAAACTTGTCAGTTCCACTTACTCCTGGGCTGTCCCAAGGAACCCATCCGGCTAAATCTTCATTTCGAACAGAATGAAATACTGCGGCACTGCCATCCGCATTAACAAAATAAGCATACTGCTCTGGCTGAGTATCCGTACCTAATAAAACTGCACTATCAACAACAGTTTTTAAAAGGCTACTTGATGTCGGAGATACGGCGTTTGATGTATGAGCTTGCTCAATATCGTTAAAGATAAACTCTCTAATTACAGCGCCAGTTTTTTGTAGAAATAAAGTAGCTCCATCAAACTTAATAGGGTTTACTTTTTGTTCACATCCATACGGAGTTTGAATTAAAAATTGTATGTTTCCTGGGGTAAGAGGGCTGCCGGCGCTTGTTGGAACAAACATTTCGCCGCCGTTTGTAAATATTTGAATGTTACGACTTGAAACAAGATGCCGTATTTCAGCAATATTGTCTGCAGCAATAGTTGCATCAATTGACTCGTCATCAAGTGCCGTACCAATATCAAAATTAAAAAAGGCGCTAGTTTTAGAAGCCCAAAATCCATCGGGACGGGAAGTAGACCCAGCAAAAAGAAGACGTTGGTCATGGAAAGTTACAGCCCTTGGGTATCCACGCCTTTCTGAAAATGTTTGCTCATCCCAATGCACTTGTGCAGTTGTTGCAGCAAGAATTTCGAGGTTTGTAACATTAGCAACTTCTGAGCTAAAACAAGTTACGTTATCAAGGCTACCAACAAAATTAGCGTCAGCTCTAAATTCAAGATTGCTTCCAGATCCTGCTAAAACAAATATTTCATAAGTTCCGTTTTCAGAAAATTGATCACTTTCAACTCCAGTTGAAAGAATAATGCTAACTGAACCAGCGCTTACAGCAGATAATGTAAATTTAATTGTGTAGTATTTTTCATTTGTAGCAGAGTTTGCTTGTAAAAGGTTACTATCAGCAGATTGATTTCCATCGCAAGATGCCGTACCGCCGGAAATAGTCCACCCAGTTCCTTTAGTCCATCCTGAGTCAGAAGCAAAAGTACCATTAGTTGTTAGCTCAGTATGAGCAACTATTTCTATTTCCTTATAATCTGCCAAAGTAGAGCTATTGTTATAACGGTAAATAGATCCTACGTCGCTAGTTACAAAATGAAAAGTAGAAGCAGTCAACGTTGTTGTACCAACGGCTGTTGCTCCAGGTTTCATTGTTATTGAATTAGAAACAAATTTAAAATAAGGCTGGAGTGTAGGAGCTGTTTCGCCAGACGTAACTTCAAAAGCAAATGGCGCTTCTGTAAAAGTTGTTGCGCTTGTTCTAAGTATTCGATGAACCGGGCTGTCTTTATGGCAAACAATAATAGTATCTGCGCTTGTAGCTATTGTAAGCTCTTTAACTTGAGACAAACTCCAAGGCATATCCGTTAAAGTCTGAAGCAAAGTGCCGGTATCATTATAAATAAGAACTTTTGTATTTTGAAATGCTAAAGCGTAATCCTGCCCTTCTGTAAACGAAAACTCATGCAAGATAGATTCGGCACCGAGATCCGCACGATAGCGGCTACCTGCTCTACGTTTAGCTCCACCTTGAACAAGTAAAGAACTATTTTGCAAAGATCGCGCACCAGAAAAGAAAGGTTTTAAATCTGACCTCATACGCATTTGTGGATCTAATTCTCCAGATGAAAATGCAGTCTGGAATGCTTTTAACTTACGTTTAGGCTGTGATGTAGGACGCTTCGCCATTATTAAATGCGACCCCGTTTTCTAATTAGAGTTCTTGCGTCAAGGTTTTTTGCTGTTTGAGAAGACGAGTCTGCCCATCTAGCTTTTCTGTAAAGAATCTCGGACTTTTCACTAAATAATGTAGACATAGAAGCGTCTTGCGTAATTCCTGCCGCAAAATTACCTGCTAAATCTGCAACAACCGCGCTTGTAAAATAAGCCGGCCAATCTGCTTCATTAGCTCTAAAAATATAATCGGCGTTTACTGTGTCATCAACAGCAGCATCACAGAAGACTTTGTCTTCGTATCGATCGTAATCAATAGCTACATCAAGAACGTAAACTCCATTAAGAAGAAGGAGGATAGGTTGTGTTGGTAATTGATAGGCAGCGTCCCACTGATCTAAAGGAACGTCTACAAGCCTAGAAAGAGTTTGTTTGCCGGTAGCAAACCGCCATCTGTGAGAAACCAGAGCTGCCTCTACAATCATATCGTAAAGCTCGGTTGCTACAATCTGCTCAGTAGAGGTGCCAACAAAGGTTGAAATAGTATTAGACCCTACAAGAGCGAGAGCCTTATTGGCGATTGTAACTTGTGTAACTGCCATCTTCTTTCCTTTAAATTTAATTCAACCTATAGCTTGCTGTGCCGTTTGTATAGCTTTCGCAGCAAACTGTGTGGGAATTGGCTTGGTTAAAGGATTGCTGAGTAACGGCGATAGCCTCAGTTCAAAGTAGGGAGAGGGCGTTACCTCTCCCCGTATTGATTTAGTCAGAGTCCGTTTCAACAACAGCCGTACCGTCTGAAACATCGACAGTTGTACCGTCATTTGTAAGGACGCTGCAAAAGCTTGTTGTAGGGGCATTAGTATCAGTAACAATAATTAAGTCCCGTACTTGAAGCATATTAACGGCATCACCTGTAAAATACGCTGCGGAATTTACAGTAGCAATAGCGTCAGTAGTAGTATACTGCCACATTGACCAGCCGTTTGCGTGGTTAAGTAAAGATAAACCTGCGATAGCAAAAGCCATGTTTTTCTCCTTCTAGCTTTCGTCAATGGAAACTTCGATGATACCATCGGCATCAATTAAGCAGCTTCCTTGAGACATTTTGTTGACAACAAGGTGAGCCTGTTTTTGACCTACCCACGAAACATCTTGACTGACATCTTTGCCAACGCCGTGACCCATTGACGTAGTATGATACGCGAATGTTTTACGAATGTTAGATGCGACATCAAGGCCAGAGAATGCAAAAAAGAAGAAACCATGCCAGCGTTTAGCTACCATGCCATGAGCAAATGGTAGTTGATCTTGCATGACATAATCAGCAGAAGCAAATTCGGACACATCCATAAGATCTGACCAACCTGCGTGTGACGTTACCCAGAAACGACCATTATCGTCTGGAACGTCAGAGTTTCCTAAAGTTTCAAAAGCGGTATGAACTTTAGCTTTTGTTAAGCCAGCGGAACCATGAACAACAGTGGAAGTTGTAGTATCCATTTCTGTTGTAATCAAGGAGTCGGTTTTACGACCAAGAGCTGCTGCACCGGCTTGTGCTGCAAGGTTTTTCTCATCAATATTAAGTTTGAGCATATCGAGATCATCAATGTACTCAGCCGCATAGTGATCAGTCATCGCGCAATCGACGGTTGTATGACTAACATTCATAACAGGAACGTCACCGTGACGAGACTTGGTAGAAGCAGTACCTTTTCCATATTTCTGGAATCGTACATCTTCGCCTTGGACTGAGACTTTGCGACGAATAGTATTCCGCAGTTTCGTACCCATGCGCTGATAAGCTACATGAACATCGGATTCAAACTGACGGATAAATGCTGTTGATACAGAAGTAGACATTTTCCATTTCTCCGGTTAAGACAAAATTACAATTTTTCAACTGAGGTTGTGCCTTGAATTATCGGAAAAGTGCGGTTGTGCCGTTGCCGGGGTCGCTACCGAAGCCACAAGGGGCCATCTGTGAATAGCTAACACTTACTATAAAAAGATACCAAATAGTATGCACAAAGAAAACACGCCCCCAATGTGTAGGGAAGGGACAACACATCAGGGGCGGTACTCGTATCCCAGGGAGCTAGGACACCAGCTTCTCATAGCCTTGATCGACCTTTCTAACAAAATCAGCTTCAATCTTGTTAGGATCCCAATAACGGGGGTCGGCTTGCATTTTGCGAAGCTCATCAAGTGTAACATTGCTGCCAACTCCAGCAGGGCCACCGGGAGAGAATTGTGGTTCTCCAGACATACGCATAACCTCCTCTAATGCTATAACGCCATCTGCTGTAACAGCAAATGACTCTAGGGATTTATATGATTCAGGCGAAAGATTTTTTTCTGCCCACAAATTTACATGCTGCGCTCTATCTCTTCCGTTATCACCTAGCTTTTCAATCTCCTCACCAAAATCTGGCATATTCGAAAATGAAGAATTAATATAAGCAGCAACGCCGGATTCAAAGGTTGATTGATCGTACCCTTGTTCAAAAGAAAATTCTTTCCAAAAAGTAAGCATAGGATCCGTATCGCTAAACTCAAAATCCATGCCTTCTGGCATACTTTCAGAAATGCTTTCTGGAACGCGAACTTCGTATCCTTCTTGAGTTTCTGGTCTACGCGCTACTTTTTCGGATTCTAGCTCTTCCATAAAGCCAGCTTTCATATCTTCAGATTTTGACCGTATCTTAGACCCAAGCTCTGCATATGAATTGGACAACCCTTCAAGGTCAGCTTCTTTTGTATCGGGATTCCAAAATTTATCATCAAGGTATGTAGGCTTTCCACCAATTTCTGCGCCGCCAGATTGCATAGCTCCATCGATAGTGCCATCTGAAACTGCATCGCTTGACTCACTTCCTCCGGTGCCAGCTTCCATATCTGCCATTCTAAATATCTTCGGTAACATGTTGCTCTCCCTTTCTTTGACTAATTCCAAGTTTAATGCGGGTGTCTATCAATCCAATGATATACCGACCGCCTTCCAAATGTCGCAATGCTGAGTCTGATTGTTCCGGCCCAGCAACGGAATTAAGGGTAATGCTTTTCAGGTAGTTCATAACATACCCTCCTGCTTTACCCTTAAATACTTCAGTAAACGCTTCGTTAATTCTTCTCTCAATGTCATTCGGACGCTCCCTGCCATCCGGCCCGACAATACCTATTTGCTTTTTCTTCATGCAGCTTTTGTGCCGGGAGTGCCAAACGGTGCCAAACCGCCTATAATTTTAGTATGATCTCCTCCGATTAATTTTTTTCTTAATTTTGGATTTGATTTTTTTTTAGGCATTGGTGTTTTTTTTATTGGTTTAATATTTGCCATTTTATTTCCTTTTTAAGCATTGTTAAATAAAGAGTAACCTTTAACTTTACGACCTTTTTTCATTTTCTTTTTATCACCGTTCACTTTAGGTTTAGCGCGGGGGGAAGCTTTCACACCACCAGCAACCTTTAAGTTCTGTTTGTTTTTTGTAACACGACGAGAAGAGTTCTTTGTTCTAGAATAACCTACATTTTGCGGCATATTACTATCCTAATTGTTGAGCATTAGCTTGTTCGGGGCTTACTTCAGTTGTTTGTTCCAAGGCTTGCTGTTGCAAAGCCTCTGCTTCTCCAGCGTCTCGAATTAGCTTTTCGGGAACGCCGATTTTTTGTCCTGCATACACAGCAGTCTCGCTTGCCTTTACAACGGTATTGGTCATTTGTGGGCCAAAACCTCCATTAAGCAATTGCAGCCATCTAGCAACTCGAGCAACATCTTCGTTGTGTTGCGCTTGGGCCAAAGGAGAAACGTTTACAATTTTTACTTGTTTGCCGTCTACAATAGGAATGTCGATTTTGCCTTGCTTCTGCAGAATATGAACTACTCTTTTTAAAGTAGGAGTTGCCATTTCTGTGTGAAGTCTGCCAAACGCTGACCCAATTGTTCGAGATAAATCTGCCATGCGCTCGTTAATTTCGGTTGCGCTGGCTGGAGTTCCTGCATTAGGCGCTCCAAGCGTTTGATTAAAGAGAGCTTTTTGGACATTAAAACGCATCTCTTTCAAGATAAACTGAGCGGCCTCAAAGTTACCGGGAGGATTAAGCGGTTCAAGGCCACGGGAATTAGGAGATCTTGGAATAATTGTTCCCGCAATTAATTGAATTGTATCTGGGTTAATAACGCCATCATCATCAGCTTGCCACATACCAGTAACAGCCATAGCTAGGTTTTCGAGACCAAGCTCAACAACAGCATTAAGAGTTTTAATGTCAGGCAACGAGTTAAATAACGGGCCGCGCCCGTATGTTTCTCCGCTTGCCTTACTCCATCTAAACGGAAGCATTGGATTAGATCCCGACCCTTTAAATTCGCCTTCAAATATAAGATCTTCAGGATCTTTAATTGCCACCATAAATTCATAGCGTTCTGTTGTGCGGTATTCCCAATCTCTACGGACGCACTCTACAATAGGAAATTTATGAGCTGGATCTTTTTCACCTTTGCTTTTGTTTTCTGCGCTAATCTTAGCTTTAGGCCAAATTACAAGAATGTCTTCCATAGACAAAGATCTGAAACGATAAACTTTATCTGGCGTTCCGAACGGGCCATTAGATAAAACAACTTGCTGTTGAGGGATTGATGTAAATCTAATTGGAGTTATAGCGTCTCCTTCTTCAATAGCTAACACGGCAGTACCAACAGCTAAGTCTAAATATGATTCATGTATTTCTTGATTAAAATTAGATTGATTAAGCGTTTCCCAGACGTACTCTGCAACAACTTGAAGTTGCTCGTCTACATCGCTTCTTTGATCTTCTGGTACAGCGGATCCAGCAGCAAATTCAAACCACTTGCCAAACGCCGGTGTCATTCCAGCTTGCATTCTTGACGCAAACTCAGCAACAGAAGTAACAGCAGTTGAGTCAAAAATCTCTTCATTAATAGTCTGCCCTTCGGCGCTATCGTAGAAGCCAATCCTACCGGGCATTGCCAAGTTGTAACACTCGTCCCACTTCTCCACCCAGTTTGAACGCTCCGAATAGGAACGGTCAAAGGCTTTGAGCATGGTTGTTACTTTACTTAGCATTAAACGGGAGTCGTAGGGCCAGGAAAGCCTTCGCCTGTGTTTTCTTCAGAAAGAAGAGATCTACGTCCACGTTGGTTTAACTTTTTTTGTGCGTCCTGCTCTTCTTTTCTTTTAGCTTCGTCTGCAAGTTTTTTTGCAGCTTCAGCTTCAAGACGAATTTCAGTTGCGCTTGGGCCAGGTGGTGGAGGGGCAGCGCCCCCAAATAAACTACCCATCACTTTCCTCCTTAAATTAAATTGTTGTTAAATAGTATTTCAGATGCACCACGCACCTTTAAAGCACGGAACAGTCTCCACGGCGTATGCACAAATAAGTCTAGACCTAATAGATGGCAAATCTGACTTGTGCATACCATAAATACTCTAGGTTTCCAAATAGGATCATTAAATGTCTTTGTTAACAAAACCGGCCCTTCTTTGTAAGCCTCGGCTACCATTCTTGCAGGATTTTTAACTGTCCTTAGTACCATGCCGTCCCATCCTGGATTGAATACTAACCAAGTTTTATTTTCAGTATCAAATCCAAATGCGTAGCAATGCCTAAAACCGTTCTTTAAATACTTTTGGCCCCGGCACATTTTCTTTGGATTGCAGAATGCAACGTACCATTCTTTAATTCTTGGGTCGTAATTAAAATCCACTATATAACCTTCTTTGTTTTCTTTCTTCGTGTGAAGAAAGACCCGGCTTGCTTTACTTGCCAAGGCTGCTGCGCCCGAGGATTCCGTACTAGCTCTCTGCCTTCTCCTGCTCCCAGGATAGCGTATTGCAAACCATCATGAATATGAGAGAATTTATTTTTGTTCGGTTTATCCTCATATCTTTCACCGGATACTTGTAGACGGCGATAGTGGTAGCCTCCAAGGAAGCCGGTCACTAACGCAGGACACGCTTTCTTGTCAATCAAGAAGCCGGGTTCCCCATCCACTAAGCGCGATAATATTTGATTAACAGCTTCTACTCGAATCACAGGATCATTAGATGGCGCAGGTAATACTCGTATTCCCCCAGCCCTCATAATATCAAAAGGGGTAGATTCGTCAGTACCAGCTCGATAGTCACCAGTAGGATCGCCATAAAAACGGATTACGTTAGTCTCAAAGTTCTCAAAGCAAAATCTTCTAAGAACTTCTGCAAATCTTTTTGCACCCATATCCGTACAGACTAGTTCTCGAACTACAAGCCAGCGTCCATTTGCCATCTTTTGAGCAAAGGCCGCTGCTGGTGTTAATCCAAAATCAATTCCGCAATACACATCCATAGGGCCAATGGGTATTGATTCCATTGGTACATGGGTCTTTTCTGTAAACCCTTGATAGACAGGCTTGCCTTCAGCAGTCGATCCAAGGCGATTGAGTACATAGACATCAATCCATGACTTCATCTTACCTCTAATCATATTATCGTAGTAAGATTTAGGCAGGTTTTCTACGTTTTCAGCATTAGGGTTGTCTTCGTACCCTACTAATTCGTTTCCTTTGCCTCGTACCTCTAACATACCGGATGGTTGGGTAAAGAATTCCCAATTATCAGGCTTGACAAGCATTAAAGCTTGGTCGGGAGATATATGATCGGGTACGGGAGTTTCTCCAGACATAATAGGCCACCAGTGTTCTGTTTCCGGTGCGTTTGTGTCCATTATTACGCCGTACCAAGTAGGGCCAACCCCATCTTTACGAGAAGGGTAGCGGCCTACACGCGATGTTGCCGCATCAATAATAGGCTTTGGAACTTCCCTTGCTTCATTAATAAAAACTCCTGTTAATTCAAGAGACAGGAGCTTCTTTACGTCTTCTGGCGTATCTAGCGGTAGGAAGAGGACTTCAAGATCGATGTCACCTTTCCTAATATGATGAGTAAACGGCGGCGACCACCTAAACGGCCCCCATTCATTTTCGGGAAACCATTGCAGCCATGTTGCAATTGTTGTTGTGCGTAGCTCGGGGTTTGTATTTCGGATTACTGCCCACTTAGTCTTGCGTATTCCGCTTTGATCAGGCTCTTGCAGAGCAGCTCTTCGAAATATTTCTATACAACAACCTACAGATTTCCCAGAGCCGACCGGCCCCCTCAATCCCCGCACGAATGAGTTAGATGTCAGAAATTTTTTTACGACACTTCCCTTGGGCTTATAGTTAAGCTCTACGATTTCTTTCCACCCATCTTTTGATTAATGTACTCATTAGGGTTTAAAGCTTTGTCTGCAAGGAAAGCGTAGAACTCGACACCTTCGCTTATACTGGCGGTATCCCGTATCTCTTCAAGAGCGTTTTTATAGCGTGCCATAGTAGCAGTAACTTCAGCAAGATACTGTGCGTCGGCTTTAGTGGATCGTTGCATAGTCTGATTCCTCCCCTATAACTTCTGAAACTTCAGCAAGGATGTCTTGCAAGGTTTCGGACGGAATAATATCGCCCTTCCCCTGCACCGCCATCTCCCACCCACCCTCTTCATCAAAAATAATAACCAATGTTGTCTTCATCGTACCTCACCTTCCTTCTTGTCCGGCAAGTCTTCCGGCACTAGCCAGGCACCATGTTGAGTATCGGCAGTCCCCTGCTGGTCAACCAAACTCTTCAATTGCTGTTCCATCAGATCTGGCCCCATAGTCTCAATAATCATATCCATTTCCCTCGTAGTGATATGTCTATCTGCGTAATGGGCCATATGAACTTTACGAACTACCTCTCGTAGTCTCTCAAGGTCTTTAAAACTAATTGAAGTAAGAAACGTCATCTTTACCCCCCGGTAACAAAACTAAAAATACAATGCACCATTAAACGTAATGTATGCAATATAATACTGCACTTGTGTTGTGGATTGTTAAATCTATGTCCGTGTGTGTAAAGGACGTTTATAAGTAGTTTGGCTTCACGTTTTAAACCCCTCCCCCCTTTTTCCTCTAACTAGAGAGTCTCATACCCCTGGGGGTACCCTGGGTATCTCAAGAGAGATCTATGTTGACAGTGAGTTCACCCTTCATTGCCACCATGCTCTTCTCTACTGGCTTATGCCCTGCTCTATCCAGTATATCTTGAGCCGCTTGTAGCCTTACATACGGACTTTTACCTGACTCGCTCAGTTCTTTCACCACTCCCAAGGCACTCATAGCCATGATCTTTGCACCCTGTCCAACACATGCATCTATATACTCTACAACGTATGGTAGCCTTAGTGCGCGGGATGCTTGCTGATCTGCAGATTTGGTTGAATAACCGGCTGCTATTGCTGCTTCACGTTGGGTTGTTCCTGGTACGAAGAGGTTATCCACTAAACGCCTCTGTTTATCCGTAATTAGCTGCCCTGCAAGAGCTATTGCCTTCTTATCTGCTTTCTTAACTGACATCCGTGTATTCCTTCACTGATTTAATCCCCCTCCTTACCTCCCCCTTTAGACTCTTCACCATATAACTGTACATGCACAAGCAGTACCTATTGGTATCGCTGTGCTTTTGCAGATATGCAGTTTGGAGACATTCTAAGCTACAGAGATAATCGTACTATTATTTCCCGTGACCGGAACAGAAGAATGGGACATGGAAAGAATGGAAGAGTGGGAGCTAAGTGAAGCCCAAGCCGAAGCATGAGCGCGTTAGGGTAAAAAGCTTTCATCCTCTCTGATAACTTGTAAGCTGCTGACGCATAGTTGTTGCAATGCCACCAGTTAGGAGTCCGAGTAGCTCTCTCACCGCCTCACCCTACCACTCTACAACAGGGTCTCGGTAAAATCGTCAAAGAATCTCTCTTGCGCTGTGCATCTGAGACTACCGACTCACAATGCGGTCGAGCTTGGGGCAATCTAAAGCTCCATTAGAATCTTCACCGCAAGATCTCTTAAAGTCTTCAGAGTGCATCTCGTCAAATGAGTCGTGCTATGCTAAAGCGCCCCTGACCTTCGATAATCACCTGCACAGCCAATCTAGCTACGTCTAAGAGTCTTGAAATAGCTCTACTGCCAAGTTTTTCAAGGATTCGTTCTTCCTCCAAACTGCGTAATGTCTATCTGCTCACGACCCCAAGGGATATTACGATCTGCATACTGCGCCCTCCGGGTTTGCAAGCATCAAATCGGTTCCCCTATCCATAGATTGCTCAAGTCCAATCACAAGTATGATTGGGTGCAATCTTGGCAGTTCACCCCAATTTGACACTTGCAAATATGCAAATAGCAATATCTGGGGGTCATGGCGATAAGCCATCACACAGTTAGGAGTTAAACGAATGAAAAACTTTACAGTAGACCTCTCCCAAGCCTCAGACTTCACAGCAGCTTGGCTCATCGATGCAGTTGCTAACTCAGCTTTCAAGGGCGCGCAAAGCAACCGCCTCAAAGCTGCCGAGCTACTCTCCGAAGCCAAAGAGATACTAACCGGCGCAGATTCAAACGGCGAGATTGCTCAAACCAAGCTCAACCGCATTGCAACTCGGATAGAGATGCACGAAGAGCAAGAAAGATTCTTTCATGATAACCTCGACCATGCTGCTGTAGAATGGCAGACCATCACCGGCAAAAAGAGCTGGACTCCATACTCTGGTGGCAAAGAGGCAACCCCAAAGAATGCAACAGCAACCAACAAGTTCTTTGCAGAGCGGATGGAAGCTTAACCCTCACAGCGGCGCTCAGGCTTCGGCCTGGGCGTCACTCTATGAATTATAGAATGGATTGGAGATCAAGGATGGAAAAATGTTCATGTGGATCAGGAGAAGAACCTTGGGAATTAAAAGACGCTCGAGGAATCTTCTGCTCATACATCTGTGTAAAATGTGAAGCAAAAATACACAAAGGATTTAGACAAGAAATATTCAGTAATAGCCAATATTGGGCTATCGAACAAATTGAACCGGAGGAATATTAAAATGGGAACGATACTTGTATTGGCGACAATATCAGCAGCAGGAATGCTGTTTTTGATATTCAAATTTGGAAAAGTAAGACGAGTTTTAGCATTCGACATTCTTATAGACATCGTAGTTACATTAGCTCTTTGTATGTTATTAGCAGGAACGTTTGTTGGCGTAATGAGCGCACTAGTAGCAGGAACAATGGTTTCAGCAACTCTTTGGTTAATGAAACAATTCATTAAAACAGAAACTCTTACTTGGAAAGGATGGAAGCTAAATGAAGAGCCTACAATGGCAGAAAGAATGTGGGGATCAAATGGAATTCACGGACGCACTTAAAGTCATCAAAACAAAAATGATGAAATTACAAGAATCCGAAGACAAAGTTCTTGATTTCAACCCTAATGCTGACACAAGCAGACTAAACATATTTGTCAGTCGCCCTAAAATGTCGCGTTCATTAAAACTAGCAATGGAGAAATTACATGCTATTTGAAAATGTATTTAAACAAAAAGCCTGGGAAAGCTTAGAAGAAGCCGCAAAAGCAGCCAAAGACAGGATCAAAAGAGCCGCTAGAGTATTTGGCAGCGAAAACCCAGCACTCGTTCATCAAGGAGAAAACGATTACACGCTACCAAAAGGATCTAACTCAGTCTGGATCACAGTAGACGAAGTTGCCGTTTATATCCGCAGAATGGACAACGCTATCGTAGCCGAAATCATCAAAAAAGATGAATATGGCGAATTAACTGAACTAGATGAAGCAGTTCATTACACGGGGCATGAAACATGAGCGTTAACTACATCACTTTAATTATGAATATCGGGGATAACCTTTATAACATTGAAACGTTAATAACACCTGGGTATCCAGCAAAAGCTCCAAGCACAAACAATCCAATGGGAGAGCCAGAAGAAAACCCTAGCGTAGAGATTGTACAAGTACAGCTTGTAGATACATACGATCATTCAAAGATGATCGATTTTAATATCGACGATTATGCAATACGACGATATGGAAAAACAAAGCCAGAGCTATTCGAAGACATTATAGCAGAAAAAGCTTTAGATGAGTTCTATAAATAAAAAGTAGAGGCTGGCACCACACCAGCCCCTAAAGTCGACAACAACCCAAACAGGAGGAGAATCAAGAATGTACAAGAAGACTACCCAATCAGTCAACTACCAAGGCATAACAGATTCTATTATTGAATTAATGGAAGCCGGTACATTGCCAATGGGAAGCCAATGGGAAACAGGCAGAAATAAAATGCTGCCTTTCAACCTTAATAGTGGAAAAATGTATCGTGGCATCAACGTCATCCAGTTATGGGTAAGAGAAATGAACATGGGATACAAATCAAATGGCTGGATTACTATTAATCAAATGAGAGCGATTGGTAAAGAAGAAGGAAATCCAGTTAAATTAATTACACTCCCAGATGACGCGCCAAATAGAAGCGACAATAAAACAGGACAAAGCGGAATAGCAGTATTTCATGCTGACAGTTTTATTCCAAAAGAATGGAAAAGACAAAATGCTGGAGATAAAGGAGATATATTTAGATCCGAAAAAACAGGTGAATTTAATGATGAAAAGTATATAAGAAGAAATTATTTAAAAGTAGTAGGCACTGTTTTTAACCTAGACCAAATAGAAAATCTGCCTGAGAAATATCAAAAGTTTGACAGTCTTCTACCATTAGAAGATGTAGCGCCAGAAATTACAGCAATGACAAATTCCTATGGGGTACCAATTAATCTATCTCCAAATGGAAGCTGTTATTATGTTCCAAGCGAACATGAGATATTTCTTGTACATCAAAATCAATTTAAAACTCCTGAAGATTTCGAAAGAGTCAAATTTCATGAGCTAGTTCACTCAACTGGACACAAGACGCTCCTTAATCGTACTCTGACAGGCTCTGACAGGACTAAGGAGACGTATGCGTTCGAAGAACTGTGCGCTGAGTTAGGTGCAGCGTTTTTATGCGCTCACTACGGAATCCCAGGGCTAATGGTTCACGCAAATTATTTAGAACATTATTTAAAAGTATTGCGTAATGACAACAAAGCTATTTTTAAAGCTGCCGCAAAAGCTCAAGCAGCAGTTGAATTACTAACGAGCCACATCCCAAAAAAGGAAGAAACATGAGCAAGGAACATAACAAATTCTTAACAGAACTAGAATCAGCAGGGGTATGCACAGCGTTTACAGCAATAAAATACCTTACAGATCAATATCCAATGGATAATCAAGCAGCAAGAAAAATAATTATTCAATGGGTGAACCAAAAAAATGATAAATAAATGTTTACTGCAAGTATGCAGTATATTAGTGTTTATTTATGATTACATACCTTAGTCAATTAGAGACACTTGCAACAGAAACAGGCTGGAAGCTAAAAGAAGCTTGTATTGACGCTGGTGTCGCAGACACAACGTATTATCGGTGGGTCAATGGCACAAGCTCCCCTCGACTCAAAGAGGCAAAAAAAGTCGCTTTGTATATGCAAACTTACGGGCATTAAATCTCTGCCTGGTTCCAACCAAAGATTCCAAGAGGACTTAATAGCTCAATTAAGAACAAGAAGAGAGTTCTTAAAGATCAGCCAGGTCGAATTAGGCGAAAAAGTCGGAGTCACAGAATCTTTATTAGCAAAATGGGAAACAGGACATAGAAGACCGTCAGGTTTTCTGTTATGGTGTTGGGCTGAGTCCCTTAATGTAAAATTAGTATTGGAAGTAACTAATGGGTAAAATGCAAAGGACAAAAGGCGCAAGAGTAGAACGCGCTGTACTCAAAAAGTTTAAAGACGCTGGTATGGATGGCAAAAGAACAGGGTTTTTGCCTGCATTAGGCATCCCAACAATAGGCGATTTAGAAATCGAAGGTAAAACTTTCGAAGTAAAAGCAAGAAAAAATGGAGCCGGCTTCAAAGTCATATCTGAATGGCTTGGAGAAAACCACGGTTTAGTATTAGTGGAAAATAATAAAGAACCGCTAATTGTTCAAACATTCTCAAACTGGATAGAATCAACATGCAGTACGACAAAATTACTCAAGGACAATTTGGAATAATACCTACAACATTGTTTGATTTAGATCTGCCGCCTCAAGACATAGCGTTAATAGCGTTGATGTCTACATATGCAGATAAAAACGGATATTGCTGGCCTTCAATGGAAACAATGGCAAAAAGATTAAAAAGATCTCAGCCTTGGGTAACAGCCACAGTAAAAAGACTTCAAAAAAAAGGAATTATAGAAGTATCTAGAAAACAGGGACGAAAATACGGATTTAAAATAAAATATGACAATCATCAGCCCGCTGATATTAATCATCAGCCCGCTGATACTAACACTACCAAGAACACTACCAATAGAACCTCTATCTATAAAAATGCTACGCAAATAAAAGAAAACTTTAAACCGACTCCAGAAATGCTAGCTTTTCTTAAAGATAAACGACCAGACATCGATGCAACCAAATTTACAGAAAACTTCATCTTAACCTGCAAAGCCAAAGGACATACCTATAAAAGATGGGATATGGCTTGGCAAAAGTGGGTTTTAAACGAAAGGGCATCCCACAATGCTCAAACGTACCAAAGTAAACCCCCACGACCTCCTCTCGCAGACATCGCGGAGTCATTCAAAGCAGCCGCCGAGCTTGCCGACAACATCATCGCTGGCCCTAACGCCCAAGACTGACCGCAATTTCCAAATATCCGTACAGCATGACAAAGATAAAAAAGCTTTAGTCCCGTCTTCTGCAGAACAAGTAGCACAAATGCTTGCTGTTGTAGCTGCAACTATTGGATGCGACATACCAGTAACCGCTGTACTAGCTAAATATATCGAATTGTTACGAGATTACCCGCCAGATCTAATTGAGAAGGCTGGAAACACGGTGCTAAAAAAGCACAAATGGAACAATTTCCCCAAAATTGCAGAATTTATCGAACCAATCGAAGAAATCTACAATATTAGAAGGGAAAGTTTAAGACACACACTTACAGTAATAGAAAGGTACAAACCATGACAAACGATGCGTCCAAATTTATCACGGAAGCTGTAGCAACATTACATAAAGCACAAATGCTTAAACGAGTAACTGATATAAAAGAAGTGGCAAAAAACAATCAAACAAACGGATCATTTGGTTCTATTGATATTATGGGAGCCGCACTAAACCATATTGAAGAAATGGCAGATGCCATTTTAGATGATTACGAATTTAAAAAAGACATTGCTATTATTATGGGAGAAAAAGATGAGTAAAATTAAACGATGGCGAATAAGTTTCGACTTTATAACCAAAGAGGCCGCAGAAGATTTCTTTGAAACGCACAACGACTTGAGCGATTTTGGCGATTTAACCTTAGTAGAAAAAGATTCGTTACATGATGCTAATTTTAAGGTCGTTCATTGGTTAGTCCGTACTAACAAAAGCGGCAATGGCAAAAAAGCAGCTATTATGGGAGAAAAAAATGATTAATAATCAACTTGAAGATTATGTTGCTGATTTAGGTCTAACGCAGACTCAGTTAAACAACAAAAGAAACTATATTGGAGGATCCAGCGCCAAAGATATTGCAGACGGTAACTGGCTTAAAGTTTACGAAATGCTAGTTGACGGAAAACGTGACGATCTAACTAAAGTCTTTAAAGTTCAACTTGGTCACGTCACCGAAGAATATAATCTTATATGGTTTGCGGATCATTACGGATGGGACATTATTGAATGGAAATACGACGTAGCTGTCACTAACCCAGACTATCCATTTATAGGGTGTCTTCCAGACGCATTAATGAGACGAAGCAGCATGGATGCTATCATTGATGCAAAACATAGCGGCGCATCAGCTCCTTGGTGGAACGAACAAAAAATAGCTGAGTATTACTACGCCCAAGCACAGCACAACATGATAGCAACACAAGTTCACGACTTCTATCTTTCGGTTGTGTTCGGAAACGAACAACCGGTCGAAGTTCACATTCCTTATGATCAAGAATGGTCTGCTAATTATATAGATATGTGCAGCATATTTTGGCAATCAATAGAAAATAAACAAAAGCCTCAAGAAACAACTGCGATGCCAAAACCTATAATAGTTCTAGGAGATATGAGAGAGCTAGATATGACCGAAGGAAATCAAAAAAGTCTCTGGGCAGACCATGCAAATGTTTATATTGAGAATGAAAAAAAAGCCAAGTTATTTGAATATTCTAAAAAAGAAATAAAGAAAATGGTGCCAGAAGATGTAAAAAAAGCATTTGGCAATAAAATAGAAATTAACCGCAGCAAAGGAGGGGCTTTAACAGTCAAAATTACAGATGAGTAGCATACTTAAACTAGAATTTATTAACTTTCATGAAAAAAATCCAAAAGTTTATCAATTGTTTTGTAAATTTACAGAACAAATTATTGCAGCAGGATTTAAATCTTACTCAGCAAAAGCAGTAATAGAAAGAATCAGATGGCACACAGACATTGTTCACAACGATGGCGACGAATTTAAAATAACCAACAACCACACAGCCTATTACGCAAGGCATTACATGGAAATGAATCCAATGTATGTAGGCTTTTTTAAAACAAAGGAAGTAAAAAGCGATGGCGAATAATATGGAGCTATGGGATAAAGTTTCAAAAACAAATCCCAAATATACCAAAAAAGTAAAATTTGGTCGTGAATTTACAGCGATTGATCCACATTCTCAAGTAATGTGCGCTACAGAAGCTTTTGGGCCAGCAGGAACAAAATGGGGATGGGCAGTAGCTCAGATAGAACATCTAGAATCCATCAAAGAAATCGCAATTTTAATAAGATTATGGCATGGAAAAAAAGAAGATTATGTCGAGCAATGGGGTCAAGCTGGCCTTTTTATCGACAAAGCTAATTCCAAAAAAGATAGCGACTGCATGAAAAAAGCTACTACAGATGGTATTACAAAATGCCTATCGTATTTAGGATTTAATGCAGATGTCTTTCTTGGAAAGTTCGATGACAACAAATATGTTGCCGAGCAAACTAAAGAAAACGACCCCGCAGCTAAAGAATTTAGTGAGTGGTCAAAAACTTCAATTGTTGATCTTGAATCAATGTCAAAAGAAGAAGAATTAACTTCTTGGTTAAAAATAAACCAAGGAAAAGTAGAAATTGCGCTTAAATCAAGCAATACTAAAGCAAGTGCAATGGCTGTAATGGCGACATACACAAAATCTAAAAATGAAATTTCAATAACAAATGACGAAGTACCCTTTTAAGGAGGAAATATAATGGCTGGTTATGTAAACAAAGTTATAATTATCGGAAACCTTGGTAAAGATCCTGAATTAAAATCATTCGACAACGGTGGAAAAATTGCAAACTTTTCTGTCGCAACAACAGAATCGTGGAAAGACAAAGCCACGGGAGAGAAAAAAGAAAAAACAGAATGGCACAATGTCACTGTTCGTCAAAATGGAAACTCAAAGATTATAGATGCTTTTATTGAGCCTTATCTTAAAAAAGGAAACAAAGTTTACATTGAAGGTAAACTAGAAACTCGCAGTTGGGAGCAAGAAGGTACTAAACGATACACAACTGAGGTCATTGTAAGCGGCCCTAGCAGCACTGTTGAGCTATTAGAGCGACCACCATCAAATAATACCACTGAAAGCGCCATGCAGGGATCCTCTGGAAGCGCAGACACATCTAACGATTTAGATACAGCCCCTACCTGGGGATAAAGTTACCGGGAGGTAATGTGATGGGTGATGGACATCCAATAAAGATAAGGGGAGCCTCCCAAAATACTCCAACTCCCCTTATCTATTCCAAGGAGATTAATATGTGGGAAATACCAACACATGAAAAACTATCATTATTAATTCTAGAAGGGCTTACCAAATCAGAAATAGCAGGATATTTCGGATGTAAGCTCCCTTTAATTGAAGCATTCTTAGATGAATATAATTTAAAAACCAACGTAGAAAGACTTATCAAAACTCCAGTTTTTAAAGGCTATACAGGAAATACAATTGAAAAGCATTTTAGTCCGGAAAAAAACTATGTAACAAAAAATTGTTTAAAATGTGAAACTAGATTTGAATCTACGGGAGCAGGAAATAGAATCTGCGACCATTGTAAAAATTCAACAGAATTTCAAGGTATAGACAAACAAATGTGGAATTATTAGGAAAAAATATGTGGTTTATATTAGGATTCTTTATTGGATGTATAACCAGCTTATTGTTTAGCCGGTATATCTCAATGGAAAAACAACGTAAAAGAACGCCCCCTATTTACCCAGGAAGGAAATAAAATGAAATATAAAAAAAATTGCGTTAAAACAATTGCCGAAAATATTGAAGTTGGTGCGTATGATTACTATCGCGCATTAGACATACTTCAAGAATTAAGTGGACTTGGCAGATCTAAAGCCAAAAATCTTTTAGACAAAGAAATTAAGGAGGTTTGAATGGCGTACATTAAAAATGAAGAAAAAGACCCCAATGGGATATCCCAGCACGCCCCAGGATCTAAGCTAGACCTTGGTAAACCACAAGTAGGACTTATGATGGAGGGCTTTGCTAGGGCGCTTTTAGAAGTGTCAAAAGTGACTACTTATGGCGCTGATAAATATACACCTCATGGATGGAAATCAGTACCAGGAGGAATTAGCAGATATGACGATGCAAAAGGTCGCCACTTGTTAAAAAGTTAT
>TARA_R110000823_G_scaffold71077_2_pt1 | contig 30164 bp, 29 predicted proteins | sample TARA_R110000823 | Tara Oceans TARA_R110000823 (sample SAMEA4397722) | marine metagenome | biome: Polar Biome; feature: [DCM] deep chlorophyll maximum layer (ENVO:01000326); material: water (ENVO:00002006), including particulate matter (ENVO:01000060) such as... | depth 20 m | reverse complement strand
TACCCAATAGGTAGTATCGCTAGCTGCATCACCTTCAAAAGTGAATGGGGTTATAGGTAAACTAGTGAAAAATTCAAATGCAATTGGATTTATCCAAGGAGCTGAACTCAATACGGTTGGAACAACTGTCTCACTCCCTATCATAGCGCCTGGCAATCCACCATCATCTTCATAGTATACAACGTTAGCGGCTACCGGTGCGTCTTCTGGTGCAAAAGTAAGGAAGGGAACCTCAATGGTTTCCAAAGTAAAATCTTCTCCCATAGCTACCTGAATATCTACTGCTGTTTTGAAATCAGAATCAATTGACGATCCTACACCTGCATAAGTACCTGCTGCATAAGGATGTTCTTGTGAACAAGCGGTACCACCGCCACCTCCGCCACCACCACTGGCAGCAAGGATTTCAGCTTCCCAACCTAAGCGATCAACTACTGTAGAGGAGCCAAATTCAAAAGTCATGCTTCCTGAAGTTCCTGTAAAAACAGCAGAACCATTAGCTGTAATCATTTCTGCCAATGTTACTAAGCCGTCATTCATTCCTCCACTAGAAGTATCCCAAAGGATAGTACCCGATGTATCGGCACCATCATAAATACGCAACCAATCAAAATTTGCAAATACGTAATATTCAATAAACTCCAGTTCTGTTACACCATCTAACGTTGTCGTAGTAACACAACCACAGTTAGGATAGTTTCCTGGTTCACCATCGGTAGTTTCACTTCCACCTGGTCCACCTGTATCAAAGAAAAAATCACCAACAGCTGGTGAAAATGTCTCAGTAGCCCCCGATGTAGGAATAATATCCGCCATAACGCTGTTTCGGGGAGCCTCAACTTTATGTACAAAGTTGCTATTGCCCTGTATTTGAGTAGCTTTATTAATTTCTAATTCTTCCGCTGCTGTAAGTGCTTGAGGTTGCATAAACAAAGGCTTTTCATAAGACTCAGCCCCAGCTAGTATGCTTCTCGCTTCCTCAGAACTGTCCTTATTGACCGAAGCCTCAAACAATGGAATAAACCGATATTTGTATGTGTTCTGCTGTGCTTCGGTAGTAACTAGTTGCCTAGCTTCTTCAGAATTATCTAGATTAACTCCTTCAGTACCATTAGCAGGTTTTGCAGGTTGCTGATTCATAAAATAAGTGCGTAGCATTCGCTGTTCCCCTTTTGTAAAGTGCTCAGAAATTGATCCACTTTGAGTCTCCAATTGAGAATACCTGTTCAACAAATCGTTAATCGACGATTTGTTAGTTTGAGCATTCATTGCCGTCGTGAGACAGAGCAATAAACACCATAAAAAAGTAATTTTTTTCATAATTAAAATTAGAGTTTAGTTAATATTAGCTTAAAAATATCTAAAATAAATCTTAAACACAAGTAAATCAATAGTAAAACCACAAAATAAAACTAATACCGTTAATTTTTTAACAAAAAAAAGACCCGTAACAACGGGCCTTTTCTTAATATGGAACTATTATTATAAACTTATTTTTCGTCAAAAGCTTCTATAACCGCATCGCTAACCCCTACGTTTGAAAAGCCTCCGTCATTGTATAAATTCTGAAGTGTTACCCGTTTGGTTAGATCACTAAATAAAGAAATTGTGTAATTGGCACAGTCTATTGCCGTTGCGTTTCCTAATGGTGACATTTTATCTGCATATGAAATAAACCCATCAAACCCTTTTACTCCTTTTCCAGCCGTAGTAGGTGTTGGTGACTGCGAAATGGTATTTACGCGTACCTTTTTATCTCTTCCGAAGAAATATCCAAAACTTCTTGCTATTGACTCCAAATAGGCTTTATTGTCGGCCATATCGTTATAGTCAGGAAATACACGCTGGGCAGCCATATAGGTTAGAGCTACTATACTTCCCCATTCGTTCATCGCATCTTTATTGTATAAAACGTTCATTGTTTTATGAAAAGAAACGGCAGATATATCCCAACCTTTATGTGTCCAATCGTAGTTTTGATCTGTATAGTGTTTGCCTTTTCGAACGTTTACAGACATCCCAATAGAATGAAGAACAAAATCAAGTTTACCTCCCAAAATTTCGGTTGCTTTCTCAACTAAGTTTTCTAAATCCTCCATATTAGTTGCATCTGCAGGGATAATTTCAGAATTTGTCTTTTTTGCCAATTCATCTATCTGTCCCATTCGCAGTGCTATAGGTGCATTGGTTAATACAAATTTCCCACCTTCTTCGTGAACGCGTTCCGCAGTTTTCCATGCAATGGAGTTTTCATCTAAGGCGCCAAAAATAATTCCTCGTTTTCCTTTTAATAAATTATATGACATGTTCTATTAAGTTTTTGATTATTGATTTATTGAGTGATTTTCAATTATAATCAAGTGATTTATATTTTTAAAGTTTGAAATCTATAATATTAAATACTAAACAGTAAAGATACGGTTTTAATTCAGTAATTCCTTTGCGTGTGCTAAGGCAGAATCGGTTACATTTTTTCCTCCTATCATCTGTGCAATCTCCACAATACGCTCTTCCTGCGACAAAGTTTTTAAATGAGTTTCCGTAACATTATTTACATCTTCTTTATACACCTTAATATGTTGTGCTCCTTTTGAGGCAATTTGCGGTAAGTGTGTAATGCTTACCAGTTGCATTCCGCGACTCATAACATCCATAATAGCAGCCATTTTATTGGCGATCTCACCTGAAACTCCTGTGTCAATTTCATCAAAAATAAGAGTTGGCAACGTTTGATATTCTGCCAAAACAGCTTTTACCGCCAGCATAATACGACTCATTTCGCCTCCAGAAGCTACTTTTTTTATGGACCCCATTGTTGTGCCTTTGTTGGCGGTAAATAACAACTCGAGCATATCTGTTCCGTTTTCACGAAGATTTTCAGTGGCCGTTAACTTAAAATCAAAACGAGCATTTGGCAAACCAAGTTTTGCTAAAATAGCTTCTAGTTTTTCTTGTAACTTAGGAATGACCGCCTCACGCGACTCGTGAATGGCTTTCCCGGTTTTTCGTACTTCTTTATTTAAAGTGATAACCTCCTGTTCCAATGTTTCAATACGGGAATCAAGGTTGTGGGTATCGGTTATGTTAGCCTCAAGCGTATTTTTAATTTTCACTAATTCTGAAACCGTCGCTACATTATGTTTTTGCTGTAACTTATGTAAAGTTTGCAGTTTCTCGTTAATACTGAGTAGTTCTTGCGGATCAGCTTCAACCGATGTCGCTATTTGTTCGGTTTCTTCGTTTAAGTCGTCCAACTCAATAATCACACTGTTCAAGCGTTCCCAAAGAGCATGATACACCGAGCCATAATTTTTTAATTGGCTTAATGCCGCACGAGCCTCTTTAGCTGTTTCCATTGTGCCTATTTGTTCTTCAGAATACAATTGAACTACTTTTGAAAGCGTTTCTTGTATTTCCTCAGCATTGCTAAGCGTTTCATATATTTCTTCTAACGCTGCTTGATCTATGCCTTCTAGATTGGCTTCTTCCAATTCGGTAAACAAAAAGGTATTGTAGTCTATTTCTTTGGAAGCTTCGCTTTTTTTAAGTTTCGCTTCTTCTAATGCTTTGGCTGTAAATCTATATGATTGTAACTGTTCAGAATAAGCATTTTTAAGCGACGTATTTTCTGCCAATGTATCGATTACTTGCATTTGGTAGTTTTCTTCAGCTAAGGAAAGCGTTTCATGCTGACTGTGAATATCGACCAAGTAAGGCCCTACAGCTTGTAATTGTGATAAGGTTACTGGCGTGTCATTAATAAAAGCTCGTGATTTACCACTTGGTAAAATTTCTCTTCTTATGATGGTGTGTGCATCATAATCCAAGTCGTTTTCTTCAAAAAGACTTTGTAATTTAAATTTTTCGATAGCAAATTCAGCTTCTATCACACACTTTTTTGAAGCATCTTTCATGCTATTTAAATCGGCTCGTTTACCTAACACCAAGGATAATGCACCCAACAAAATAGACTTTCCCGCTCCGGTTTCTCCAGTAATAATGGTCAATCCATCCTTGAAATCCATACGGATATCATCGATTAGGGCGTAATTTTTTATGGCTAAAGTCGTAATCACTAGTATAAAATAAGTTTTTCCGGTATTAAAAATACGGTTTTGAAAACGATTTTAAATGTAAAATGAAGTTTTTACAACAACAAGGAAAATAAGAAAATTGATCAATATTTAATTTCGCTCCAGTTGCTTCTTTTAGTCGGCGCCAATTTATTTAGGTTCTCAACCAATTTTACAATATCCACATTTGGGCCACCACTAAAAACGCTTTGTATCTCGTCGCTTTTAGCATCAAAGAAAGTACGAATTAAATATGAATTAGGACGTCGATTATTAATCTGTGCCAAGGTTTCAATTGCATCAGCTATAGCGCTTTTTGCATCCTTTGGACTTTCCGCCATCTTATCCAATCCTTTTCTGTGATAATCATACATCGCGGTATGAAATTCTTGATATACATTTGAAATTGCAGCCTCGTTATAACGGTAGCGAGTTTGTGTACCATCGGTTGGTTTCCAACCTGTAAAATTACCCGAAGCAGCTGTATTTACAATCTGTTTAGCCGTTTCAAAGTATTCATCTCCACCATTTAACTCAAATGTGTCAGCATCTAAACCAATAATCGTATACACGTGATATGCAATAACCGATATTAAATTAGAACTAAAGGTATTCAAGTTAAAATTTAAAGGTTGAAACTCCGTATAATCAAAACTAAACTGACGGTCATTATAATTATAGATTGGCGAATTATAGCTTGAACCATAAACCGGTCTAGAAGCCTGAATTTGAATAGTTGCCGTAAATGAATTGGATTCAAAATCAGAAACAATAATCGACATATTACAGTCGATACGTTCTTGATTTTTATATACTTTATTGGTCCACTTCGTATTATTAACAAAATCGGTCAATTCTTGCTGAAGCGTCCTGAACACTTGTAAATTAGGCTGTCCTGTCTGTTCTGCATCGACCAAAACACTGCAATTAAGTTCTTGCGCTTGTGTAGAAAATGAAAGTATAAAAACGGAAAGTATAAGTAAAAATCTACGCATCTATTTGTTGTATAATGTATTGTAAAATATCGTTTGCGACTTCGGTCTTTGGTTTAACAGAAAAAGCTTTCACTTTATTGTGCTTATCTATTAAAGTCACTTTGTTTGTGTCTGCCTTAAAGCCAGCTCCTTTGTCTTTGAGCGAATTTAATACAATTAAATCTAAATTCTTTTTTTTGAGTTTGCTTTTTGCATTTTCCAACTCATTTTGAGTTTCTAACGCAAAACCAGTTAAAAATTGGTGTTCTTTAATTTCACCCAACGATTTTAAAATGTCTTTTGTCTTTTCCAGTTGGATGGTTAGAGTACTATCGTTCTTTTTTATTTTTTCGGAAGCAACATCTTTTGGCCTATAATCTGCTACTGCAGCACTTAAAATAGCTATGTCACAGTTAGAAAAATGATTGTGAACGGCTTGATACATTTCTTCAGCTGAAGTTACCGGCACTACCTTAATATTATTATGTTCTAAAGATAAATTTACCGGCCCTGAAACCAAAACCACCTCAGCACCTAAATTAGCTGCTGTTTCTGCAATAGCGTACCCCATTTTACCGCTGCTATGATTTCCAATAAAACGAACAGGGTCAATTGCTTCGTAGGTAGGACCTGCAGTAATCACTATTTTTTTATTCCGAAGAGGTGACTTTTTCTGAATATCCTTTTCAAGGAAAGAAACAATATGTTCTGGCTCTGCCATACGGCCTTTACCCAATAAGCCGCTTGCCAACTCGCCTTCTTCAGCTGGAATTTGAATATTACCAAAGCTATTTAATTTCTTAAATGTTTCCGCAGTACTGGGATGTTTGTGCATATCTAAATCCATTGCAGGAGCGTAATACACAGGGCATTTAGCTGAAAGATACGTAGCTAACAATAAGTTGTCGCTCGTACCATTTGCCATTTTAGACAAGGTATTGGCTGTGGCTGGAGCTATTATAAATAAATTTGCCCAAAGGCCTAACGCTACGTGGTTATTCCATTGGGCATTTTCATCTTCCTCATTGGTAAAAGAGGAAAAAACTTTGTTTTTAGAAAGTGTGGAAAGGGTTAATGGCGTGACAAAATCTTTTGCTGAAGGCGTCATTACAACCTTAACATTCGCGCCATTTTTCACTAACAACCTAACCAAAAAAGCAGCCTTGTAAGCGGCAATACCGGCTGTAACACCAAGCAACACATTTTTACCGCTTAAAACTGACATCTTTTTACTTATCTAGTTCTTCTTCCTTCGTGTTACGGTAGTAAATTTTGTCGTTTAACCACTCCTCTACTGCAAGAGCGTGCGGTTTAGGAAGACGTTCGTAAAACTTAGAAACTTCAATTTGTTCTTTGTTTTCAAAAATTTCTTCTAAACTGTCATTGTACGTAGCAAACTCATCTAGTTTTTCAAGTAACTCTTTCTTGATGTCCCCGTTAATTTGCGTAGCTCGCTTCGAAATAATTGAAATAGCCTCATAAATATTGTTAGTTGGCTCATCAACTTTGTTCTTATCAATCGTCGTTGTATTGATAGGAGCTTCAGAATTTTTAATATCGATCATAATCCTTGTTTTAACTTTTTTGTTCTGTTTCACCTAAGCGCTCCTCTATATTTTGAGCAATCAAATCGGCTTCGGCCTTTAAATCAGTATCACTATAATACTTATTAAATTTATTGTAATAATCTTGTGCGGTTATCAGTCGTTCTTCAACTAATGAAGGTACACTTCGTACTGCTAATTCGTAGGCTGCTTCCAACCTTCCAAAGAATGCATCTTTCCTATAAACTGAACCAGGATGGTCTGATATGAAATTATCATATGATTCAATCGCTGGTCTATAATCACCAATGTATTCAGCTATTTTAAGGTTTTGATTGGCGATTTCAATATCTTTTTTCTCTATTTTTTTTTGTAATTCTGAAACCAATTCATTGGCTTCCATCCGTTTTTCTGAAGTAGGGTACTTGTTAATATAACTCTGTAACTTCTCCAAGGCCTTGTAGGTATCTTCTTGATCTAGTGAATAACGTGGAGATAATTGAGAGTAACTTTTAGCCGATTTGTACGCTGCAATTTCTACACTGTCACTTTGAGGGTAAGACGTTTCAAAACGCTCAAATTGATACCCAGACAAATAGTAATCTTCTAATTCGTAAAAAGTATTAGCGTATAAAAACATAAGTCGCTCTGCTTGTGGTTTTCCGCGATATACTGGTACAACTTGTTCAAAAAGCTTTAATGCTTTTTTATATTTTTCTTGTTTGTATAGAGAGTCTGCCAGCGCATATTTTTTTCCTGTATCGTCAGAAGATAACACCTTCTGGTATTCGCTACAAGAGCTTAACATAATTACGGCAAAAAGCAATAAAATAATATTCTTCATAGTGTTAAAAAACATCGTGCAAAATTAGTGAATTAAATGGGATTATAAAAACTAAATAGTAGGCTAAATTATTGTGTCAAAACCTATAAAACAGGATATTTCAGAAAAAATTAACGTTGTTCCTTCAAAAATACTTCTATAATGCGTCTACAAAAGAGGCTATTTTGTTTTGTAAATACTCACTGGCTTTCGCTAATGGCAAGCGCACTGTGTCATTACAAATGTCTAATTTTCTGAAAACAGCTTTAATACCTGCCGGGTTTCCTTCCTCAAAAATATAATTGATTGCTGGAGCTATTTTATAATGAATGTCGTATGCTTCGTCTACTTTTCTATCTAACCCTAAGCGAATCATACTAGAAAATTCCTTTGGAAATCCTTGTGCAATAACTGAAATTACTCCTGCACCGCCAGCTAACGTCATTGGTAAAGCGATCATATCATCACCGCTAATAACCAAAAACTCGTCTGAAGTATTATTTATCAATTGCATCGCCTGAACCAAATCACCAGCAGCTTCTTTAATACCGATTATGTTTTTATGATCTTTTGCTAATTGAGAAACCGTTTCTGGAAGCATGTTCGAAGCTGTCCGTCCTGGCACATTATACAAAACAATAGGCAACGGAGCTTCTTTTGCGATAGCAGCAAAGTGATTGTAAATCCCTTCTTGGGTGGGTTTGTTGTATGCCGGAGAAACCGAAAGGATGGCTGTAAAAGCCGATACATCTCTGGTTTTCATCTCTTCAATTACGGCTGCGGTATTGTTTCCGCCAATTCCTAAAACTAATGGTAGTTTGCCATTGTTAGTTTCAACAATAGTATCGATCACTATTTGTTTTTCTGCTTCATTTAAAGTAGCATTTTCGGCCGTTGTTCCTAAAACAACAAGGTAATCTGTCCCGTTATCTATATTGTAGTTAACTACTTTTTTCAATCCTTCTACATCTACCGAAAAATCTTCCTTAAAAGGAGTAATTAATGCGACTCCGGTTCCTATCAATTCTTTCATTTTAATTTATTTAATACAGTTAAATATTTTTTTAATTCCGTTTTAAAAGCTTCTATGTTCTTAAGGTCCAAATCAATTAAAAGGTCAAATAACCGAGGATCGGCACCAGCGAATCCAACTTTAAAATTAGCATTGCTTGCAGAAACCATACTATCTAAAAAATCATTTTTCGTAGTATAATATCCCACTAAAACATCGAACCGCTTATCTATAAATTCTTTTGCATTCTGATTATGCAAATGCCCTTTCCAGTCAAAATCCTTATTATGTAATTGATTATGACGCAAGGAAGGAAGTTTTCTTTTCACTTCTAAAAAAGAAAAAACGGTTACATCTTTTGGCTGCAGATTGAAATAATCTGAAAACTCATACAATTTTTCAAAATCTTGAAAGGTAGCTTCGTCCACCAAAAAACCCAATGTTTTTAATTCAGAATTTATTTCTGAAACATCTCTGGTAATCAGGTTTTGCTCAATCTTTTTACGTAATGATCTATGTTTTAGTTTTTCAAACATGAGCCTTATTAGCTTCTCTCACAAAAGTACAGGTTTCAGCTACATTTTTAAAATGGTTTTTAGGAAATCATTTCTAAGAAATCGTCTTCTGAAATAATAGGCACCCCGAGGTTTTCAGCTTTTGTTTTTTTGCTCGGCCCCATATTATCGCCAGCAACCACATAATTGGTTTTTCCTGAAATAGAACCTGATACTTTCCCTCCGTTATCTTCAATCAGTTTTTTCAGCTCAGTTCGGGAAACTTTATGAAACACACCAGAAACCACAAAGGTTTCACTGTTTAATTTGTCGGTTTGGTTTGCCAGTTTCTCTGCTGAAATTTCAAGCTGCACACCATACCCTTTTAAGCGTTCTACTACTAGTTTATTTTCTTCGGAAGTAAAAAAAGAAACGACACTTTCTGCAATGCGATCGCCGATTTCATCTACTGAAATCAATTGCTCTTCAGTTGCAGTTGAAAGTGCATCAATGGTTTTGTAATGTTTTGCTAGTTTTTTAGCAACCGTTTCACCCACATAGCGAATACCTAAAGCAAATAATACGCGCTCAAACGGAATTTGTTTAGAAGCCTCTATACCATTCACTAAATTCTCAGCGCTTTTATCTGCCATTCGCTCTAATGGAATGACATCTTCTTTTGTTAAATCGTATAGATCGGCATAGTTATTAATCAACCCATTGTTAACCAATAAAGCAACGGTTTCACCTCCCAATCCTTCAATATCCATCGCTTTACGAGAAATAAAGTGCTGAATACGACCAATTATTTGCGGCGGACATCCTTCTGTATTGGGACAATAATGCTGTGCTTCACCTTCCTTTCTTCTCAGTTCCGTGTCACATTCTGGGCACGTAGTTCTATATTCTGTGGGATTTGATTTTGGATCACGCTGCGTAAAATCAACCCCTATAATTTTCGGGATGATTTCACCTCCTTTTTCTACAAAAACGGTATCACCTTCCCGAATATCAAGCTTTTCAATTTGATCGGCATTGTGTAACGAAGCTCTTTTTACAATGGTTCCCGCTAACTCAACAGGCTCTAAATTGGCCACCGGCGTAATCGCTCCCGTTCGGCCAACTTGATAGGTAATGGTATTGAGTTTTGTGGAAACTTGTTCGGCTTTAAATTTATAGGCAATAGCCCACCGTGGGGCTTTGGCCGTGTAACCTAATTCTTCTTGTTGGTAGAGACTGTTTACTTTTACAACAACTCCATCGGTTTCATACGGCAAATCGTGACGGTGAATATCCCAATAATTTACAAACTTTAAAACCTCATCGATACTTTTGGTCAGCTTGGCAACACTAGGGACTTTAAAACCCCATTCACGTGCTTTTTCAAGACTTTCAAATTGTGTAGTAAAAGGCAACCGATTTGCTTTAATACTATACAATAAACATTCTAACGGACGTTTTGCGACTTCACTGCTATCTTGAAGCTTTAAACTCCCTGAAGCCGTATTCCGTGGGTTTCTGTAGGGTTCTTCTCCGGCTTCTACCCGTTCGGCATTCATTTGGGCAAAGCCTTCAAATGGTAATACAATCTCACCTCGTATTTCGAACTTTGGCGGAAAATCACCTTTCAGTTTTAAAGGAACGGAGTTAATTGTTTTTACATTGGTAGTGACATTGTCTCCTTGAAACCCATCGCCTCTTGTTACAGCCTTTTGTAACATTCCATTTTCGTAGGTTAAATTTATAGAAGCACCATCGTATTTAAGTTCGCAAACATATTCCACTGGACCGTCAACCAGTTTTTTTATACGTTTTTCCCAATCTTCCAAATCTTCTTTTGAATAGGAATTTGACAACGAATACATCCGATATTCGTGTGCAACGGTTTCAAAATTTTTAGTCACCTGTCCTCCTACTCGTAACGTAGGAGAATTAGCATCATAAAACTCAGGGTGTTTACTTTCTAATTCTTGAAGCTGTTTCAGTTTTTGATCGAATTCAAAATCTGAAATCGTGGGATTATCTAGTACGTAGTAATTGTAATTATGTTTGCGAAGCTCCTCACGAAGCTGGTTGATTTGCTGTTCCGTATTCATACCAACAAATATAAAGAATAGCCGTTTGTTGCGTTACAGAATATTTCAGAAAAAATTAATCTTCTAAAAATAAATTACGAACTATCGCTGCAAATAAACCACCAGCTATTGGGATTAATATAAACAGCCAAAGTTGTTTTAAGGCTTCTCCGCCAGCAAATAATGCTGGACCTAAACTACGTGCTGGGTTTACTGATGTCCCAGTAATAGGTATTGCCACCATATGTATTAATGCTAGCGAAATACCAATGGCCAATCCAGCCATTAATGGAGATGCTTTTTTAGCAGTAGTGCCAAAAATGACCAAAAGGAATAAAAAGGTAAGAACAAACTCAGTAATCAATGCTGAAATAATATTATACTCACCCAAATAGCCATCGCCCCAACCATTACTAGCCAAGCCCCATTCTGGCATAATAAAACCTTCACTTCCAATAACTATTATATACAATACAGCTGCTGCAAGTGTAGCACCTATACATTGTGAAATAACATACCCAATGGTATCTTTTACAGATAACTTTTTAGCTGCCATCATCGCAATAGAGACAGCTGGATTGATATGGCAACCAGAAATTGGACCAATGGCATATACCATAACCACTAGTGAAAAGCCGAAAGCCAAGGAAATACCCAACAAGCCAATACCTTCAGGACCTGATTCTGAAACACTGGCAATTGTAGCTGCGCCACACCCAAATAACACCAAGGCAAACGTCCCCAATGCTTCTGCAAAATACTTTTTAGTAGACCCCATAATAAACCACTGATTAGCAGCTATTAAAGATATATCTAATATTTATAGAAAGGAAAATTTAATCTGAAAGGAGTTTCTTACGTTCGGTCTTTATTTAACCAATGCGGAATATCCGGTGCTTTAAAGTTCTGCATTTTTTCTAACAAATTATCAATGGTCGTATCGACAAGAAGTAATTCATAATTATCCATTGACAAAAAACCTTTTCGCACCATAGTTTCCAAAAGCTTAAGAAGGTCATTATAAAAACCGTTTACATTTAATAAACCAATAGGTTTTTGGTGTAACCCCAATTGTAACCATGTAATGATTTCAAAAAGCTCTTCTAAAGTTCCCATCCCACCAGGTAAAGCGATAAAACCATCACTTAATTCATGCATTTTAAGTTTTCGCTCATGCATGTTTTTTGTAGTATGCAGTTTGGTTAGCCCCAAGTGTACTACCTCTTTTTTCTTTAGAAATTCAGGAATTACACCTATTACCTGTCCTTTATTATCTAAGGTAGCTTTAGCTAAAATCCCCATAACTCCAATTTTAGCTGCGCCATAAACCAATGTAATATTCTTTTCGGCAAACAGTTTCCCTGTTTTCTCTGCAGCTTCAACTATAGCAGCATCATTTCCGTCACTGCTTCCGCAGAACACACATATTTTTGTTAACTCTTTCATTTGATTAGTTTTTTAAACTGAAGAAAATTAGCTACTTACTTTTTCTGCATAAAAGCATTCGGTCTTTTCCTCTAAAATCTTTTCTTAATTCAATATTTGGGTAGCCTTCTTGTTTTAAAGAATCTATTAATTCTTTACTAAGGTACTCATTTATCTCGAAGTACAGTTTTCCGTTTGGCTTTAAGTAGCGCAACGAAAGCCTTGCTATAGTTCGGTAAAATAACAACGGGTCTGAATTACTTACAAATAATGCCGATGCAGGTTCATGATCTAAAACATTGCTCTGCATCTCTAATTTTTCTAATTCACGAACATATGGCGGGTTTGAAACAATCACATCGTATTGCTGAGGAAGGGTTCCCGTTTTTAATATATCTTCTTGAAAAAATTGAACCCTAACATCGTTTAGCTTTGCATTTTCTTCGGCAGTTTTCAATGCTTCAAATGAATAATCTAATGCCGAAACAGTCGCACTCGTGAGGTTTTTTGCCAATGAAATAGCAATACAACCCGAACCGCTGCCTATATCCAAAATACTATAATTACTTCTTTTTTCTGAAACAGAATCTTCTATAATCCATTCTACCAACTCTTCAGTTTCGGGGCGAGGGATTAATGTGTTTTTATTTACATTAAAAGTGAGTCCATAAAACTCGGTGTCGCCCACAATATATTGTATAGGCTCCTGTTTTTTGAGTCTCTCTAAAGCTTTTTCAAAACTTTTCAAAATAGTTGAATCAATTTCTTTATCAGCTTCGAGTGTTATTTGTACGCGAGCAAGGTTCAGGTATTTTTCAGAAAGAATAGAAAAGAAGGATTGTATTTCTTCTGAAGGGTAAACTTCTGAAAGCGTTTCAGTAAAATTATGTTTTAGTTCTTTTAATTTCATCGTTAAATACTAAAGTTTCATCAACATATGAACCGGACAAGAATGGTGACCAGTATCTCCCAAAGGACCATCTAAAAACTCAAACCCGACACTTTTATATAGTTTTTGGGCAGCTGTCATATTTGGCATGGTTTCAATGTAACATTGTTCAAAATTGAATTCGCGTGCTTTTACTAAACACATTTTTATCATCGTTGCGCCTAAGCCTTTTCCTCTTGCTTCAGGCAAAAAGTACATTTTCTGTAGTTCGCACACATTACCCTCATAATTATCGAGTTTTGCAATGCCAGCCCCTCCAATTACAGTTCCGTTTAGTTCCACCACAAAGTAGCAAGCTCTGTCTTTATCGTACGCTTCAAACATAGAGTCTAATGCTTTATCTTCGTAGGCTGTTCCAGTTTTTGGAATATCCATATCTTCAAAAACAGAACGTATTACTTTAGCTATTTGAGGATTGTCTTTCTTTTCAATAAGACGAATAATAGGTGTGTTCATGTAAGCAATTCCTTGTATTTTTACTGCGTGAAGGTACATGAAAAATATATGCAACGCTGCATCGATTTGGCCAAAAACGGACTGGGAACAACCTATCCAAACCCGCTGGTAGGAAGCGTTATTGTTTACAATCAGTCAATTATAGGCGAAGGATGGCATTATAAAGCCGGAGAACCGCATGCCGAAGTGAATGCCATAAATAGTGTTGCTGATAAAGGTCTTTTGAAAGAAGCTACCATATATGTTAGCCTAGAACCATGTAGCCATTTTGGAAAAACACCTCCTTGTGCCGACTTAATTATAGCAAACGGAATAAAAAGTGTGGTAATTGGCAGCACCGACCCCAACCCCAAAGTATCTGGAAATGGAATAAAAAAGCTAATAGAGGCTGGCTGCAATGTGACTGTTGGAATTTTGGAAAGTGATTGTATTCATCTAAACAAACGCTTTTTCACATTTCACAATAAAAAGCGACCGTATATTATTTTAAAATGGGCACAGACAAAAGACGGTTTTATTGCCCCTGCTGCAACTTCAACTCGTTCAAAAGATATTACAGAACAACAACCCGTTTGGATTACCAATACCTACTCCCGCCAGCGGACTCATAAATTACGCGCAGAAGAACAAGCTATTTTAGTAGGGACCAATACTGTTTTAAAAGACAATCCAAGTTTAACCACGCGTGATTGGAAAGGCACGTCTCCTACTCGAATTGTTATCGACAGAAAACTGAAAATTCCTTCGGAAGCTTCGATATTTGACGGAACTGCTCCAACCATTATAATTACTGAGAAGCAGAAAGAAGCATTAGAAAACATTAACTTTGAAGTTATTGATTTTCAAAAAAATATAGCCCAACAAATCTGTAGCGTGTTGCATAAATACAATCTACAATCAGTGATTATTGAAGGAGGAGCAATAACCATAAACACTTTCATTAAGGACAACCTTTGGGACGAAGCACATATATTTACAGGTAATGCTATATTTGAAGACGGTGTAAAAGCACCTATTTTTTCGGAAGAACAAAAAGCTAACATTTCTTTACTTTCTGAAGAAAACCTTCAAAACGACACGTTACAATTATTTAAAAACAACGCTACTTGACAGCTCTACTTTTAAGCATTCTTTCTTCCACATTCATATTTGTGGTCTTTAAACTTTTTGATCGGTTTAAAATCAATACACTGCATGCTATTGTGGTAAATTATTTTGTTGCCTTTTCGTGCGGCATGTTTTTTTATAAAGGGAACCTTACATTGGCACACGTACCTGAACAACCTTGGTTTTACTACACCTTAGGACTTGGTGCTTTGTTTATCATTATTTTCAATTTAATGGCCATTACAACCCAAAAGAGTGGGTTATCAGTAGTTTCAGTAGCTACAAAAATGAGTGTGGTTATTCCTATCGTTTTTGGATTAGTTTACTATAAGGAAAGCCTTGGTGTTTTAAAGATTTTAGGAATTATTTTGGCATTGATCGCCGTGTATTTAGCTTCTATAAAAACGAAAGATGGCATTGCTATAGAAAAGAAAAATTTAATTTATCCGTTATTGGTTTTTTTAGGTAGTGGTTTTATCGATACGAGTATAAAGTATCTGGAAGATACGATGGTGGCTGAAGATGAAGTCGCGCTATTTTCAGCTATTATTTTTTCAGCAGCTGCGTGTATCGGAATTTTTATTTTGATTTTTCAGGCAATTAAAGGCACGTTTCAATTTCAGTTTAAAACGATTATTGGCGGTATCGCTTTAGGGTTTGCCAACTATTTTTCAATCTACTATATCATACAAGCCTTACGCAGTGATATATTAGAAAGCTCGGGGGTATTTACGGTTAACAATGTAGCTATTGTCATGCTTTCGACTCTGTTGGGAATTACCTTTTTTAAAGAAAAATTACTTCGGAAAAACTGGATTGGAATTATCCTTGCCGTGATCAGTATCTTTTTGGTAGCTTTGGCAAAATGGTAAAGTATACCGTAATCAACACATTATAATTTACATTTAAAACACTCGACTATTTCTTCAGAAAAAGACACATATAAAACCATTACAAAACCTTCAAAAGAAGTCTTATTTAAAGACCGAGGTAGTAAATTTTTTGGCTATGCCTTTCCTGTTAAAAATGAAACGCAAATTGAAGAACACATAGAAGAACTAAAAAACAAGCATCACAAAGCACGCCACTGGTGCTACGCTTGGCAACTAGGCAAAGAATATGACGCTTATCGAGCGAACGATGATGGTGAACCTTCAAACTCTGCCGGAATGCCTATTTACGGACAGCTACAATCATTCAATGTAACAAACACTCTAGTTGTGGTAGTACGTTATTTCGGTGGAACCAAATTAGGTGTCGGCGGTTTAATTCAAGCCTACAAAACAGGGGCGCAGATGGCTTTGGAAAATTCAAACATTGTAAAAAGAACGATTGATGAAACCTTTTTACTAAAGTTTGAATATCCCGAAATGAATACCGTTATGCGCATTATAAAAGATGAAGACTTGAACATCATCAATCAAAAAATGGAATTAGCTTGTGAGATAGAAATATCGGTTCGTCAAAAAGAAGCAGCTCGTATTTTCGAATTATTTGAAAACACGTATAAAATCACCATCAAGAAATTAGAAGATTAGTCTTCCTTTTTAAGTCTTTTCAACAAATAATCTGGAGCTTTTCTTAGCTTATTGGTTTGAGTGTCTATAAAAACTAAAGTCGTAGTCGCAGTCACTAAAAGTTCATTAGCTTCATTATGTATTTCATACTGAAATTCTATTTTAACTGTTGGTATTTTTTTTAAGATTGTTGTAATTGTTAACAGATCATCATACCGAGCCGGACGTTTATAATCCACATTCAAATTAACAACAGGAAGTTGTATATCATGTTCTTCCATCCATTTATAGGAAAAGCCTAGTTCACGAAGCCATTCTGTTCGTCCTTGTTCTAGGTATTGTGCATAGTTGCCGTAATATACCACGCCCATTTGGTCTGTTTCGCCATATCGCACGCGTATTTTTGTAAAGGATTTTTTCATAGTTTTATGCCTTAGGTGCCAATCTTTTTTTGTAGTTTTATCAGTATTAGAGTATGCACAAAAAAAACTAATAATTCAATAGCCTTTGTATTTTTTTATTCATTTTTTTGTTCACATATTTGTACCGTTAAGATACTGAAAAAAACATACTCTTGTTTTTTACTTCTTAGCCAAATCTAAATTAAATAAACTAATTACTTCAACAGTAACTATGAGCAAAACTGCAAAATCGGTTTGGAACAATTGTTTGTCCTTCATTGAAGATAACATTACTTCTCAGGCTTATAAAACGTGGTTCGAACCCATAAATGCAGTGAAACTCACAGATAATTCACTGAGCATTCAAGTGCCCAGTAAATTTTTTTACGAATGGCTGGAAGAGCATTACGTAAAATTATTGAAAGTTGCTCTTACTAAAGAACTAGGTAAAGATGCCAAACTAGTATATGTTATTAGAATGGAAAACACCTACGGTAACAAACAACCTTTTACCGAAAAAATACCTAGCTCTAACCGAAGTCATTTACAATCGCAGGAAATTGATGTTCCAGTAAAGAACAAAAGCCCGGAACTAAAAAATCCATTTATCATTCCAGGGATTCGAAATGTAAAGATTGAGTCACAACTGAACCCTTCGTATAATTTTGATAATTTTCTAGAAGGAGAAAGTAACCGTTTGGCCCGCTCGGCTGGAATGGCTGTAGCTAACAAACCTGGTGGAACTTCGTTTAACCCATTATTAATTTTTGGCGGTGTCGGTTTAGGAAAAACACACCTTGCACACGCTATTGGAGTTGAAATTAAAGATAAGTACCCTGAAAAAACAGTACTTTATATTTCAGCGGAAAAATTTACGCAACAATATATAGAGTCTGTAAAAAAGAACAACCGAAACGATTTTATCCATTTCTATCAAATAATTGATGTATTGATTGTGGATGATATTCAATTGTTATCTGGTAAAGCTGGAACTCAGGATGTGTTCTTCCATATATTTAACCATTTACACCAAAACGGAAAACAGGTTATTTTAACGAGTGACAAAGCTCCCGTTGATATGATGGATATTGAGCAACGTTTGCTCTCTCGTTTTAAATGGGGATTATCGGCAGAATTAAATCATCCCGATTACGATACTCGTGTGGCAATTATCAAAAATAAATTATATCGCGATGGCGTGGAAATGCCTGAAGATATTATCGAATTTTTGGCAAACAACATCAAAACCAACATTCGCGAATTGGAAGGTGCCATTATTTCGTTGATTGCGCACTCGTCTTTCAACAAAAAAGATATTACCATCGATCTTGCCAAAAAGATTGTTGATAACTATGTGAAGCATACCAAACGAGAAGTTTCTATTGATTATATTCAAAAGATTGTAAGCGACTATTTCCAGATGGATGTGGATACGCTACAAAGCAAAACTCGAAAACGTCATATTGTGCAAGCCCGTCAATTGGCTATGTTTTTCGCTAAAAAACTCACCAAAGCTTCTTTGGCTTCCATAGGGTCACAAATAGGACAACGCGATCACGCAACGGTATTACATGCTTGTAAAACAGTTAATAATCTTTCGAGCACTGATAAACAGTTTCGGAAGTATGTAGAAGATCTCAATAAAAAATTAACTTTATAATCGTATCAATCCAGCCTAATAGCTGGATTTTTAACATCCCCCTAACCTACTTTCAAAAACCAATCACTTATTTTCGTTACTAAGTGAATGTAAACTGAATAATTTCTGAAAAAAATGAAAACAAAAGTAATCATGGTCTGTTTAGGGAATATTTGCCGCTCCCCTTTGGCAGAAGGCCTTTTGAAATCTAAAATAGACACCTCCAATATTTATGTAACCTCTGCCGGAACCGGACATTGGCATGTAGGCGAACAACCTGACCCAAGAAGCATTGCCGTTGCCAAAAAAAATAATTTGGACATTACCGATCAGCAAGGAAGGCAGTTTAAAGCAGAAGATTTTAACGAGTTTGATTATATTTTTGTGATGGACAATTCTAATAAAGAAAATGTTTTGAAGCTTGCTAAAACAGAAGAAGATAAACAGAAAGTACAATTAATACTAGATGAAATTTTTCCTGGTGAAAATGTAGATGTTCCTGACCCATACTATGGCGGAAACAGTGGTTTTGACAACGTATATGATATGATCGATCAAGCTTGTGAAAAAATAGCAAATCGTATTTAAGAGTATTTATTAAATGGTTTTCGTTATTTTAGTAGAAAATGAACACCATGAAAAAAATTTTCCCTTACCTCCTCGCACTTCTATTTATTGCAGAAGTTACCGCCCAAGAAGTCACCATCGAACTGTTTAAGGATGGTTTTAACAGTCCTGTAAACCTACAGCATGCAGGTGACGACCGTCTATTTGTGGTAGAGCAAAATGGAGTTATTAAAATTTTAAACCCTGACGGAACAATCAATTCAACACCCTTTTTAGATATTTCTGGTCAAGTTTCTTGTTGTGGTGAACGTGGTCTTTTAGGTCTTGCCTTTCACCCCAATTATCAAAATAATGGTTATTTTTTTGTGAATTATACTGATACCAATGGAAATACTCAAGTTTCTAGGTTTACAGTTAGCACCTCTAATGCTGATGTAGCAGATGAAAACTCAGAGCTACCAATTATAGATTACAATCAACCCAATGGTAACCACAATGGCGGCTGTTTAGCGTTCGGGCCCGATGAATATTTGTATATTTCTTCAGGTGATGGTGGCGGTAGCGGCGATACGAGCAACAATGCGCAAAACCTCACTTTACTATTAGGCAAAATGCTTCGTCTCGATATAGATAATCCAGATGGGACAGAAAACTATTCGATTCCTTCAGACAACCCTTTTATTGGAAATCCAGATGCTAGAGATGAAATATGGGCATACGGACTTAGAAACCCGTGGAAATTTTCATTTGATTCCTCAAATGGTGATATTTGGATTGGAGATGTGGGTCAAAATGAAGTGGAAGAGATTGACAGAGCTTCTGCTACAGATGCTGGTTTAAATTACGGCTGGCGCTGTTATGAAGGTTCAGCCCCTTTTAATACCTCTAATTGCCCACCACAAAGCGAACTTACATTTCCAATAGCTGAATATTCTTCTGGATCTGGAAGTGGAAACTGTTCCATAACAGGAGGCTATGTGTATCGAGGCAATGTATATGCCGACATTCAAGGAGTTTATATATTTGCAGATTATTGTAACGGTACCATCAGCACACTCGATCAATCTGGAACCATTGTAGAGCAGTTGGATATTCAAAAAAACTGGGTTTCTTTTGGAGAAGATGTAAATGGTGAATTGTACGCCATTGCTTTAGGAGGTGATATCTATAAAATTGAAGGTGGAGAAATTCTTTCTAATTCAAATGTTGATGAAGTTTCAGATATTTTCTTACTACCCAACCCAGCATCGAATATAGTGACATTAAAAGCAAGCAATATTTTAATTTCTGAAATAACCATTACCGATGTAAAAGGAAGTATTATTTATTCTGAAAAGAATAAACCAACAGAAACCAAAACTATTTCTGTTTCCAATTTTAGTGACGGTATGTATTTTGTGAATGCTATTTCAGAAAACGGAAATGAAATTATAAAAAAACTAGTGATACAATAAAAAGCTTATGCAACCCCAAAAAGGAAACCTATATTTAATACCCTGTACGCTTGGCGATACTCCACCTTTAGAAGTATTACCATTATTGGTAAAAAAAGCAGTTGAACACATTGATCATTTTATTGTTGAGCATGAAAAAAATGCAAGACGTTTTATAAAAAGTATCGTTCCTCGAAAATCGCAACCAGATTTAAAATTTCAACTCATAAATAAATTTACAGATGCGAGTGAAATACCTCAAATGCTATCCGCTTGCCTAGAAGGTTTTGATGTAGGAGTTATTAGCGATGCGGGCTGTCCAGGTATTGCAGACCCTGGAGCTGGTGTGGTGGAGCAAGCTCATTTACAAGGTATAAAAGTGATTCCGTTGGTAGGCCCTTCTTCTATTTTAATGGCGATGATGGCTAGTGGTTTTAATGGACAAAATTTTGCCTTCAATGGTTATCTTCCTATTGATAAGAAAGAACGAAAAACTGCAATAAAACGCCTAGAAAAGCTTTCATTGGAATACGAACAATCTCAATTGTTCATTGAAACGCCATACAGGAATAACCAGATGCTAGAAAGTTTAACTACTGCGTTGCACCCACAAACCAAAATATGTGTGGCTTGCGATATTACGCTTCCTTCAGAATTTATTAAAACGGACACCACCGAAAACTGGAAAAATAAAAAAGTGGATCTTAATAAAAGACCCACTTTGTTTATTATTCAAAAGTAAAAAGTGTGTTTAAAGCACTTTAGCTTTTCTATTAGGAAGTATGAATGAAGTGTCGTACCCACTGAACTTTTTAAGGTAATACCCTATAGAAGTTCCAAAAGCATCACTAAACCCTATAGTTCCGCCGCTTCGTAAATATTTTTTTACATTTCCAGCACCAGCTAAATGTGCTGCTGCCAAGATACCAGATTCAGTCACCTTAACCCCGTTAACGTATTTTCCAGAAAAACGTTTGATGTCTCTGCGCAAAATCCATTTGTTTCTTGCTGTATAAGCAGTAAAAGCTTCTTCTTGCAAACGAGAATCGTTTATAAAAGAATCTGGGTTATAAACACCAATCATCCTCAATGTTGCAGATGCAAATTGATACTTGCCCAGATATCCAAATTGATTAATCGTGGTATAATTACCACGCGATTCTTTAAAACCCAAAGCCTCTTTAAAACCCACATACGATTTTCCTAAGAATAAGGAATAGTTTGGGGCAGGGACAGGTTTGGTGTAGGTAATCATTTCCTCTTTATTAGGAACGTTGTAATCCATCACTTCATCATCTAAAATGTAGTGGGAAAGATCCACATTATTTTTTGTGGTAAATCCACTAAAAAATAATGCTGTTACAATAAGTACGGTTAATAATCCTGCTATGTTTTTTTTCATTTTATAAAAGTTCGAGTGAGAAATTTCACACTCTTATTTTCAGCGCGCAAATATACACCTTTTTTATTAATCTGATAATTAAACTGTTAAAGTTTGTTAAATGAAAAAACCAGGCTTGTCTACCTGGTTTTTTCAATAATTATAATGTCGCCGTGGCGTTGTTATCCGGAAGGATTGACGATACATCATACGCTGCAAATGTTTGCATGTATTTTGTTATGGGAATGTTGTTGGCATCTTTAAAAACCACTTTCCCATCGGTATCGAGAAACTTCATTACATTTCCTGCTCCTCCCAAATGGGCTGCTGCAACTAAGCCAGATTCGGTTACTTTAATACCATCTATTATTTGGCCGTCATATTCAGTAATATAATCTTTAAGTACCCATTTGTTTTTAGAAATCAACGCTTCAAACGCTTTTTCCTGTAACAATGGTGAATTTAAAAACTTTCGTTTACTATGAATACCTACCCAATTAAGGGCAGACCAACCAAACTGGTATTTTCCCATATAACCTAACCTATTTACAGCCTTGTAATTACCACTGCTTTCACTAAAGCCGAGGTCTTCACAAAAACCAAGGTACGACTTCCCAACAAAGGGAATATTCTGCTGGGGATTCACATTTACTTCAAAGTCAAAAGGAACATAAGATGATGCTCCAATGACGTCTGTAGTAAATATAGAACTACTGTATTTCATTTCTTCCTTCGAAGAAAACCCTGTAACACAAAATATTGTTACAAGCAGTAGCACAGACAATTTCATAAAACGTTTTCTCATGTTTTACTTAGTTTTAAAAATTATAATTATTGCGCTTACACTTCGTGTGTAAACGTAATAGCCTTAAGTTCAGGCACCTATTTTACAAAAAGTGTGCCAGCCATAAATTCTATGAAATCTGTATATCAAAGAGCGTTTATTTTTTTTCTTGCTTGTTGAATCAATATTCAACAATTATTAATATAAAGTTATTTGTAGAGGTGACTGGTGAATTAACATTGTTTAACCAGTTGTTTTAAAAAGGTTTAACAAAAAAATCCAGTTCTGAAAAACAAAACTGGATCTTGAATACATTTAAAAAATATTATCTGTTTACCCCTTGCTGAGAAATCCAACGAACGTATTCAGCTTTATTTCGGTTGTGTTGTGCTAAAGTTTTTGCAAATTTGTGGTAGCCAAAACGCTTTGTATTGGCTACAAAATAATAGTAGTCATGCTTTTCATAATTTAGCACGGCGTCGATAGAAGAAATATCGGGCATTGCAATAGGCCCTGGAGGGACGCCAGTATATTTATAGGTATTATAGGGGGAATCTAACTCTAAGTCTTTATATAAAACCCGTTTTATAATTTGATCAAAATCGTTTTCAGCTCGTTTTTTAGCATAAATTACGGTTGGGTCTGCTTGCAAAGGCATGCCACGTTCTAGTCTATTTACATAAACACCAGCAACACGTGGTCGTTCTTCCACTTTAGCTGTTTCTTTTTGCACAATGGCTGCCAAAGACATAACTTGAGCGGGGGTTAAATTTAATTTATTTGCTTTTTGGGTGCGACTTTCGTTCCAAAAGCGGTTGTATTCTGTTTTCATTCTATCGCGAAAGGTTTCTGCACTGCTGTTCCAGTAAAATTCATAAGTATTTGGTATGTATAAAGCCAAGGCTGTTTCGTCGGTTTGTTCAGCTTCTTTTAAAAAAACCGAATCTTGCATGGCATGTAACAATGAAATGCTATCGGCTTCAATTTGTCTAGCGATGTTTCCAGCCAAATCTTCCAACCGTTCTTGATTATTAAATTTTACTTCTATTGGAATATTTTTACTGCGAATGGTATTAATAATGTCATTATTATTCATCCCCTTTTTAATAATGAAATGACCGGCCTTTATATTACTTGCATATCCTTTTTTTTGTGCAACAGCAGTAAAGTCGTCCATATCATTTAATAGGGGCTCCAACTCCAAAACCACATCTTGATAGGTAGCATCGGTAGGAATGTAGATATGAGCTTGTTCATTGTTAAACGCCGTATTTGGAGAAAATACCGTGCTGTAAACATACCACGAAAATCCGCCCATAGCAACTAAGCCCAAAAGAACAACGGCCAGTAATATTTTTTTAATGTACATCGTGAATTAATTGATAAAATAGTTCATTTTTATAGTTTTTTCCAGACTTGATCCAATCTTTTTTTATACCACTTTCGGCATAACCAGCTTTTTCGAAAAGTTTTATACTTTGTGTATTGTCTTCGGTAATATTAGCATACAACTGGTGAATGTTCAAGTGTTTTACTGCATATTGGTTAATTAATTGTAAGGCTTCAAAAGCGTAGCCTTTGCCTTTATTTTCTTCTGAAAAGATAATAATACCAACCCCTGCCCTACTGTGTTTAGGGTCAAAATCGAATAGATCTACAAAGCCAATTGCTTCTTCTCTTTCAATAGTACAGATAACTAATCGCAGTTGTTTTACATCGTAAATATCCCGATGTGCATTGTCTAAATACTGCTCTAAAATATGTTTAGAATAAGGTGTTGTAGTATTACTTACCTCCCAGCCATTTTCGTCATTCTCCAAAAGATAGAGAAAGTCTAAGTCTGAACTTTCAAGAGCTCGAAGGTATATTTTTTCTCCTTTTAATGTTGTCATTCCCATTCTCCTTTAAAAACCATCGTGGCAGGACCTTGTAAATGGACATTGGTATATCCATCTTTATTATTTTCAAACGTTACTGTAAGTTTTCCTCCTGGGGTTACTAACTGTATATTATTAGTTTTTGTCAATCCTTTTTTATGCATTGCAATAGCAACGGCTGTAACACCTGTGCCACAAGACAGTGTTTCGTCTTCCACGCCCCGTTCATATGTTCTAACGGAAAAAGTGTTTTCTGAAAGTTGTTCTACAAAATTTATATTAGCTCCTTCTTTTCCGTATGTTTCATTCCGAAGTTTTCTTCCTTCTGAAAATACATCAAAAGTTGAAATACTGTCAACCAATTCAACGTGGTGAGGTGAACCTGTATTCAGAAAAAGATAATTGTCATTCATTTCAATTTCTGAAACATCGTTCATTTTCAACGAAACGGTATTGTTTTCAATGCTGGCGGTGTGCATTCCGTCTATGGCTTTAAATTTGGTTGTATTTTCAACAATACCAAGACTTTTTGCAAAATGAACAATACATCTTCCTCCATTGCCGCACATAGAACTTTCATTTCCATCGGCATTAAAATACACCATTTTAAAATCTGCTGTAGGATGGTTTTCCAAGAGGATTAATCCATCAGCTCCGATGCCAAATTTTCGGTCACAAAGTCTAGCAATCAGTTTGGTATCATTTTTGGATAAAATAGATTGACGGTTATCAATCAAGACAAAATCGTTACCGGTTCCTTGATATTTAAAAAACTGAAATTTCATGGCGACAAAGGTACTAAAAGCTTTTTCGCTATAGTATAGTTAATTCTTGTTAAATACACGTTAAAACTGAAATTTCAGAAAAATATAATCGTCTTTAATCATGTTAGTTAATAATAAAAAATAGTTTAAAATGAAACAGACAATTAGATTAGTAGCTGTTGCGCTGTTTGCCGGCGCTGTTACGTTAGGTGGCTACAAATACTTCGTTGAACCTAACCAAGAAATTACCGTGACCACTTCACACGAAAGTCCCAATAACTTTATCCCTACAAACTTTTCAAACACACCTGTTAGCAGTACCAATGCAGATTTTACCGAAGCTGCTGAAAAAACGGTACATGCGGTTGTTCACGTGAAAAACACAACAATCAGTAAACAACCCACCAATATGATGGAATACTTTAATGGTGGTGGTCAACCTCGAGAAATTGTAGGTGCCGGAAGTGGTGTAATAATCTCGCCCGATGGTTATATTGTGACAAATAACCATGTTATTGCAAATGCTTCTGAACTGGAAGTAACTTTAAATAACAACAAAATTTATAAAGCTAAATTAATAGGCACCGATCCTAAAACCGATATCGCTTTAATTAAGGTTGTCGCCGATGAAGATTTACCTTTCATTCCTTTTGGAGATTCAAACAATGTAAAATTAGGAGAATGGGTACTGGCCGTGGGGAATCCGTTTAATTTAAATTCTACCGTAACTGCTGGAATTATCAGTGCCAAAGCCCGAGATCTTAACCAGTTTGATAGCAATCCGCAGTCCTTTATCCAGACCGATGCTGCCGTAAATCGCGGCAATAGCGGTGGAGCCTTAGTGAATGTTCGAGGCGAATTAATTGGTATTAATACCGCCATAACTTCAGAAACTGGATCGTATGTTGGGTATTCTTTTGCAGTGCCGTCCAATAATGCCCGAAAAGTAATTGAGGATATTATGGAGTTTGGTAATGTACAACGTGCTATTTTAGGCATTCGTGGCGGAACCTTAAACACAAATGTTGCTGACGAGCTAGGTATAAATGAAACACAAGGCGTATATGTAGCAAGTGTAGAAACAGGAAGTGGTGCCGATAAAAGCGGACTAAAGCAAGGTGACGTTATTAAAAAGATGGACGGACTTTCGGTGAGTAAATTCTCCGATCTTTCTGGATATTTAGGTTCTAAACGTCCAAATGATGTGGTTGATGTTTTGATATTACGTAACGGTAAAGAAAAGCACATTCCTGTTACATTGGTAAAATTAGAAACTTTTGAAATAGAAAACCTTGGGTTAGAAGTGAGAAATGCTAATTCAGCCCTTTTAAAACAACGAGGTGTTGATAATGGGGTTATTGTTTCAAAAGCATTAAGTAAAGATATGGCTCGCTATAATCTAGAGGGAATTGTTATTACTAAAATAAATGACGAAGTAATAGAGGATATAGACGATGCGAAACGCATAATGAACAATCGTGATTTTAATGCACCTATTAAGATGACGTTTGTAAATCAGCGAGGCGAATTAAACTCATTTATCTTTAGATAGTACATTTGTGATTTTTAAAGAAGCACCCCTTGTAAAACCACGGTTATCCAAGGGGTGTTTGTTTTAGATTAATATTAACTTCCCCAAACCGAAGAAAATACCTATTTTTGCAGCGATTTTTAAACCCTTAAACAACACAACCATGAGCTTTGATGAAGTTTATGAAAAAGAGCTTTCTTTTCAAACCGACCGCCGTAAGGCTTCCGTAGAATTTATTAAGATTATTAGTGACCTTTGGTACGACAAATCTATTGAGTTGGTTCTTTTTCGCAACCAATTAATAGACCGTAACGTAAGTGAAATATTAAACCTTCACGAATATGCGGGCGAATTTGTACAAAAACCAATTTCAATTTTTGATTCTGTTGAAATAGCTCAAGCAATTAAAACCCTTGACGTACCACCAGCAAAATTAGATATAGGAAAACTTACATACGAATATCACCTTGAAGACAACCAGTATGAAAATGCTATTGCTTTTGTAAGTGATAAACTTAAAAACGCAAAGGAAAAAGAAGACATCTCTCCTAAAGATGTTGTGTTGTACGGTTTTGGTCGTATTGGTCGTTTATTAGCTCGAGAGTTGATGACACGTACCGGTCAAGGAAACCAGTTACGCCTACGTGCTATTGTAGTTCGTGGAAATGTAGACCAAACCATTCTTGAAAAAAGAGCTTCTTTATTGCAAAACGATTCTGTTCACGGAGATTTCCCAGGGACAGTTCGTGTAGATATAGAAAACAAAGCCTTGGTAATTAATGGGACGACGGTTCATATCATTTCGGCAAATGCACCAGAAGATATTGATTACACAGAATATGGTATTGAAAATGCTTTAATTATTGATAATACAGGAGCATTTAGAGACCACGAAGCCTTATCTAGACACTTAAAAGCAAAAGGAGCTGCAAAGGTATTATTAACAGCGCCAGGTAAAGGAGTCCCTAATATTGTTCACGGTGTAAACCATACGGAGCATGATCCTGAAAAAGTAGATATTTTCTCTGCTGCTTCATGTACTACAAATGCAATCACACCTGTTTTAAAAGCTGTTGAAGATTCATTAGGCGTGGTTCATGGACATTTAGAAACCATTCACGCATATACTAATGACCAGAACTTGGTTGATAATATGCACAAGAAATACCGAAGAGGTCGCGCTGCTGCCTTGAATATGGTAATTACTGAAACGGGCGCTGGAAAAGCAGTTTCAAAAGCATTGCCTTCTTTTGAAGGAAAATTAACTTCAAACGCAATTCGTGTTCCAGTTCCTAATGGATCGTTAGCAATTTTAAATTTAGAGTTAGAAGCGAAAACATCCGTTGATGGTATTAATTCTATTATGAAGAAATATGCATTAGAAGGTGACTTAGTAGAGCAAATTAAATACTCATTAAGCAACGAACTTGTATCAAGTGATATTGTTGGTTCTTCTGCCCCTTCAATTTATGACAGCAATGCAACTATTGTAACTGAAGATGGTAAGAACGCCGTATTGTACGTTTGGTATGATAATGAATATGGTTATAGCCATCAAGTAATTAGGTTAGCAAAATACATTGCTGAAGTAAGACGGTATACGTATTATTAGCAAAACACTATTTTTTAATAATAAAATCCTGTTGGTAACTCTACAACAGGATTTTTTTTATATTTGAATTTTATTTTTAACATTATTTTATGAAATTATTACTACACCGACTCTTTTTTCTTCAGGTACTATTAATCTGCACAATTTCCTGTTCCTCGGACGATAACAATCCAGAACCCATTCAAATAACAGTAACAGCTTCCGACTTTACAACAACAATGGATGAAAATCCTACGAACGGACAAGTTATTGGCCAAATTGAAGCTAATACTAATGAAGGCGACCTTTCTTTCACCTTATCACAACAACAAAATCCGGCTGGTGCCTTAGCGGTCAATGCAACTTCTGGCGAATTGACCGTAGCAGATGAAACGCTTTTTGATTTTGAAACCAACTCGATTATTACTGCTGTGGTAACAGTGGCCAATGGGGGGATTTTTCAAAACATTGCAGTAGAATTAAATCTACAGGACGTTTTTGAAGAAAAAGTGTATGAAGGTGATGTGATTCTAAACACCCAGAAAGAAGTGGACACCTTTGGAGCCAATGGATACACACGTATTACTGGAACGCTAACTCTTGGTCTGGAAAATAGTACAAACAATATCATTTTGCTCCACCCATTATTAGATCTTATAAAAGTTGATGGCTCTTTACTGGTTCAATTCAATAAAATATTGGAGAATATGGATGGTCTGTCAAATTTAACTTTTGTAGGTAATGACATAGAAATATACCGAAATGATAATCTTAAAAACATTGATGCATTAGAAGGTTTAACACAGATAAACGGCAGATTAATACTTCGAGATAACAATTCATTATTAAACATTGAAGGATTTCAAAATGTAACGTTCATTGAGAGCCACCTTTTTATTGAAGAAAATAATTCTTTAATAAATTTAGAAGGCTTGAACAACATTACCTTTTTAAAGATATTGAGGTTTTATGGCAACAGCTCGTTACAAAATATCAATGCACTATCAAATTTAAAAACGCTACAGTCATTATCTATAAGCAACAACCCACTTCTCTCAAATATTAATGGACTGGAAAAAATAACTTCAAGTTCTATCATACGTATAGCTAACAATGATTTATTAAATAATTTGGAAGGCTTGAAAAACCTACAGATAATTAGTGGAGATTTAATCATTAGCCAAAATGACTTGTTAAATGATTTAGAAGGACTACGTTCATTACAATCTATTGGTGGCACTTTAATTATTAGTACAAATGAAGTATTGACAAATTTAAATGGTCTTAGTAATCTTAACACACTCGGATGGGAATTAAAAGTGTATTTCAACGATTCGTTGTCAAACTTATGTGGTTTGCAAAAACTATTAAAAGAAGGAAAATTTCAAGCGGGATATTATGTTTACAATAATACTTATAACCCTACAGAACAAGACATTATAGACGGTAATTGCAGCCTTTAATTTCTATGCTAAAAACGAAATATTACTTATGAAATTATTTACAAAAAATTCAATAATTTATTTTATATCTCTTTTTACAATTATAAATACCGTTTCTTGTTCCTCAGATGATGAATCCCTAGAAAGTATTCAAGTAACGGTTACAGCTAGTGACTTTACAACACCAATGGATGAAAATCCTAGGAGCGGACAAGTTATTGGCCAAATTGAAGCAAGTACCAATGAAGGCGACCTTTCCTTTACGATAACACAACAGCAAAATCCAGTTGGTGCCTTAGCGGTCG
>TARA_R110000823_G_scaffold125385_1_pt1 | contig 30409 bp, 23 predicted proteins | sample TARA_R110000823 | Tara Oceans TARA_R110000823 (sample SAMEA4397722) | marine metagenome | biome: Polar Biome; feature: [DCM] deep chlorophyll maximum layer (ENVO:01000326); material: water (ENVO:00002006), including particulate matter (ENVO:01000060) such as... | depth 20 m | reverse complement strand
CCGCCGGCGGCGAAGGCTGCCGCGCTCAAAAGCATTAGCACAGGACCAGACGCGAGCCTCAACAGCCGCTTCGCTTTAAAACACATATCCCATGTCTCCATTTAGTAGAACTTTTTATACCAAACCGGACCCTCAAACGGCCCCAAATTGGTCGTCACAGTGCGCCTGTGGAGTGCCTTCCCACGCTTTCCATACCTGAGAGCACGACGGCAGTGGGCGCCTGGAGTGCGGAAATTTCCCTGCAGAATGGCGTTTTCAGGCAGTGCGACAAAAGGTCGCACCGCGAGCGCGCGCGAATTATAGCGGAACTGCCGCCCAAAAACATATGCCCTGGCCCACATCGGGAATGATTGAAGTGCCGCCTCGCCAACCCGCATATTGTGCCGTAGCACAACCCCTGGCGCAAAAATTAGACTTGCCGGCGGTTAAGGCTTTTCCTTCGCCTGGGGGTTCACCAGGGTGACGGGCTCAGCCGGCGTGTCGGGGCGCCGGGCTGCCGCGCGACTCACCCGTGTACCCAGCTCCTGTGCAGCTGGATTGGCGGGGCGCGCCTCCCGGAATCCGCAGCTCACACATAAGCGCACATCCGCATCCGGATCAACGGCGATTTTGTCCATGGCGCTACAGCGCGGACAGACAGCCCCGGCAATAAACCGCCGGTTTGATGGCTTGGGCATCGCAGCACTCCCACTGCCTGCGTTGGCAACTTTAATTCCCCGGCGCTATTGTAGCAGTCTGAAACCGCTCGAGGGGCAGCACATGCGCCAATATACCCCAACCAGTCTCCGCAGCTTCAACGGAAAATCCCCGCAGCTGGGGGCCCGCGTGCTGATCGACCCCAGTGCGGTGGTGCTGGGTGATGTTGTGCTGGGTGACGATGTGTCGATCTGGCCACAGGTCGCAGTGCGCGGCGACATGCACAGTATTCGGGTCGGCGCACGCACCAGCGTGCAGGATGGCTGCGTGCTGCATATCACTCACGCCGGACCTTTCAACCCGGATGGCTGGCCGCTGATCATCGGGGATGAAGTCACTATCGGCCACAATGCCACACTGCACGGTTGTCGTATCGGCGACCGGGTGCTGGTGGGCATGGGCGCCGTGGTGATGGACGGCGCCATCGTGGAAGATTCAGTTGTTATCGCGGCCGGCGCACTGGTCACTCCGGGAAAGCGCCTGCGCTCGGGTTATCTTTACGCGGGCAGCCCCGCGAGAGAGATGCGCGAGCTGAAAGACTCTGAGCTGGAGTACTTCGCCTACAGTGCAGACAACTACGTCAAGCTGAAAGATCAGCACATCGCCGCACTTCAGACGCTTCAGAAATAGTTGTTTTTCAGGCGGCTTCCATCGCCGCTCGCAGCTGATGAATCACCGGGCGTGTTTCCGGTCGCACGCCGCGCCAGATAAAAAACGATTCCGCAGCCTGCTCCACCAGCATGCCGAGGCCATCCGCCACCGCCCACGCGGCCTCCCGCGCACCCCAGCGCATAAACGGCGTGGGCTCGGCGCCGTACACCATGTCGTAGCAGCAGCTGCGCTCCGTGATCAGGTTGCTCGACAGATCCGGCATACTGTCCGTCAGGCCGGTACTTGTGGCATTGATGAGAATATCGAAGCTGCGATCACCCACCAGCTCATAGGCGCCGCCCTCTACAGGTCCGATCTCACTGAACTGGCTGGCGAGGGCGGCTGCCCGCTCCGGCGTGCGATTCACGATAAGCAACTCAACCGGGCGCTCGCGCAATAGAGGCTCGACGACGCCACGAGCGGCGCCGCCAGCACCCAGCAACAGAATACGCCGGCCCTGCAGGCTCCAGCCGAGATTGCAGATCATATCGCGTACAAGGCCAACACCATCGGTATTGTCGCCATGAACTTCGCCAGCGCCGCGCCGCGTTAGTGTATTCACCGCGCCGGCGCGACGCGCTCGCTCACTGACAACCTTGGCAAACTCGAACGCCCGCTGCTTAAAGGGTATCGTAACATTCAGGCCCGCACCGCCGCCGGCAAAAAAATCGCTCGCGGCACGTTCAAAATCGTCCAGTTCGATGCGCACCGCCCGATACTGCATCGTCTGACCGCACTGTTGCGCGAACAGGGAGTGAATCGCGGGCGATTTACTCTGCTTGATGGGATTGCCGAAGACAGCGTATCTATCCTGGTTGCTCATTGCGCGGCATCTCCGTGTTCGGCCTCAGCCAGCCAGTCACGGTCCTTGAGGTAGTAATCAGTTAACGCAGCTTCGGGACTGCCCGGCTCCGCCGCAAAATCGTACTCCCAGCGCACCAGCGGCGGCAGTGACATCAGAATCGCTTCTGTGCGCCCCCCGGATTGCAGGCCGAACAGCGTGCCACGGTCATAAACGAGATTAAACTCCACGTAGCGCCCGCGCCGGTAGAGCTGAAACTGCCGTTCGCGTTCGCCGTAGGGACGCTCCTTATTCCCGGCCACTATAGGACGGTATGCCGGCAGGTAGGAATCTCCCACCGCGCGCAAAAAGGCAAAAGAGGTCTCAAAATCCCAGTGATTGAGATCGTCGAAGAACAGGCCTCCGATACCGCGGGGTTCCTCGCGATGCCTGAGGAAGAAGTACTCGTCACACCAGCGCTTGTAGCGCGGGTACACATCTTCCCCAAAAGGCGCACAGGCATCACGCGCCACGCGATGCCACGCCACGCAATCATCTCGATCAGCATAATAAGGTGTTAGATCATAGCCACCGCCAAACCACCAGACCGGTTCGCGACCCGGTGCTTCGGCCACGAAAAAGCGCACATTGGCGTGTGACGTTGGCACATAGGGGTTGTGTGGATGGATCACCAGAGACACGCCCATGGCCTGAAACGAGCGACCCGCCAGCTCCGGGCGCGAAGCGCTGGCGGAGGGTGGTAGGCTGCCCCCATGTACGTGTGAAAAATTGACCCCGCCCTTCTCGATCACGGCGCCCTGACTGAGCACCCGGCTGCGACCGCCGCCACCCTCCTGGCGTTGCCACTCATCCGTTATGAACTCAGCGCGCCCGTCTTCGTCGGCCAGGGCGCGGCAAATATCGTCCTGCAGGGACAGAAGGTAGCTTTTGACTGCATCGATATCCATGCATCTCTTTCCCGGTGACAACCGGGGCGCCATTATACTGACCGCTACCGGCCTAGGCCCGAATAATTTCGCCGCTGGCCAAATCTCGGATTGCGGAGGGCCTGTCCCTGCCGCCGAGCCTTCCCGGGAGCAGGTAATCCAATTGTGCCCCGAAATAGTGCCGGACACGCAAGCCGGTAAGCGCGGGGGCCAGGCCACCCGGGTTTGCCGAGGTGGAAATCACCGGCCCGCGGAACGCAGCGCACAGGGCGGCCATGCCGGGATGATCGCTGACACGCACGGCAACACTGGCATGTTCACCGCTGACCCACGGCGGAACGCGGCCAGAATGCGGCACCAGAAAAGTCTCCGGGCCCGGCCAGCTGTCACGCAACCTGGCGCGCTGGCTTTCAGGAAGGTCATGCAGCAAAAATTCCAGTTGCGACTCAGACGCCGCCAGCAGTATCAGACCCTTGGCGAGCGGCCGGCGCTTAAGCCACAGCAGGCGCTCGACCGCCGCGTAATCAAAGGGATCACAACTCAAACCCCACACCGCCTCTGTGGGACAGGCGATAACACCGCCGTTGCGCAGCACCCGCGCGGCGATGGCGAGATGCAACCTGCCGGGGGGTGGCAGCAGTGCCGACTTTCGCTGCCCGATTGCCTCACCTGCCGCTCTTTGCACGCACCTGGTCCCCTTGCACAGCGTTCGATTTGCTCTCTTGACCTGCGACCGGGAATGTAAAGCACCCGTGGCCGGGCTGGCAAGTTTGCCGCACGGACGTAGCGCCTTCACGCCCGTGGCGGACAACGGCTGGCTGCCTACAGCCCTCTAGCAGCGGATATATCCGCCGGAGACCCGCGCCACCTGACCGCCCAGCTCAAGCGCAGACAACTGGTCCAGGACGGCCGACACAGGCTGGCCGCTGTCGGCCACCAGCCGATCGAGACTGACAACCTCGTATCCCAGAAACTGCAAAAGCGCCAGTGCGCCCGCAGGCACCGCCACTGTGTGAAGGGGGCGGGGCGCGGATGAGGATTCGGTGTGAAAGCGGAACAGCGGGCCCAGTTCTTCGAGAATATCGTCTACCGACTCGACCATCTTGGCGCCATCACGCAGCAATTGCAGGCAGCCACGGCCACCATCATGCAGGGCGGACCAGGGCAGGGCGAAAACTTCGCGGCCCTGTTCAAGCGCGGCGCGCGCCGTGATCAGAGAGCCGCTACCGGGCGTCGCCTCGACTACCAGCACACCGAGGGAAAGCCCACTGATAATGCGATTGCGCTGCGGGAAGTGTTCTCGCCGGGGTGGCGTACCGGGAGGAAACTCGGTAACCAGACAGCCCGTTTGCATCAGCTGCGACGCCAGCGGGAGATGACGCCGCGGATAGACTGTCTCAACGCCAGTGGCCATCACGGCCACGCTCGCGCCGCCGGCCTCCAGCGCACCCCGATGTGCGGCTCCGTCGACACCCAGCGCCAGCCCGGAGCACACCCCCAGGCCGGCCGCTGACAGCTCGGCCGCCAACCGCGAAGCCAGGCTGAGTCCCGCGGAACTGGCTCGCCGGCTACCGACGATAGCCATCTGCGGTTGCAGCAACGCGTCAGGCCTGCCGCGAACGTAGAGCACGTCCGGAGGATCGTGAATCTCGGATAACAGCGGCGGGTATGCGTCCTCGCCACGCTGTATCAGCGCACCGGCGTCTTGCGCCGGAGAATTGACAACATCCATACATCATCCTTGACGTCGGTCTGTCGCTGGGTAAACCGCCCCATTCCGGAGGCGGGCCGGGAATTACGGATTCTTGACTTTGTCCATCACCTTCAATGGGTGGCTGGCCTTGAGAATAACCGCGTAGCTGGCCTTCTCAAATGCCTCAAATATCATGGCCAGGCCCGCGCGCTTGTCCGGGAGCCTGACGTTACTCTCAGCCACCTGGTCAAATACCAGGGGGCCGGTCTGGTAAACCGCCAGCACGTGACCAACGGCAAGGCCGTCACGCTTTCCCCGGTTCAGCACCACGATGCTCATTTGCCCGATTTGCGTCAGCCCGCCGTCGACCGCGATCATATACGCGTCTTCAAGCTGCACCTCTGGAGCGCGCGGCTGAAACGTCGCATCCAGCACCCTCTCCTGCAGTGGCAGCAGGCGATCACCGAGACGCACCTCCTCGTTGATACGGGTAATTTCCAGTTCGGTCACCGGGTCGGTATTACTGCTCAGGAGACGCGCATTGCCGATATCATTCGCCTGGTAGCCCAATAGTTCTTCCGTGATGGGATCCGAGTAGGAGCGACCAGCACGGTAGATGGCGTAGGTACGCTCACCGTCGGGAAACGGGCCGCGACCATACACCCGGTCGCCCGGGCCGCTGATCAAATGCTGCTGATCGCCGGCGACCACATAGGCGGAATTATTGAATTCACTCGCATCCACCACACGGTGCCGCATCAGCCAGGGGCCTATTTCGTCCAGCGGAATGATTGGTATTGCGAGATCAAGCGGCCTCACGCGCATGTTCGGGGTCAATTTTACATCGCGCCCGCGGCGCAGGCGCAGACGCGGCTGCCCATCCACCCAGACCAGGTAGAGCTCGTCGCCGGGATATATCAGATGGGGGTTGTCGATCTGCGGATTGACATCCCACAGTTCGGGCCACAGCCAGGGCTCAGTGAGATACATGCCGGAGATGCCCCACAGGGTATCGCCTTTCTGGACGACGTAGGTTTCCGGAACGTCGTCGTTGAGTTCCACTGCCGAGTGGGCGCTCCAACTGAAGAGCAGACCCAATACCAGCAGGCAGACCGAAAGTGACCTTGTTTTCATTGTTCGCGTCCCTGTAGAAGCCCCATTATATTTGACGCACCGGCGGCCCAGGAGACCGACAGCAGCGGCGTGCCGCCCTTCGAAGCTGACGAATGAACGACCGCGTAGCAACTTGCGATTCCTACCTGCGGCCCGGCTCCCCGCTTGCCGCAAGCCATGCCTGGACAATGTTCCGGGGAGGGCGCTAGGCACCCCATAATCACAAGTTGTATACTCACCACAGTTTGCTGCCGCCAATTAACGCTGGCAAGCCAAATGTTATTAATTCACGCAGCCAATTCCGGCCAAGCCCGGTCAGCAATCCGGACCCGCAACAGCATGGCAATACTGGACATTCTGGAATTTCCCGATCCCCGATTACGCACCGTAGCCGAACCGGTTGAGGTGTTCGATGAGGCGCTTGGATCGCTGGTCAGCGATCTCCTGGCCACCATGTATGCCGCACCGGGAATCGGCCTGGCCGCAACCCAGGTCAATGTGCACAAACGCTTGCTGGTCATGGACGTGTCGGACGATCGCTCGCAACCGCTGGTGTTCATCAATCCAGTGGTCGAAATTCTGGATCCGGAGCTGGGGGAGTACGACGAGGGCTGTCTGTCCGTGCCCGGCTTTTATGAAACCGTGCAGCGTCCACAACGCATTGCCGTCACCGCGCTGGATACCCAGGGCCGCGAGACCAGAAGCGAGCTGGATGGCCTTGCAGCCGTATGCGTGCAGCACGAAATCGACCATCTCGATGGCAAGCTGTTTGTCGATTATCTGTCCCCACTGAAGCGCCAGCGAATCCGTAAGAAGCTGGAGAAAGACCAGCGACGTCGCGCCTGAACGCTGTGCCAGACTCGCCACTGAGGCTCCTGTTTGCTGGCACGCCGGAATTCGCTGCCCAGCATCTAAAAGCCATAATTGATAGTAAGCACCAACTTATCGCGGTGTACACCCAGCCCGACAGGCCGGCCGGTCGCGGCCGCAGCCTGCAGGCCAGCCCGGTAAAGCAAACCGCGGAGGCGGCAGGCATTCCCGTCTTCCAGCCCGCTACGCTCAAGGATGCGGGAGCCCAGCAAACGCTGGCGGACCTGCGGGCGGACCTGATGGTGGTGGTGGCCTATGGGCTGATCCTGCCGCAGGCAGTGCTCGATTCCCCCACCTACGGTTGCGTGAACGTACACGCATCGCTGCTTCCGCGGTGGCGCGGGGCGGCGCCCATCCAGCGGGCAATCGAGGCGGGCGATGCCACCACGGGAATCACCATCATGCAAATGGATGCCGGTCTGGATACCGGCGACATGCTCGCCACCGCAAGCTGTGCGGTGGACGGCCATACCAGCGCCAGCCTGCATGCCGAGCTCGCGAACCTGGGGCCGCCCCTGTTGCTGGAAGTGCTGGAAAAACTGCCGCAGTATCAGGCGGGGCGGCAGCCACAGGACGACCGGGCCGCCACCTACGCGCACAAGATAGAGAAACACGAGGGGCTGATAGACTGGCACCGACCGGCTGACGAGCTGGCTCGCAGAATACGCGCCTTCAATCCTTTCCCCGGCGCCCATAGCTTTCTGGGCGCTACAAGAATCAAGCTCTGGGAGGCGTCAGTCATCGAGGGCGCAGCCGCCGGTGGCCAGCCGCCGGGCACCATCGTTCACAACACGCACGGGGGCATTGCAGTAGCGTGCGCCGACGGCTTGTTGTCGATAGCCTGCCTGCAACTTCCGGGCGGCAAGCGCCTGGACGCGCGCGAGCTACTGCATGCCCGGGGCGAACAGTTTGCCCCCGGAGTCCGCCTTGGCGCATCGCCTGCGGTAGATGCCCGGTGACGACAAGCGTCCGGGCCACCGCCGCGCGGGTGGTTGCGGCGATACTGCAGGGGCAGTCTCTCAACAGCGCGCTGCCAGACGGGCTCGCGGCAGTGGCCCCCACAGATCGCAGCCTGTTGCAACAGCTCTGCTACGGCACGTTGCGTGATGCGCCGCGCCTGCAGATCCTGCTTGCACAGCTTCTGGACAAGCCGCTGAAGGCCCGCGACCTGGATATACAGGGCCTGCTACTGGTAGGTCTGTACCAACTGGAAGGCTCCCGCGTACCGGACCATGCGGCGGTTGCCACGTCTGTGGAGGCCACCCGTGAGCTGCACAAACCCTGGGCCCGGGGTCTCACCAACGCAGTGCTGCGTCGCTTTCTGCGCGAGCGCCACAATCTAGTGACTGCGCTGGATGAGCAGCAAGCGAGCGCTCACTCTGAATGGCTGTTCAAACGCCTGAAGCGGCAATGGCCACACGCGTATGCGGGGATAATCGCAGCCAACAATCACCAGCCACCAATGACGCTGCGCGTGAATGCCCAGCGCGTCTCGCGCGCCGTCTATCTCGAGCGGCTGGCCGATGCCGGAATTAATGCAAGAGCCGGCAGCCTGGCACCACAGGCGGTGTATCTTGAGACCGGCACCGATGTCCAGACCCTGCCCGGCTTTGCCGGCGGAGACGTGAGCGTACAGGATGAGGCGCCCCAGCTTGCGGCTCTGCTACTGCAAGCGCAGCCCGGCGAGCGCATTCTCGATGCGTGTGCCGCTCCCGGCGGGAAAACCTGCCATATTCTGGAGCTGCAACCGGCCCTCCAGACTCTGGTGGCCATGGACATCGATGCCGCGCGCCTGGCCCGCGTCGGTGAAAATCTCAAGCGGCTTGGTCTGAATGCCGAGTGCGTGGCGGGAGACGGCGCCCGGCCTCCGGCGAGTCTCGGCGAGACCTTTTTTGATCGTATTCTGGTGGACGCGCCATGCTCCGCCAGTGGCGTCATTCGCCGCCACCCCGATATCAAACTGCTGCGCCGGGAGGCCGATCTGTCCGCACTCGAGCGTCGGCAGGGCAGTATCCTGCAGGGTCTCTGGCCGCTGCTGCGACCCGGGGGCGTTCTGCTGTATGTGACCTGTTCCGTACTGTGCGAAGAGAATAGCCAGGTCGTTGACGCCTTTCTCGCAGGCAACCCCGACGCCAGCTCAGAGCCGTTCGCTGTGAGCTGGGGAGAACCGCTTGCACACGGGCGGCAGCTTCTTCCCGCGATCGCTGGCGCCGATGGCATGTTCTACGCCGCGCTGCGCAAGGCCGCGTGATACTTTGCATAATTTCGCGCCGCCGGCTGTTACAATCTTCACGATTTTTTACTTCACACTGGCGCAGTCGGTTTTGTCGCCTGGACACCAGAGCGAGTTCCTCGAGTCATGAAAATCATCATCCTCGGTGCTGGACAGGTTGGCGGCACCCTCGCTGAGCACCTCGCCGACGAGCAGAACGACATCACCGTGGTTGACATCGACGGCGACAAGCTGCGCGCATTGCAGGATCGCCTCGATATCGGCACGGTCACCGGTGGCGCATCCCACCCGAATATTCTCGAAAGAGCCGGCGCACGCGATGCCGACATGCTGATCGCCGTGACCAACAGCGACGAGATCAACATGATGGCCTGCCAGGTGGCGCATACGCTGTACGGCACCACCAAGAAAATTTCCCGGGTACGTTCTCCCAGCTACCTGAAGGAGCAGGAGAAGCTGTTCAACCGGGAAAACATACCGGTGGATGTCATCATCGGGCCGGAGCAACTGGTAACCCAGGCCATCGAGCGACTGATTTCCAATCCCGGTGCGCTGCAGGTGCTGGATTTTGCCGAGGGTCGCGTACAGCTCGTGGCTGTCAGGGCAATTTACGGCGGCCCCATCGTGGGCCAGGAGCTGCGCACCATTCGCAACCACATGCCCGACGTGGACACGCGTGTGGCCGCTATCTTCCGGCAGAATCGGCCCATCATTCCGGAGGGTACGACGGTGGTGGAGGCGGGCGACGAAGTCTTCTTCATTGCTGCGAAAAAGGACATTCGCGCCGTCATGGCAGAGTTGCGCAAACTCGACAAACCCTACAAGCGGGTGATGATCGCCGGCGGCGGCAATATCGGTGCTACGCTCGCACAGAATATCGAGCGTCAGTATCAGGTGAAAATCATCGAGCGCTCCTATCCCCGTTGCCGCCAATTGTCGGAGCGTCTGAAACATACCATCGTCCTCAACGGCAGTGCCTCGGAACCGCAACTGCTGAGTGCCGAGAACATCGAATCCACAGACGTATTCTGCGCACTCACCGAGAACGATGAATCCAATATCATGATGTCCATGCTGGCCAAGCGCATGGGTGCGAAAAAAGTCATCACGCTGGTGGCAAACCCCGCGTACGCCGATCTGGTGGGTGACGAAATCGACATCTCGATCTCGCCCCAGCAGATAACCATTGGCAGCCTGTTGACACATGTGCGGCGCGGCGACATCAACAATGTGCATTCGCTGCGGCGCGGCGCGGCGGAGGCACTGGAAGTGATCGCGCACGGCGACACACATTCTTCCAAGGTGGTGGGGCGCAGCCTGGCGGAACTGCATCTCCCGGAAGGTGCGAATATCGGCGCCGTCGTGCGTGGGGAAGAAGTGTTGATTGCCCACGGAAACGTGGTGATCAAGGAGAACGATCACATCATTGTATTTCTTGTCGACCGCAGCAAGATCACTGCGGTAGAGAAACTGTTCGCCGTTGGTATCGGGTTCTTCTCCTAGGCCGCCGCATGCATTTTTCCGTCATATTGCGCATTCTGGGCTTTCTGCTGATGCTCTTCTCCAGCGCCATGCTGATTCCACTGTTGCTGGCGCTGCTCGCGGAAGATCAGACAGTTCGGAGCTTCCTCTGGGCCCTGTGCCTCACGTTTTTCGCCGGCCTGGCCCTGTGGCTTCCGGTGAAGGACGCGCAGGAAGAACTGCGCATCCGCGACGGGTTCTTGATCACTTCGCTCTTCTGGACAGTACTGGGGCTGTTCGGCGCTCTGCCCTTCGCGCTGACGCCATCCCTGGACATGACGATCACCGAAGCCATTTTTGAATCTGTATCCGGCCTCACAACGACCGGCGCTACAGTGATGACGGGGCTGGACCAGGCGCCCGCCTCCATATTGTTCTATCGCCATTTTCTGCAATGGCTGGGGGGCATAGGCATCATCGTCATCGCGGTGGCAATACTGCCAATGCTCGGCATTGGCGGCATGCAGCTCTACAAGGCGGAGTCGCCGGGGCCCTCGAAAGATACCAAACTTACCCCGCGCATTACGGAAACGGCCAAGGCACTGGCATCGGTGTATATCGCGCTCACCATTGCCTGTGCGGCCGCGTACTACATCGCGGGCATGTCGGCCTTCGATGCAGTGGGCCACGCGTTCTCGACGGTGGCGATCGGCGGCTTCTCTACCCACGATGCCAGTATCGGCTACTTTGAAAGCAATACCATCCTCGCCGTGTGCAGCGTTTTTATGGTGATATCGGCGATTAATTTCGGCCTACATTTCACGGCGTGGCGTCACCTCGCTTCACCCAACAGGCGCAACAGGGTTTTTACCGTCTATGGGCGCGATTCCGAGACGCAGTTTTTCCTGACCGTCTTGCTCATTGGCATCGCCATCACCTGCGCCTACCTAATCGCCACCGGTACACTGGATATCGGCAACGGCATCATGCACGGAATTTTCCAGACCATCTCCATTGCCACGACAACCGGCTTTGCCACGCAGGATTTTGCCTCCTGGCCCTCATTCCTGCCCATCATGCTGTTGATGCTGTCATTTATGGGCGGCTGTGTGGGATCCACCGGCGGCGGCATGAAAGCCATGCGCGTGATGCTTATTTACAAACAGGGCATCCGCGAACTGAAACAACTTGTTCACCCGCATGCCATCATTCCGCTGAAAGTGGGGCGCACGCGGGTAGAGGCTCCTGTTGTCAGCGCGGTATGGAGTTTCTTTGCGGTCTACACCACCTGCTTCATCGTCATCATGCTGCTGTTGATGGCCACGGGGATGGATTTCACTACCGCTTTCTCGGCAGTGGCGGCATCAATGAACAACCTGGGCCCGGGACTGGGCGAGGTCGCCGCGCACTACGGCAGTATCAGCGAGGTGGCCAAGGGTCTGCTGTGTTTCACCATGTTGCTCGGGCGACTGGAGGTATTCACGCTGCTGGTGCTGTTTACACCAATGTTCTGGCGGCTTTAATCTGTTCTGGCGTGGGATGGTCCCCGGTGCCGCGCAGCCTCACTTCCTGATCCCCCGGTGCTGGCGAATCATTTCATAGGCGGCCTGCACGTCCTGTGAGCGCTCCGTGGCCAGCTTCACCATGTCTTCCGGCACGCCCCTTGCAATCAGTTTATCAGGGTGGTTTTCGCTCATGCGCTTGCGGTATGCCCGCTTCAGTTCGCGGTCGTTCACACTGCTGGATACGCCGAGCGCCGCATAGGCATCATCGAGGCTCACCCGCGGGGGCTGTTGCGCGTTGCCGGCCCGGGAGTGGAAATGCTGCTGCCCGCGAGCCATCTGCAGCAGCACATCCAGTTGCACCACATTCAAGCCGAGCAGCTTGGTTATATGCCGCAGAGCAGCGTGCTCCGAAGGCTGCAGCGCTTCATCGGCATGCGCCAGCGAAATGAGAAATACCAGCAGCGTGCGTTTCAACTGGTTGCGCGGCCCGCAGGCCTGAACAAATCCGGCGATCGTGGACTCGGGAACAAACCCGGGTGCCGCGCCCTGTTTGAACAACTCAATGGCGCGTTTGCGCTGCGCGGCATTCAGGCCCATCTGATCAAAGACCTGCTCGGTATGGGCTATCTCGCTCTCGGAGACACGCCCATCAATCTTGGCCAGGTATCCCGATAACAGAAACGCGGTCTCGAAGAAGCTCTCGCGCACGGCTTGCAGGTTTTCCGCGGAGCCGAGGCCGAATTGCCTGGCCAGGGCACGGTCGAAGGCGTGGCCGAGCAAGCCGCCGATAATCAGCCCTGGAAAGCCACCTGTGAGCAGGCCGATAAGGCCGGCGATGATCTTGCCCAATACCATTTGCTGCCTCTGTTTCGCGCCGGCGACACTGATCTAAAGGTGGGAGGATTTGACGGCCCGACGCAACCAGCGCTGCGGGGACCTTCACTTTCAGGGAATCCGCATATTATGCCGCCAAAAGAGCCGCTATAATAGCCAGCTTTTTTGCACAGACGGGCGGACCCTTGGCACACACCGACACTGGCATTCTCACATTTCAGTCGCTTATCTTCCGGCTGCAGCAATTCTGGGCGGAACAGGGTTGTGTAATCCTGCAACCACTCGATATGGAAGTTGGCGCCGGTACATTCCACCCGGCTACCTTCCTGCGCGCGCTGGGCCCGGAAAACTGGAATGCCGCCTATGTGCAACCCTCGCGCAGACCAACCGATGGGCGCTACGGCGAGAATCCCAACCGATTGCAGCACTATTACCAGTTCCAGGTTGTCATGAAGCCATCTCCGGATAATTTCCAGGCGCTGTATCTCGAGTCCCTGAAGGCGCTTGGCATCGATTCCAGTGTGCACGATATCCGTTTCGTGGAGGACAACTGGGAGTCGCCCACGCTGGGCGCCTGGGGTCTGGGCTGGGAAGTGTGGCTGAATGGCATGGAAGTGACGCAGTTCACCTATTTCCAGCAGGCTGGAGGGCTCGAGTGCTATCCCGTCACGGGCGAAATCACCTATGGCATTGAGCGCATTGCCATGTATCTGCAGGGGATTGACAGCATCTATGATCTCGTCTGGTCTGAAGGCCCGGCAGGCGCCGTGACCTATGGTGACGTGTTTCACCAGAATGAAGTCGAAATGTCGCGCTACAATTTTGAAGAGGCGGACGTCGATTTCCTGTTCTCCTGTTTCGACCAGTTTGAAAAGGAATCGATGCGCCTGGTAGAGGCCGCTCTGCCGCTACCGGCCTACGAAATGGTTATAAAGGCTTCCCACGCATTTAACCTGCTGGACGCCCGGCACGCTATTTCGGTCACCGAGCGGCAACGCTTTATTCTCAGGGTGCGCAGCCTGGCTCGCGCGGTAGCGCAGGCCTATTTTGAAGCACGCGCGGCGAAGGGCTTCCCACTGGCCGAGGCAGCGCTGCGCGACGAAGTGCTGCAACGCCTGCAGGCGGAGGCAAGTTGAGCATGGATAGCGAACACTTGCTGATCGAGATCGGCACAGAAGAAATGCCGCCAAAGGCGCTGCGCGCACTGGGCGAGGCGTTTCGCGACGGCATCACAGCCGGACTCAAACAACACGAGCTTGCGCACGATAGCGTGCACTGGTTTGCAACCCCGCGCCGTCTGGCTGTTCTGGTTGAAGACCTCCAGTTGCACGCGCCCGAGAGAGTCATAGAAGCGCTAGGTCCGCCAGTGGATCGCGCCCGGGACAGCGCCGGCAGCTGGACGCCGGCGGCCATCGGGTTTGCCCGCAAGCAGGGCATGGAACCCGACGCGCTGCAGGTGATAGACACGCCCAAGGGCGCCAGGCTTGGCGTGCACAGGACGGAGGCAGGCGTCGCTGCCAGAGACTGCGTGCTCGATATAATACGTGCCAGCGTGCGCGACCTGCCCATTCCCAAGCGCATGCGCTGGGGCGCAAGTCGTGAGGAGTTCGTGCGACCCGTGCACTGGGTGGTCGTCATACTCGGTAGTGACTGCCTGGCGGGAGACGTGCTCGGCGTGCCTGTCGGCAAGGCCACGCGTGGCCACCGTTTTCACAGCCCGGACGCCATTGAGCTGAAACACGCTGAAGTTTATGAGCAGGCCTTGCAGGATGCCTTTGTCGTCGCTTCGTTTGACAAGCGGCGTACATTGGTCAGGTCGGCGGTGGAGGAGCAGGCCCGCGCCATCGGCGCGCAGGCGGTGATCGATGAGGCATTGCTGGACGAGGTCACCGGACTGGTTGAATGGCCCGTGGCGTTGACCGGCCGATTTGAAGAGCGCTTTCTCGCCGTACCCGCCGAAGCGCTGATCTCGTCGATGAAAGCGCACCAGAAATACTTTCATCTGACTGACCAGCGGGGACAACTGATGCCCCACTTCATTACTGTAGCCAATATCGAAAGCAGCGACCCGGCCAGGGTCATTGCAGGCAACGAGCGCGTGATCCGCCCTCGGCTGTCAGATGCCGCGTTTTTCTTCACAACCGACTGCGGGACGCCCCTGGCGAGCCGGATCGAATCCCTCAGGGGCATTGTATTCCAGCAAAAGCTCGGCACGCTGTACGACAAAACACAGCGGGTGGCGCGGCTCGCAGCCTGGATCGCCGGGCGCATGGGCACGCCGGCGGCGCTGGCCGAGCGCGCGGCACAGCTCAGCAAGACCGATCTGGCGACCGAAATGGTGCTGGAGTTTCCCGACATGCAGGGCATTGCCGGGTCGTATTACGCTGAAAACGATGGCGAGGACCCAGAGGTGGTTGCGGCGCTCGCGCAGCAGTACTGGCCACGTTTCTCCGGCGACCAGCTGCCCGACACAGCAACCGCACAGGCTGTGGGCCTGGCTGACCGCCTGGACACACTGGTGGGTATTTTCGGTATTGGGCAGCCACCCAGCGGCTCAAAGGATCCCTTCGCGCTGCGGCGCGCATCGCTGGCTGTTTTACGTATTGTGGTGGAAAGAGAGCTGGATCTCGATCTTGCCGACTGCCTGGCTGTCGCGGCGGAAAACTACTCCCCGGGGGTGCTGGCAGACAATACCCGCAGCGAAGTACTGCACTACATGCTTGAACGATTCAGGGCGTGGTATGAAGAAGACGCTATACCCCCCGAGGTGTTCAGGGCTGTAAGCTCACGCAACCTGAGTCGGCCGCTGGACATACACCGACGTGTGCTGGCGGTGCACGCTTTCACCAGACTTCCCGAGGCACAGGCGCTGGCGGCAGCCAACAAGCGTGTGTCTAACATTCTGGCGAAAACCGAGGCCCACCACAGCTTTGGTGAAGTAAGCACACACTTACTTGTAGAGGCCGCAGAAAAAGTACTCGCCGATCAGCTTGAGGTACTTAGCGCCAGTGTGGGACAGCGCCTGGAGCACGAAGAGTATGCGCTAGCTCTCAGTGAGCTGGCTGCCCTGCGTGAGCCCGTCGATGCTTTTTTCGATGACGTAATGGTCAACGACGAGAATGAGGATCTGCGCAATAATCGTCTCAACCTGCTCAAGAACCTGCGCGAACTGTTCCTCGAGGTGGCGGATATTTCCCTGCTCGCCGTGAGCAAATAGGCCCCGCCACAGTTCCACATAAAACCGGTGTGATAAGGCGACAGGTATCGGTGACCCTGTGCACGAGGCAGCTAAAGCCGAGCCGGGATTGCATTACACTGGCAGGCCTGTCGAGGGACGCGATATGAATATCGACACTGACACAATGCTGCTGGCTGCGGCCGCGCTCGCCGTGAGTATTGTCGTCGCGCTGATAGTCAGTGTGTGGCAGGGCGTCAAGGCCCGGCGCGCCCTCGCACGCACGCGCAAAGCACTGCATGCGTCACAGGCTGAGCTGGCGGCCGCACAACTCAACGTACACGGGCTTGCTGTGGAGCTGGACCAGGTCAGGGCCCAGATGGGTGACCGCCAGAATGACATCGGCGAGCTGCGGGAAAACCTGGCGCAACTACAGGGGCAACTGCAGAGTGCGCTGCGCAGCAACGCCGAGCTGGAGACCTCCCAGCGCGAGCGTGCAGGACAGCATCACGAACAGCTCAAACTGCTGAATGACGCGCGCGACAACCTGAAGAAAGAGTTCGAAAACCTGGCCAACCGGATCTTCGAAGACAAGGGTCGCCATTTTACCCACACCAGCAGGGCGTCCATGGAAGACATGTTAAAACCCTTCCGCGAGCAGATTGCAGGGTTCCAGCAGCGCATCAATGAAGTGCACACGGAGTCAGTAAAAGGCAATAGTGCGCTGGAAGCAGAGTTGCGCAAAGTACTCGAAGTGGGTCTGGAGATGAACGCTCAGGCGACCAATCTGACACTGGCATTGAAGGGTGACAAGAAAACCACCGGCAACTGGGGCGAGGCACAGCTCCAGCGCACTTTGGAGCTCGCTGGCCTGCAGGCCGGAGAACACTATGAAACCCAGGCAGCCTATCGCGATGAGCAGGGCAAACGCAGGGTGCCTGACTTTGTGATCAAGCTTCCGGACGGGAAAAATCTGGTCGTGGACAGCAAGGTATCGCTGGTTGACTATGATCGGGCCATAGCGGCAGACACGGACGAGGGCCGGCTTGAAGCGCTGAACGCCCACGCCATGGCAGTGCGCAGACACATAGACGACCTGGGCAGTAAAGACTACGCCAATCTACCCGATATCGGCAGCCCGGATTTCGTACTCATGTTCATGCCGGTTGAGCCAGCCTACATCGAAGCCATGAAGCACAATAAAGAGCTCTTTAACTACGGCTACCAGAAGGGCGTTATCATGGTTTCCCACACCACGCTGATGCCAATTCTGCGCACCGTTGCAAACCTGTGGATGATTGACCAGAGCAACCGGGAGGCCCGCGAAATCAGTGATCGCGCTGGCGACATTTACAATCAGGTGTGTCGCGTGGCTGAGCGCCTGGACCGCCTGGGAAATTCCATGCGCGCGGCACAGAATCACTACAATGACACGGTAACCAGCCTGGCGGGCAAACAGGGCTTATACGGCAAGGTCGATCGCTTTCAGCAACTCTCCGCAAAAACACGCGACAAACTGCCCGGCATCGAACCCATCCATGAAGATATCGAACAGGGCAGACTGGAAGCGATAACACGCGAGGCCGATAACCCTGCTAGCGGCGAATAGACCGCTCCCCACGATCACCTGAGTCCGAAACGCCTGCTAGAAAATAACGCTTTGTCCCAAACGGGGCGTCTCCGCTGCACTTTGCTGCTGCTGCCAGATTTTCTCCGACAGGATATCCATTGCTCTGGGCTCGCCATGCACGAGAACCACCCGGGGCCGGGAGTTGAAATTGCCGATCCAGGCGAGCAACTCGGATTGCCCCGCATGCGCGGAGAATCCGCCCAGCGTTTCAATACGCGCCTTCACTGCGAACTCGTCGTTGAACATACGGATTTGTTTCACTCCATCCACCAGCAATCTGCCCAGTGTACCCCGCGCCTGAAACCCGCAAAAAATAATCGTGTTGCGCTCGTTCCAGATCCGCTGTTTGAAATGATGTCTGATACGCCCACCCGTGCACATGCCGCTGCCGGCAATGATAATCGCGCCACGCTTGACCTTGTTTATGGCCATGGATTCTTCGGGCGTAACGGAAAGATTAAGTGAGGGCAGAAACGTCTCAAGAGTTTTTTTGCCCTCGGCCCGCAGGGCCCGCAATACATCCTCATCCAGTTGCGCCAGCCAGCGGCTGTATACGGCGGTGACCTTGATCGCCATGGGGCTGTCGAGAAAAATTTGCCAGTTGTCGAGTTCGCCCTGCTGATAAAGGCTTCCCAGTTGAAACAATAATTCCTGCGTGCGACCAACGGCGAATGCGGGAATCATCACGTTTCCACCGTCCTGCCAGGTGTCGCGCAATACCTCTTTCAGTTCACCCAACGTATCGCCCATCATGCGGTGGTTGCGATCGCCATAAGTGCTTTCAACCAGAAGCAGTGAGGCATCTTCCAGTTCGGCTGGACTGCTCATGAGGGTAGAATCGGACTTACCCAGATCACCGGAGAAAACCAGGATTTTCTCCTTGCCTGTCTCGCGCATTCGCAGCTCAACTATTGCAGAGCCGAGGATGTGTGCGGCATCGTGGAACTTAAGCGTTGCCTCCTCGCCGATCTGCCTGGATTCTCCATACTCCTGCGGCTGACAGAGTTGCAACGTTCTGGCGACATCCTTCATGCTGTACCTGGCTTTGATTTTCTTTCTTCCACGCCGCGCGCGACGCAGGTTTTCCCTTTCAAGGTCGCGCTCATAGAGCGCTGCCGAGTCTTCCAGCATGATTTCCAGTAAATCGCGGGTGGCTGCAGTGCAGTAAATTGGCTTGCGAAAGCCCTCGTTGACCAGCCGGGGCAGCAGACCGGAGTGATCCAGGTGCGCATGCGACAGAATCACCGCGTCAATCGTCTCCGGGTCGAACGCGAAGTCTTCCTGGTGCAATCGCTCTACAGCATCGCCCCCCTGGTGCATGCCGCAATCGAGCAGCATGCTGCCCAAAGCTGGCGATTCGATCCGGTGACAGGAGCCGGTGACCTCCTGAGCGGCACCAAAAAAGGTCAGTGTGGCCATCCGCCCTCCAACAACGTGCTTGGACTAAACATCCAGGTTCGCAACCGAGAGTGCATTCTCCTCAATGAATTCGCGGCGCGGTTCTACATGATCGCCCATCAGCGTGGTGAAAATCTGGTCCGCGGAAATAGCATCGTCAATGGTTACCTTCAGCATCCGGCGCTCGGCTGGATCCATGGTGGTTTCCCAAAGTTGTTCAGGGTTCATCTCACCCAGACCCTTGTAGCGTTGAATGCTGTAACCCTTGCGGGCCTCCGCCATTAACCAGCTGAAGCCCTCGGCAAAACTGCGAGTGACAAGGGTCTTGTCGCCCCTCTGGAAATAGCCATCCTCGTCAATCAGGTTGTTAATGGTATTGCCGAGCGCCACCAACGAACGATACTCGCCGGAAGCAAAAAACTCATGATGATATTCCGTTTCCGTTTCGATGCCGTGAGCCAGAACCTTCACTACCGGGAAAAACAGCTGTCGCTCATGGTCACGACGCATTACCACAGAAAATAGGCCATAGGACGGGTCTACGGTTTGTAAGCGCTCACTTAATTGGTCACAGAAAGCCTGTACCAGATCAGCATCGCGCATTTCTTCTGGTGTCAGGGTTTCGCCATATACCATCTCCCAAAGCACGACCGGCGCATACAGACGGCAAAGGCGCTGGATTGTGGCATCTACCCCACGGTACTGGTTTACCAGGGCTTCCAGCGCACCACCCGATATTGCGGGCGCGTCCGGATTCACATACACCGATGCGCCGTCCAGGGCAGACTGTGTCAGGTACTGCAACAGCGAATCGTCATCTTTCAGGTAGTTGTGCTGCTTGCCCCGGGAGATCTTGTACAGCGGCGGCTGGGCAATGAAAACATGGCCGCGTTCAATTAATTCCGGCATCTGGCGGAAAAAGAACGTCAACAGCAGGGTTCTAATATGAGACCCATCCACGTCGGCATCGGTCATGATGATAATGCTGTGATAGCGCAACTTGTTCGCGTCAAACTCGTCTTTGCCTATTCCACATCCCAGCGCCGTTACTATCGTGCCTACCTCGGCTGAGCCGAGCATTTTGTCAAACCGCGCTTTTTCGACGTTAAGAATCTTGCCCTTGAGCGGGAGTATTGCCTGGTATTTGCGGTTACGACCCTGTTTCGCTGAGCCGCCGGCGGAATCGCCCTCCACAAGATATAGTTCAGACAGCGCGGGGTCCTTCTCCTGACAATCGGCCAGTTTGCCCGGCAGACCTGCGATGTCCAGCGCGCCCTTGCGCCGGGTCATTTCACGCGCTTTACGCGCGGCCTCGCGAGCCCGGGCGGCATCCAGCATTTTACCTACAACGGCTCTCGCTTCCGCGGGGTTCTCCAGCAAATAATCGTAGAACTGCGCATTAACAGCCTGCTCTACTGCTGTTTTTACTTCTGAAGACACCAGTTTGTCTTTCGTTTGAGAGGAAAATTTCGGGTCCGGGACCTTGACCGAAATAATCGCGGTGAGACCTTCACGCGCGTCGTCACCGGTGGTATTGACCTTGGCCTTTTTAGCCAGCCCTTCCTTCTCTATGTAGGAGTTGAGGCTGCGGGTGAGTGCGGCCCGAAAGCCAGCCAGGTGTGTGCCGCCGTCCCGCTGGGGAATATTATTGGTGTAACAGAAAATATTCTCCTGGAACGCGTCGTTCCACTGCATCGCAACCTCAACGCCAATACCATCCTCGGTGTCGAGCTGAAAGTGGAAAGCCTTGTTCACAGGCGTCTTGTTCAGGTTCAGGTAGTCAACGAAGGCTTTCAGACCGCCATCGTACTGGTACGTCTCCTCCTTGCCGCTGCGTTCGTCTTTCAAGTGAATGCATACGCCTGAATTCAGAAATGCCAGTTCGCGCAAACGCTTCGCGAGTTGCTCGAAGTGAAATTCGATGCTGGTAAAAGTCTGGGACGAGGGCTTGAAGCGCACGGTGGTTCCCGAGCTTTCCGTAGTACCAATCTCTGCCAGGGGCGCTTGCGGCACGCCATGCCGATAAATCTGCTCGTACATCCTGCGATCACGGCGGATCGTCAGTATCAACTCCTCGGAGAGGGCATTTACGACTGAAACACCCACGCCATGCAAACCCCCGGACACCTTGTAGGAGTTGTCGTCGAACTTGCCGCCCGCATGCAGGACCGTCATGATCACTTCGGCAGCGGAGACACCCTCCTCGTGCATTTCAGTGGGTATTCCACGACCGTCGTCGCTTACCGTGACCGATTCGTCGGGGTGAATAATAATATTTACCGCTGTGCAGTGGCCCGCCAGGGCCTCGTCTATGGAATTGTCGACCAGCTCAAACACCATGTGGTGCAAGCCTGTACCATCGTCGGTATCGCCGATGTACATTCCAGGACGCTTTCTCACGGCATCCAGGCCTTTCAGCACTTTGATGCTCGACGAGTCGTAATTGTGCTCTATGTCTTCGCTCATACACTGCGTCTCTTTGTTTTGGTGAGTCCGGTGGGTCCGGCTTTCACTCAACCTAAGGGTAAATAGGGCTTTATTTTGCCGTGTTCCACGTGGAACACGGCAAGCGCCTCGGATTCCGGCCAGACAGCCCTGAACAGATCCACTTCTACACAAGTCACAAAGACCTGCGCCTCAGTGGCTGCCAGCAACTCACAGACCCGCCTACAGTGGGTCCGGTCAAGCTCCGACGGGAGATCATCGATCAGATAAGTGCAATCCCCACCACCGAGTTCCGTCATCAACCGGCCCTGGGCCAGCTTCAGACCACATACCACCAGCTTTTGTTGTCCGCGAGAGAGCGTATCTGCCGCCAGGTGGCCATGCGACGTCACCCGAATATCCGCCCTCTGGGGGCCCGCATGGGTATAACCCTGTTCAATATCGGCAGCAGCTCCATGTTCCAGAGCCTGCTGGTAATCGGTTTTGCTGTCCCAGCCCTGGCGAAATCGCAACTCAAGACCGTCCAGCGAGGGGGCCAGGCTACTCATGGCCTGCTTGAAACAGGGCACCAGCCGATCAAAATATGCTTTTCTGTAATCGTTGACTGCGCTGCCTGCACTGGCCAGTTCCCGGGACCATACTGCGAGCTCCTGATCTGAGAGTTTATCATGCCGAAGCAGCATATTGCGCTGTTTAATACATCGCTGGAATCGTTGCCAGTGGGCAAAAAAAGCGTGTTCCACGTGGAACGCACCCCAGTCCAGATACTGTCGCCTGGCGGACGGGGGGCCGCATAACAGGTCAAAGCTGTCCGCATTTATAACCTGAAGGGGTAAATGGGCCGCCAGCTCCGCGACCGTTCGCACTGGCTTGCCGCCAATGCGTATGAGGGCTCCCCCAGACGTGCTCCGCTGTACCCCCAGGGACAGCGCCGCGCGACCGTGATGCTGCCTGCCAGCACCGAAAACGACGCAATCCTCCTCGCCATGGGAAATGAGGGGCTTGATTCCCGCGCCACGAAATGAGCGGGCCATGCCCAGCAGGTGTATCGACTCCAGTACAGAGGTCTTACCGCTGCCGTTCGGTCCAAAAAAAACGTTGACCTTCTGCAGCCCCTGCACATCAACTCCACGCAGGTTCCGCACTCGATCTATTCTGAGCTGGGTAAGGGCCACGCTGTGAGAAAAGCCGCCCGCAAAGGGCCTCTTTCGTTCTCCCGATTAACTGAGGTACCTTGCGTCGAGCGTCACATGCAGGGCTGCTACCGCAAGCCCGCGCTCGGGCCGCTCAGCGACCATTTTGATAGGGATTGACTCACTGTAATGCCCGGGAAGGTCCGCATGGCGAACCTCAGACCTGATACCGTCACAAGCGCATGGGCATGACAACATACTGTGAGTCGCCGTCTTCTTCGGATTCTTCGAGCAAAGCACTACTGTTAGGATCCGCCAGAGACAACTTGACCTTGTCTCCACTGAGCACACCGAGAACGTCGAGCAAATAGCTGACATTGAACCCGATCTCCAGCGATTCGCCGTTATATTCTACGGAAACGGTCTCTTCCGCCTCCTCCTGTTCCGGGTTATTTGCCAGAATATCGAGGGAGTTCGCCGACAATTTCAATCGGACGCCGCGGTATTTTTCATTCGATAGAATCGCCGTTCTGGCGAAGGCTTGGCGCAAATCCAGACGTGAGCCGAACAGAATCTTGTCCGGGCTGCGCGGCAATACGCGCTGGTAATCGGGAAACTTTCCATCGACCAGCTTGGAAGTAAAGGTGAAGTCGCTGGTCATGGCACGAATATGATTGCTACCGATGACTATCGCAATATCTTCATCTTCGTCCATGAGCAGCCTGGCCAGCTCCAGCACACCCTTGCGGGGGAGAATGACCTGAGCATCTCCGTCGCCCTTAACCTGCAATTTATCGGGGCAGGTACACATCGCCAGCCGGTGACCATCTGTGGCCACCACTCTCAGATGCTGGCCCTGCAGCTCCCAAAGCATCCCATTAAGATAGTAGCGCACGTCCTGCTGTGCCATGGCAAAAGCTGTACGCTCGATCAGACGCTTGAGCTGCCCCTGCTTGAGATTGAGCTGGTGTGTGCCGATACTGTCCTCGACATTGGGGAATTCCCGCGCCGGCAGGGTCGACAAGCTGAAACGGCTGCGACCCGACTTCACGGTAGCCTTGCCATCCGTGACAGCGAAATTTATATCGCTGCCTTCGGGCAACGATTTGCAAATATCCGTCAGCTTGCGGGCAGGTACCGTGACTTCACCGGGCTCGCCGGCTGCGGGCAGTTGTACCCTGCCGACAAGCTCCACCTCGAGGTCGGTGCCGGTAAGCGAAAGGCGATCCCCTTCGAGCACCATCAAGACATTGGCCAGCACCGGCAGGGTCTGGCGACGCTCTACTACGCCAGCCACCAAATTCAAGGACTTCAGGAGAGTATCCCGCGAGACACTGAACTTCATAAGGCTCTTATTCCTTCTGGTGTTTTTAAGAACACAACGGTTGTCGCCCAACAAACTTCCGGCGCGGCACTCTCATGTAGTCAGCGATCGTAGCAAGTTCTTGTAATCTTCGCGTATGTCGGAATTTGTTTCACGTAGTTCCTTGATTTTACGACATGCGTGAAGCACTGTCGTGTGATCCCGACCACCAAAACTCTCCCCGATTTCCGGCAGGCTGTGGTTGGTGAGCTCCTTCGACAGCGCCATTGCCATCTGTCGCGGCCGGGCAACAGACCGGCTGCGGCGGCGCGACATCATATCCGAGACTTTAATCTTGTAATACTCCGCCGCCGTGCGCTGGATATTTTCCATGCTCACCTGTCGATCCTGCAATGCCAACAGATCCTTGAGACTTTCCTTTATGATTTCTATATCGATGGACTTGCGGACGAAGCGGGCGCTAGCCATCACCCGTTTTAATGCACCCTCGAGTTCGCGCACGTTGGAGCGGATACGCTGTGCTATAAAGAAGGCCGAATCGGGCGGCAGATCAACACCCGCCTCTGCCGCTTTCTTCATCAGAATGGCTACACGTGTTTCCAGTTCCGGCGGTTCCACCGCAACGGTAAGGCCCCAGCCAAAACGTGACTTGAGACGCTCCTCCAGGCCATCAATTTCCTTGGGGTACCTGTCGCAGGTGAGGATCATCTGCTGTCCTCCCTCCAGCAACGCATTAAACGTATGAAAAAACTCTTCCTGGGAGCGATCCTTCTTGGCAAAAAACTGGATGTCGTCAATCAGCAATGCATCGACAGAACGATAATAACGCTTGAAGTCGGTAATGGCATTGAGCTGCAGAGCCTTTACCATATCGGCGACGAAGCGTTCCGAATGCAGATAAACAACTTTTGCCTCGGGGTTGCGCATTTTCAACGCATTGCCAACCGCCTGCATGAGATGGGTCTTTCCCAAACCCACCCCACCGTACAAAAACAGCGGGTTATAGGAGTCTCCAGGATTCTCCGCAACCTGTTGTGCAGCGGCGAGCGCGAGCTGGTTGGATTTACCTTCTACAAAACTATCGAATGTATGACTGTGTAATAGTCCGTCGCGGTGTTGCAACGACCCCTCCACCTCAACTTTGCGCAACTGCACATTCGCCGGCCGGGAAAACCTGGAGGGCACCGAACCATCGGTTCTGTTTGCAACCGCCTCTGGAGGCGGCGCAGATGGCGTCGCGTCGCTGGCTGGGGGGGAGGGAGCAACGCTGTCGTTGCGCATCGCAACCGCGCTATCGCCGCCAATTTCGAGACACAACTCTACCGAGCCGGCGGGATCAACATCGCGCAATAACTCGCGGATCCTCTCGGCATACTTTTCCGCCACGAAGTCCCGAATGAACCTGTTGGGCGCTCGTAGAGTCAGTGAAGAATGGCCACGACTCGCCTCCAGTGGGCGTATCCAGGTGCTAAACTGCTGGGAAGGGAGTTCGTCCCGCAGTTTGTCGATACATTGTTGCCACATGGTTTCGGGCAAAGAAACCCCCAGTGCACGGCTGGGCACCGCGCTGCTTAAATATTCAGAATTTAAATTTAGCTGCCGAACGCTATGGCTAAACGCTTTTATTCTATCGGCTGGGACAACCAACCGAAGCGCCAATCATACGCTGCAATCTGTTACTTATCCACAGTAAACCCAAAAAATTTAAAATATTTTTTTTATAATTAAAACAATAATTTAGCACAGTATCGCTGTGTTTTTTTGGTTTGCTTTGGGATTTCCGATGGAATCCCCCTGCCTGTGGATAAGATGTTAGTATCTTCTTGGGAACATGTGCGGCGATGGCGTTGAGGCGCGCCGACACTGGCCCCGGGCACAAGGGAGGGTTGGCCACTTGCAACCGCTTTCCCGTTCAGCAGTTCACCACCGATATCGACCGTTTCTCGGGGTACAGCGAGATGTCGCCAGTTGCCCGGCTCGGTAACACAAGATTCTTCACGGCGAGATTGAAATAACCTGCGGTTTTACATAGACTACCCCACCTTTTTTGGCGGGCCTCGTTTGTCGAGCCTCTCCCTTCTTCTTAAACACATTGCCTGGATCACAGCTATGAAAAGAACCTTTCAGCCCAGCGTTATCAAGCGCAAACGCACGCATGGATTCCGCGCACGCATGGCTACCAAGGGTGGACGCCGGGTGCTCAACCGGCGCCGAGCCCGGGGACGCAAAGTCCTGTCTGCGTAAAATCGTCTTGGCTGTCTGCATCGAGAGTGCAGCACTGGCGAGTGGACAGCGTTATCCCGGGTTTCGGTTTCGGTAAAGCCAGGCGTCTGCTCAACGCGTCGGATTACAGTCGTGTATTCGATACTCCTAGCGCAAGAGCTTCACACAAACACCTGCTTCTGCTGGCACGGCACAACGATCAGTCCAATCACCGACTTGGGCTGGTCATCGCAAAAAGACACGTTCGACACGCGGTGACCCGCAACAGAATCAAACGCGTCGCACGGGAGTTTTTTCGTCATCTGCCAGCCGACGATCTGACTCTCGATGTTGTCCTGCTGGCACGACCCGGCATGGGTGATTTGGATAATTCCGAGCTATCCTCTATATTGCAGCAGCAGTGGCAGAAATTGTGCCGACACGCCAGCAATGCCAACTCAAGCCACAGCAGAGATCCTTCCTGATGCGTCGCTTCACTATCTTCCTTATATCCTGCTACCAGGCGTGCCTGAGCCCGTTTCTGGGTCCAAATTGCCGCTTTTACCCAAGCTGCTCTGCCTACGCGCAGCAGGCGATAGCCAGTCACGGTGTTGTAAAAGGTAGCTGCCTTGCTCTTCGCCGCCTGTCAAAATGCCACCCCTGGCATGAGGGCGGGCTCGATCCGGTTCCGTCCTGTACCCACAACAAATAGACCACAGACCCCACTATGGATTTGCAACGAATTTTGCTGATAGGCGCTATCGCCATACTTTCCTTCATGCTTTTAACCGAGTGGGTGGCATTCAAGAACGCCAGAAACCTCGCCGTCGCGGAAAACCCGTCGCGACTGCTACCCGAAAATCCAGTGGCGGACCCATCCCCCGGTTTGCCCAGTGCCGACGACGCACCAGGCAGCAGCGACCTCCCCAGCGCGCCGGAGCCAATGGGTGATACTACGGCGCAGGTTGATACCACAGAGACACCCAATCGCATTGTTCGTGTCCGCACGGATGTCCTGCAGTTCGTCATCGACCTGACCGGCGGAGATATCATCGAGTTGTCATTGCCGCAGCATCTCGAACAACTGGACAACCCCGATGAACCCTTCGTATTGCTCGAACAGAATGAAAACCTTGTCTATATCGCCCGTAGCGGTTTGATCGGCACCGATGGCATAGACAAAAACGGCCGCGCTGAATTCAGCAGCAGTGCCGCAGAATACACATTGTCAGAAAACGCCGACACACTGGTAGTGGAACTGCCGTGGCAGCAATCTGACGGCGTCAAGGTTACCAAGCGCTTTACGCTTGACCGCGGCAGCTATCTTATCGACATCGATTACCTGGTTGAAAACAACAGCGACAGCCGATGGTCGTCAATTCTGTTCGGCCAGATCAAGCGTGAAAGCGGGCCACCCCCCACCCAGGAAACGTCTGCCATGGGCATGCAACCTTTTCTGGGGTTTGCAACGACCACCCCTGAGGATCGATTCCTGAAATTCCAGTTCGACGAGATCGCGGAAGATCCCTTCAAGGAGACTATGCCTGGCGGCTGGATCGCCATGGTGCAGCATTACTTTTTGAGCGCCTGGGTGCCTGCCCAGAACCAGACTCATACCTTTAGCGCGAGAACATCCAAAAACGGATTCAATCTCGCCGAGTTCACCAGCCCGCCTCTCGAGCTGGATCCGGGGAAATCAGGCCGTACCGGTGCCAGTTTCTATGCGGGGCCGAAAGACCAGTACACGCTCAAGGAGATTTCACCCTACCTCGATCTCACCGTGGATTACGGTTGGTTGTGGTGGATAGCGCAACCTCTGTTCTGGCTTCTGACAAAAATTCAGGCGATTGTCGGCAACTGGGGCGTGGCTATCATATTGCTGACTGTACTTATCAAATTGCTCTTTTATAGATTGTCCGCAGCCTCTTATCGTTCGATGGCCAATATGCGTCGTGTACAACCCAAAATGATGGACATACGTGAACAGTATGCCGACGACAAACAGAAACAATCCCAGGCCATGATGGACCTCTACCGCAAAGAAAAAATTAATCCGCTAGGGGGGTGCCTGCCAATTCTTGTTCAGATGCCGGTGTTCATCGGTCTGTACTGGATGCTCATGGAAAGTGTCGAACTGCGCCACGCTCCCTTCTTTCTCTGGATCGATGACCTTTCAGTCATGGATCCGTACTTCGTGCTGCCACTTCTGATGGGAGCCAGCATGTGGTTCATGCAAAAGCTCAACCCGCCGCCGCCGGATCCAATGCAGGCTAAAATCATGCAGTGGATGCCTATCGTTTTCACATTCTTCTTCCTCTGGTTCCCGGCCGGACTGGTACTGTACTGGCTGGTCAATAACCTGCTGTCGATAGCACAACAGTACGTAATCACACGACAGATTGAGAAGGCTCACGCTCCGGCCTGAAGGCAGGGATTTCCAGGACTGAATTCGGACTCCAGATGTCTGAAAGAACCACGATAGCCGCCGTGGCCACCCCTCCAGGACAGGGGGGGATCGGTATAGTTCGACTTTCGGGGCCGCGCGCAAACGACATTGGCAGAGCAATCACCGGCCTGAGCCTGCTTCCCCGATACGCTCACTATTGCCACTTTCGAGATGAATCCGGCGTTATCCTGGATAGCGGGCTGGCGCTGTTTTTCCCTGCACCGAACTCATTCACGGGGGAAGATGTTGTGGAATTGCAAGGGCACGGAGGCCCCGTTGTCCTCGATCTGCTACTGAACGCCTGCTGCAATCTGGGAGCACACCTTGCCAGCGCGGGCGAATTCTCCGAGCGCGCATTCTTTAACAACAAGCTTGATCTCACGCAGGCAGAAGCCATTGCCGACCTTATCTCAAGTTCAAGCAAACAGGCGGCTTTGAACGCCTCACGTACACTGCAAGGAGAATTCTCACGCAGAATCGAGGCACTGGTAAACGCGGTAACAGCATTGCGGGTGTTTATTGAGGCCGCTATTGATTTTCCTGAAGAAGAAATCGATTTTCTCGCCGATGCTCGCGTCGCCACCTTGCTGGATGAAGTCAAGGCACTGTTTTCGTCAGTTACCGCCCAAGCGCGCCAGGGCAGCCTGCTGTCAGAGGGAATGAAGATCGTTATTGTTGGCAGGCCAAACGCAGGCAAGTCCAGTCTGCTAAATGCGTTGTCAGGTCAAGACAGCGCCATCGTCACGGAAATAGAAGGCACAACCCGTGATCTGCTGCGTGAACATATCCAGATCGATGGCATGCCACTGCATATCGTAGATACTGCCGGACTGCGCTCCAGTACTGACCTCATCGAGCAGGAGGGTATCCGCAGGGCACAGAATGAAATGGCAACGGCGGACAGGATTCTACTGGTTGTCGACGGCTCTCTCGAAAACGTTGATAACGTGGATCCCTTCAGCCTGTTCGGCAAGAATCACGCCATGCGGCTTGAGGGTATTCCTGTCACTCTGGTGAATAACAAGTGTGATCTTTCAGCACAAGCAGCCTCTCTCGACGAGCGCAGAAATCCGAACGTTATCTCGCTATCGGCCAAAACCGGCGAAGGTATGTCATTACTGCGCGAGCACCTCAAAAGCTGTATGGGCTATGACTCTGGGGCCGAGGGCAATTTCAGCGCCAGACGGCGCCACCTCAGGGCGCTTGAACAGGCGCAATACTATCTGCTGTGCGGCGAACGTCAGCTTGAACAATCGGGGGCCGGGGAGTTGTTTGCGGAAGACCTGCGACAGTGCCAACAGTGTCTGGGGGAGATTACCGGAGAGTTCACCAGTGATGATCTGCTGGGCGAAATTTTCTCCAGTTTTTGTGTCGGAAAATAGTTTCGATACCGACGGGCCCCGAGCTATTCCGAGAAAGACAAAAACATGCTTATATTTCAACGTATTATTGCATATATAGGCTTGTCTATACCTATCACTTCCTGCTAAAACTGTTCCCAAATGTGTGCCCATGGCCAGAGGTTTGTGCCCAAATTTAGAAATCTGTGCCTATGGGACACAACAAACAGGGAGCAAAATCATGGCACTATCCGATACCAAACTGAGAAACCTGAAGCCCCGAGCCAAGCCCTACACCGTCGCTGACGGTGGTGGCCTGTTCATCGAGGTGCTACCGGGCGGCACCAAGTCCTGGCGACTTCGCTACCGCCTCTCAGGAAAGCAGGAGAAGGTCTCTCTCGGCGACTACGGGACGTGGTCATTGTCGGATGCAAGGCTGTGGCGATACGCAGCCAAGAGCCTCGCGAAGCGCAGTGTATCGCCTATGGCGCTGGCGCGCGGCGACGCCATACCAGTGGACACCGCACCCATA
>TARA_R110000823_G_scaffold119998_14_pt1 | contig 30429 bp, 19 predicted proteins | sample TARA_R110000823 | Tara Oceans TARA_R110000823 (sample SAMEA4397722) | marine metagenome | biome: Polar Biome; feature: [DCM] deep chlorophyll maximum layer (ENVO:01000326); material: water (ENVO:00002006), including particulate matter (ENVO:01000060) such as... | depth 20 m | reverse complement strand
TGGAAAAGGTGGTGTTCACCAGCAGCATTGCCGCCATCGGCATCAACGCCGACGGCACCTGGGCCACGGAAGACACCGCATTTAACGCCTGGCCCTGGGCTAGTGAGTACATACTATCAAAGTTCATCAGCCACCAGATGGTGAAGGGCATGGTGAGTGATGGCTTACCCGTGACGATGGTGCTGCCGGGGCTGCCCTTTGGCCCGGGGGATCGCGCACCCACGCCCACCGGGAGCATGATTATCAGCACCCTCAAGGGCAAGATGAAGAACTACTGGGATGGCGGCGTGTGCGCCGTGGATGTGCGCGATGTGGCCGCGGGCCATGTACTGGCGATGGAGAAGGGCCGCATCGGCGAATCCTACATTCTCGCCAACGCCGCGGGCAACATGAGTAACCGGGAGTTTCTGCAACTCATCGGCCGCATCGGTGGCGTGGAAAATGTCGCGCGCAGCGAGGTGTCTGGCAAAACCATGCTGCGGGTGGCAAAGCTCGCGGAGGCGTGGTCGAAGCTCAGCGGCAAGGCTCCCATCACCACCTACAAGAACACCGTGTTTGCCCTGCAGCATCCGTATGTGAATCCGGCCAAGGCGGTGTCGGAACTGGGCCTGCCGCAGACGCCGATTGAAACCGCTGTGGCGGATTCCGTGGCATGGTTTCGGGAGCACGGATACGTATAAGTGGCGTCCGGTGCGAACTTCGACCGTCCCGGGCCACGTATTGTGCTCTACCTGTTCGCCCTGTTTATCCTGGCTCTGCTGCCGCGCCTCTACAGCGCACTCACGGTGGGTTGGGGGTGGGATCATCCCGGCAGTTTCTCCCTGGTCAATTTCGACGAAGCCGGTTCCTGCCGCGCGGCGCTGGGTGGCTTTGATTACACGCCATTCGTCGGTGCCCAGACGGTAGCCCTCGCCTCGGCGCTGGGGTCGCCGCCGCCCGCCGGCATTCACGGCAACGCCGCCGCGGTCAAACGCTACTGCCACGGGCCCGGGCATCTGATGGTGGCGCGCGGCTACTCGGCGGTAGCCGGTGCGCTCACGGTGGTGCTCACGGCGCTGATCGGGCTGTGGCTCATGCCCGGCCAGCCCGCCGTGGGCTGGACGGCGGGGGGGCTGCTGGCGCTTTCCGGGTGGCACATGAGCGAATCCCAGAGCGGCACGGTAGACGCCCCCTCGGTGTTTTTCATCTACCTGTTCCTCGCGGCGCTGGTATTTGCCGGCGCCCGCGGCTCGCGCCTGAGCCTGCGCTTGAGTCCAGCCCTGCTGCTGGCTGGCGTCTGGGCCAAGTACTGGGTGTTTGCACTGCTGGCCTATCTGGCATGGCTTCCGGAGAAAGTGTGGGCTTACTTACACAGGGGTTTCAGCAATCGGCGCCTGGCAGTGGTACTCCTTGCCAGTGCGCTGCTGTTTGGCCTGCCGAGTATTCCGGGGTTTCGCGAACATGCCTGGCTGCCCTATACGCTGGCCCTGTGGTACCTGCTCATTCCCTGGCGGCACATTCACCGCGGCATGCTCGCAGTCTGGATACTGCTGCCGCCGCTGGCCTGGGCGCTCAGTCATATCGACCTGATAGCGGCATACACGATGGGCAGTGCCAGCGGCCGCTTCGGTACCTCCTATGCGGCGATCGACTGGCACAAGCTGCCGCGCAACCTGCTCAATCTGCCGCTGGTGCTGCTGGTGGGCGTTGGCCTGCCGGCCTGGTTGTTGTTGCCAGCGGGTGCGCGCGCCGTGCTGCGCGGCGGTAGCGGCAACACCCGCGCCTGGGGTTGCCTGTTGCTGCCGCTTGGCGCCTTCGCGCTGTTCATGGCCTTTGTCTCGCCCATCACCTACTACCGGCACTACCTGCCGCTGCTGCCGGTGGCCTGCATCCTTGCGGCCTGCGGCCTTTACGCCACCCGGTGTGGCGCGCGCCGCTGGTGTGTGGCCCTGGTGCTGGTATGGCCGGCCCTGCTCGCGGTAGACCTGGTGAGTGATTATCATCGCGACCCGCGCATTGCACTGCGAGCGTTCTATGCCGAACATCCGCACGTGCCGGTATTCACCAGCTTCTATGTGAATCCGCCGCCGGGAAACAATGCCCTGTTCCGGCCCGAGTATGCCGACGACGACGCTGCTGTTTTGCGCCGGGCGGGGTTTCTGATTCTCAGTGAAAACTGGTACGACACCGCATTTGCCAACGAACTCAACGGGCCACTGGTGCACGATCTGTCGCGCCTGGTGAAAACGCGGCCAGCCTACGCCGCGTTCTACCGCGAGGCGCTGGCCGGCCGCCACCCGCACTTGCAGCCCTACCTCACGCTGCCGGTGCGCAATGTGATGCCCGAACTGCTGCTGCACAAATACCTGTACGGCACCTTCCAGCTGTTCGTGGGCGACATTCGCATATTGCGTGTTGTAGAGTGAGCGCCCCGTGAGCAAAGCCGACACACGCGTGCCCGACCCCGCTGCAAATGCTCGCTACACCCGGCTCTCGGCGCTGCTGTTGCTGGTTGCGGGAGCCCTCATGTATCTCTCCTTCGGCTACACCGAAATGGCCGGGTCCGACATGTGGTGGCATGTGGCGGCCGGGCGCGAGCTGGTGCAAACCGGCAGCCTGTGGATGGTGGACGACTGGTCCTACACGGCGCTGAGCCACACCTGGCTCAACCATGAGTGGCTCGCCGATCTGGTGTACTACGGAATCGCCGCCCAGTGGGGCGTGGAGTCGCTGGTTTACTGGAAGTGGCTGGTGATTGTCGTCACCTTCACCCTGCTGCAACTTGCGCTCGCCCGCGTCAGCGGCAGTCATTTTGCCGGCTTCCTGTGCGCGGTGGGCGCCGCCGCCATCGCCGCGCCGTTCCTGGATGTGCGTCCACACCTTTACACGCTGCTGTTTTTCAGCCTGTTGATGTACCTCTTGCTGCGCCGCCGCCCGCGGCCACTGCTGCTCGCACTGATTTTCGTGATCTGGGTGAATATGCACGGCGGGTTCTTCTTCGGCCTGATGGCCCTGGGGATTCTGCTGTTTCCCTGGCGCGACCTGCGCCTGGGCACACTGCGCAGCGCCGCACTGGTTGGCCTGCTCTGCGCGTTCGCCGCGGTACTCAATCCCTCGGGCTTTGGCACCTTTCTTTACCCCCTTAAATACGCCTTCGACGAGACCTCTCCCTTTCGTTCGCTGGCCGAATGGCTGCCGCCGAACGCGCCCGGCGGCATTCGTTCGCCACTGTTTTTCGTCTTCCAGTGGGCCCCGCTGGCGGCACTGCTGTACCTGTTGCCAGAGGTGCGCAAGCGCACGGGCTTACCCTGGGAGGGGCTCGCGCTCACAGCGCTCACACTGGCCATGGCACTCACCAGCCGGCGCTTCATTCCCATTTTCGCGATTTCGCTGGCGGTGTTGCTGGCGCCGCTGTTCGGCCTGGGGTTGCGCGCACTCAGCGGCAGGCTGGTGGCCGTGCCGGTGGCGATAGTGGCGCTGTTGCTGGCGGCGTGGCGCGTATTGCCCTACCCCCTGCAGGCGGCGCCGGCATTCCACTATCTGGTGGCGGAATACTCCTATCCGGTGGATACGCTCAACTTCATGCGGGCCAACGATCTACAGGGCAAGCTGTTTGCCTACTACAACTGGGGCGGCTATGTGCACTGGCGCAGCGACGGCGATTTAAAGGTGTACATCGACGGTCGCGCCGACACGCTGTTCGACGCCGATACCTACCTGAAGTATGTGTTCGTGCTGCGCTCCCGGCCCGGTTGGATCGATGTGATCGAGGCGGATGAGCCCGATTTCATTCTCTGGCCCCATGCACGCGGTGACGGACACGAGAAACTGTCCGCCCTGCTGGAGACGGGCCGCTGGCGCGCGGTGCATCGCGATGGGGTGTCCTGGTTGCTGGCGCGGGTGGATTACCCCCTGCCCGCACCCCCGCAGCCCGCACCGGAAGGGCCATGGCGCGACACCAGTCGGGCCTATCAGGCGGCGCGGAGGGGCGATGTCGACAGTGTGATTGCCTACAGCCGGTATGTGCGCGCGCGGATGCCCTGGAACCGGCACGCCTGCAGAATGCTGCATCGGGCACTTACCGCGCGCGACGGCGAGTCCGCGGCGCGGACGGTGCTGGAAGACTGCTGGCGGTACTTCCCCTCGCGGGCGCTGCTTTAGGAGGCTGCCAGGTACTCCCGGGCAATTGACTGCCCGAGTTCACCCGCCAGACGCGCACTGTTGCCGGCGCTCAGTTCGATCTGCCGCGCCATCAGGCAGTAGCGGAACAGAATATAATCGCGATCCACGCCGGTTCCGCCGTGACAGTGCTGCGCCGCCTGACTCACGCGATGGGTGACATCGCCGCACCAGATCTTTGCCATGTTAGCGGCTTCTTCGGCGGGGCGCTCCTGGTCGATAAGCGAGGCGGCCTGCTGCGTAACCAGACGCAGGCTCTCCACGTCGATATAACAGTCGGCCACCCGGTGGCTCACCGCCTGGAAGGTGGCGATGGCGCGGCCGAACTGCTCGCGTTCGGAGGTGTACTGCCCGGTGATGCGCATCATCTTGTCGCAGAGGCCCAGCGCCATGGCGGACAGCGCCGTGCGCGTGGCAGCCCGTGCCCAGTGCATGGCAGCCAGCGCCTCGTCGCCGCGGGCGACAACGTCTCCGGCGGCTACCTGTACATTCTCCAGTACCAGTTCGTGCAAGGTCTCGCCGCTGGTGACGACCTGGGCGTTGAGCGTAACGCCGGCGGCCTGCGGGTCGACGAGCACAACGAGCAGTTCATCTCCCGTTGTGGCCGGCACCAGAATGCGCGCTGCCCGGGTGGCCGCCGCTACGCAGAGCTTGCTACCCGAGAGCGCAAAGCCCCCATCCACCGCTTTGGCGGAGGTGGCCGGTGAAGCCGGGTCGTCGTTCTGGTACTCCTCAAGCGCACTGCTGAGCAACGCCTTGCCGCTGGCGATGGCGGGCAGCCACTCGTCTTTCTGCGCGTCGGAACCGAAGCGCCGGAGCGTGCCGGCCGCGCCCACCAGCACCGGCACTACCGGCACCGGCGCCACGCTGCGGCCCACTTCTTCACACAGCATGCTGAGGCTGTAAAAACCGAGATCCATGCCGCCGTGGGCCTCTTCGATATCCAGTCCGAGCAGGCCGGCTTCGGCCAGCGCCTGCCACAGTGCCGGGTCGAAGCGTTCCGGCTGCGCCTCGATGATCTTGAGCTTGTCGACCTGCGTGAAGTCGCCGAGAATCTGCGCCGCCAGTTGCTGCACACTTCTCAATTCTTCCGATATGACGAAATCCATACTGATTCCTTTTCCAATTCCCTAATCAACCGTTATCGATGCAGAGCCTTTTCGGCTAGCGTGTGCGCGGCATCCACAAACCCGCCATGGCGATGATGTCGCGCTGGATCTCGTTCGCGCCGCCACCGAAGGTGAGGATGGAACCCACGCGCCAGCGAAACTCGATGCGGCCTTTCAACACCGCGCCCGGCGAGTGCGCCGCAATGGTGCCCGCGCTGCCCATCACTTCCAGCAGCAGGCGATACAGCTCCACGAAAAATTCACTGGAGTACACCTTCGCCATGGAGGCTTCGGCCATATCCAGCGGGCCCTGATCCATCGCCCAGGCCTGCTTCCAGCAGATCAGCTTCACTACTTCCAGCCCGCTTTTTACGCGTGACAGGTTGTGCTGCACCCAGGGCTGCTCGATGATTTTGCCGCCACCCGGCGCGGCGGTTTCCGCCGCCCATTTGCACACGTCCACATACAGGGAATCTACCTGGCCGTGGGTGAACAGCGACAAACGTTCGATATTGAGCTGGCCGGTGATGAGCTTCCAGCCGGCGTTGACCTCGCCCACGCGGTACTTGTCTGGCAGGCGAACGTCGTTGTAGAAGGTGGCGTTGGTGCGTACGCCCAGCGTGTGCACGGGGCTCACGGAGAAGCCCTCGTAGCTGGTGGGCACCAGGAACATGGTCAGGCCCTTGTGCTTCTTGGCGGCGTCCGGATCGGTGCGCGCCGCGAGCCACACGTAATCGGCGTAGTTGGCCAGGCTCGTCCACATTTTCTGGCCGTTGATGATCCAGTGGTCACCGTCTTTTTCCGCTTTGGTTTTCAGGCTCGCCAGATCGGTGCCGGCACTGGGCTCGGAGTAGCCGATGGCAATTACCACCTTGCCCTGCTTGACGCCGCCGACCACTTCTTCGCGCACCTCGGCATTGGCATTCGCCGCGATGACCGGTGTCACCGCTTCGGTAGTAAGAAACGGATAGGCAAAGCCCGAGCGCACTACCTCGTCGGTAAAGATGTACTGCTCGAGGTGCGACATCTCCTTGCCGCCGAGTTCCTTCGACCAGGAGAGCCCGATCCAGCCGTCGGCGCCCATGCGCGCGTATTGCTTGCGAAACTCCGGGCCACCGCCTTCCTTGAGCTCGTCGTCTTTCATTTCCTGCAGCAGTTCCGGGGTCATGACGGTCTTCATGTACTCCCGCACTTCCTGCTGCAGCGCCTTCAGTTCCGGCGTCAGTTCAATGTTCATGTGTTCTATCCTCAAACGTGCATTGCATGAATTCTAAAGTGTGCGTCTCACTTCGCCTGCACCGCCGTCACCAGTTGCGTCTGCAGCTCGTGGCTGCCGGCATCAACCGTGCACATCCAGGTGTCTATCAGGCCGGCGTAACGTGCTTTCAGAAGCGCAGGCACTGCCTCGAGATCCTCTGAAACAATGGCAAAGGTTTGCAGAATCTCGTCTGTGATCAGATCGCCCATGTCCTGCCAGCGGCCCTCCCTGGTGAGTTGGTTGGCCTCGCTTTGCAGATCGCCCCAGCCGTGCAGCTCCAGTACCGGGCGATAGGCCGGTGTTGAGGCATAAAAACCGATCTGGCTCTGCACGGCCTGTTTACTCCGCGCAAAGGCCTCCTCGCTGGCGCCGGTTACCACGAACACCGGCGCGGAGATGTCCAGGCTGGCCCGCTCGCGCCCCGCGGCATTCAGCCCGCGTTCGACGGCTGGCAGTGTCACCTCGCGCAGGTACTTCGCGGTGGTGAAGCCGTGGGCGATCATGCCGTCCGCCACTTCCGCGGCCACTTCGGTCATGCGCGGCCCCACGGCAGCAACCCGTACACCCGGCGCAGCGTACTCTTTCCTGGCCGGCACGAACATCGGTGTCATCAGCGTGTGCGAGTAGAATTTACCCTCGAAGGCCAGCTTCTCACCCGTTTCCCAGCACTGCCAGATGGCGCGCAGGGCCTGGACGAACTCGCGCATGCGTGACGCCGGCTGCGACCAGGGCATGGAAAAGCGCCGCGTGATGTGGGCCTTGATCTGTGAGCCCAGCCCGATACTGAAGCGCCCGTGCGAATACTGGTTCAGGTCCCAGGCCAGCGTGGCTACGGTCATGGGGCTGCGCGCAAAGGCCACGCTGATGGCCGTGGTGAGCGCGATGCGCTCGCTGTGCTCGGCCGCCAGCAACAGGGGGAAAAACGGGTCGTTGTTGATCTCGGCTGAAAACGCCGTGTCGTAGCCGCGCTGTTCCAGCTCGGCAATGGACAGTGGCGCCATATCCAGGTCGGCGCTCAGCATTCCGCTGACTTTCATCCGCTGGCCTCCTCGCTGGCAGTGGTTCAGGGTAGTTGTGCGATCAACCTGTCTGCGATGGTCTCGGCCCGATGCGTGCAGCCGTCGCCGAACAGGTTGAAGTGGTTCAGTGGTACCGTGTGTGAAGCACTGTACGGGATTCATGGCCCGGTTCAATGGCCCAGAGGTTCACGTGGGACTGGTAAAAACGATCACCGGGTTGCCAATGGCAGAAGACAGGCTGTTGTAGTTGGTGAGGGTGAAGGAATGATTCCTGCAGGTGGCTACCGCCGGTTTGACCGACTGCGGATTTGACCACTGGCAAGCGACAGGACCGGGCTCGAGTTTAGAGGTATACCTCGTCAGGCCCGTTCCCGGGCCCGCATATTCAGTGCCGCGCCTGCCAGCAGCGCCAGCGCCAGCAGCGCCAGGGCATAGATGCTGAGAGCCGGCACCGCCGACGGCGCTACCACCCTCACCAGCATCGGCGCTTCCGCTACGCCCTGCTCGCCCGCAACGCTGATCCTGACGTCGAGAGAGAAGGTCCCGGTCCATCCCAGTGGCAGCGAGAAGTTGAGACCCGACGGCGGGGGCCCACTGAAGGCCCATACCCCCGGTGACTCCTCGGTCCCTGCGCTCAGCAGCGTGCCCGCGGGGAACCCGCCGAGCACTACCCGGTCAACCGCGCCACCGGAACCGGCCACCTGGAAGCGCAGCGGCGTTGTGGTGTCCACGGATGTGACGAGCTCCTCTGGCAACCGCAGGGCGGCATTACTCGGGGCGTTGTCGTCGATCTGGGGAATCGCGACCGGCGCCGGGGCGAGCACCGCCATGAACGCGCCGCCCGACGCCTGACTGTTCGCGACCAACCCGTTGTTGGCTTCAGCGTTGCTGATACTGTTCCCCTCGGCCTGAGAGGTTGTCGTCGAGCCGTCGAAGGCGTCCGCGGTTGCCACCGAGCCGTTCTCCGCGGATGCACTGGCCGAGGCAGTGGCATTGGTATTGGCTTCCGCCGCCGAACCGAACTGTGCGGAAGCGAGCGCATCTGAGCCCGCCGAGGCCGAGGCGCTGGCGGCGGAGTTGTCCGCCGCTACGGCATCCGCGATGGAGCTGTTGAGAGCGTTGGCCCCGGCGACGCTCGAGTCCTGGGCATTGGCGGTGGCGGACGCGAGGTTGTCCGCGCCGGCAACCGCGGTAGACCCGGCGTCTGCGGTCGCGGTCGCCACCGCCTCGTTCGCGGCATCCGCGGCGGCCGAGCTGACTGCGGTGGCCGTCGCGTCCGCGGCAGAGCCGTTAATGGCCGAGGCGGTCGTGTCCGAAGTGTCCGAAGCCACGGCGCTGGCCGTGGAGTCCTCACCGGCGAAGGCGGTGGCGGTCGACTCGTTGTCGGCTTCGGCGTTGCTGACGCTGTCCGCGGTGGCGAACGCGGTAGCGGACGCGACGTCCTGCGCCTGTGCGGTGGCGGTCGACGAGCTTTCCGCCGTGGCGGTCGCCACCGACCCGTTCTCCGCCGTGGCGTCGGCCGTGGAGTCGTCACTGGCGATCGCGATGGCGATCTCGGAGCCGGGTGAAGTGCCCGGTGGTGGGGTGATCGCCGCGAAGTCATAACTGGCCAGGGCCGATTCCACCGTGCCGGGACCGGTCATGACAATCGAGACCAGCGCGTCGCCCACGCCGGCCACCGCGCCGGCAGTCACGCCGCCGGCTGGAAGGCCCTGGTGGTCGAAGCTCAGCTCGTCGTAGGGGCCGGGATCGCCCGCCACGGAAAAACGCAGCACCCCGGTGTCGCTGTCGAGGTCGGGGTCGGTCACCGTGTAGGATATCTCCACGGTGGCCGAGTCGCCCGGGGTGAGCCCCGCAAATGCGGGGACGGCCGGGTTGATTGTGAACTCGCCAGCCGTGCCCGCCCCGGGAGTGTAGGCGAAACCGGCGTCAGCGGGGCTGCCCACCGGCAGGCTGTTGATGGTGGCGCCGTCGAAATCCAGCGAGCTTGCGCCGAGGGGTCCGTCCGGGTCGGTGGCGAAGGAGCTCACCAGGTCGGCGGCTGTGACGCTGATCACGGTGTTGACCGGTACAGGGTTGAGATCGAAGTCGGTCGCCGTCGGCGCTGCCGCCGCGACGGGGGGCGCGAACGACGCCAGTGCGAGCATCCCGATTGTTGCCGTCGCCAGTAATCGCACGATGGGAGTTTGCCAGCGGCACTCCCCGGTAGCCGTCCTTGACTCTCCCATCATCTGCGCCTCATCCTTTTTAGACAGTCGTTAAGCTAGCTACTGCGCCGAGTGTTGTCCAGTTTCACTGTTTCGGGGGAACGTCCCGCGTTCAGGTTCCGATAGCTCCCGACAGGATCCCGTAGCGAAATGGGCAGAAAGTATTGAGCCGGACCCGATCGACACTTATACTCCCCCTCCCGTTTTACAGGACTATAGCTCAGTTGGTTAGAGCGCTACCTTGACATGGTAGAGGTCCCCAGTTCGAATCTGGGTAGTCCTACCAAACCAAAAAGGCCCCCGCTTTCCGGGGGCTTTTTTGGTTTGGCTGGGGTTACTCTAGCGAGAACTGGCGTTCGACAAAACGCGACCACAGGAGCGTTTTGGACGCGGGAGCGCAGCGACGGCGCCCCGCAGGGGTCAGAACGGTCCTGAGGCCGTTCTGATCCATCTGGGTAGTCCTGCCAAACCAAAAAGCCAGTGATGCTCCCACACTGTTACGCTACCTGGGCACCATCCCCCCATCAGCGAATAGCACCTGTCCTGTGATAAAGCTTCCCGCGTCCGAGGTCAGCAGCAGCGCAGGGCCGACCATTTCGTCCGCTGCGGCCATACGCGGCATAAGCTGGATTCCGATCATCACGTCCTGCGCTTCCTCCGGATTCGCCCTGACCATGTCCGTGTCGACCGTGCCAGGGGACAGCGCGTTCACGCGGATGCCGAAGGGGGCGAACTCCGCCGCCATGGCCCGGGTGCCGGCTACCAGGCCCGACTTGCCGATGGCATAGAGAGAGATGGTGGAGGAGAACAGGAAGGCGGCGCCCGTAACCACATTGAGCACGGCTGCGTGGTCGCTTTTCTTCAGCCAGGGCAGCGCTTCCTGGATCAGGAACATCGGCCCACGCAGGTTGACGTCCATGGACTTGTTCCAGGCCTCTTCGGTGTACTCGCCGACCGGCATGGCGAGTGCGGTCGCGGCGTTGTTCACCACCACGTCAATGCCGCCGAACGCATCGACGGCTTTCCTCACCAGATCACGTAGTGCCGACAGGTCTCCCATGTGAGTGGGCACGCCCAGGGCCTGTGCCCCCATGTCGCGCAGATGCCGTTCCGTCTCGGTGCAGGCTTCAGGCTTGCGGCTGGCCACTACCACTTTCGCGCCCGCGGCAGCGTAGCCCTCGGCCAGTGCGCGGCCGATCCCGCGAGTGCCTCCTGTGACAATGACGACCCGGTCCGTCATATCAAAGAGCGTACCGAGCTTTAGTCTGTCCATATGCGGTTCCTTTTGTGTTGGCTGATGTCCATTGACGTCATGCATTGGGGGCACTCGCCGAACATGGTTCAACACACTGTGCCGGGTTGTCGAAATGCTGCCCATCGGCTTTGTACGGTTGCGACCGGGTTGACCACGCTGTGATGCTCCAGATAATCTTATACATAAGTAAATGTGCTCTGGTCAACCGCGACCGGCCTTGGAGGTCGGCACGCAGCCTCTCCGTAAGGCGAGCAGACAAGGAATCTTTTCCAGACATGAGCTATCAGATTGACGCCGACGGCACCGTCCACCTGGGTGATGTGCGCATTCCCGTACCTGACAGCCTCAGCACCGAAGCGCGCGCCTATCTCTCGACAGACCCCTGGGCAGCGGCGCCGATGCCGGATGAGCCAGTGCCCATGTGGGCGATGCGCGATGCGATGGCACCGGCCTTCGACGCCTTGAATGCGCAGGCGCAGGCAATGTACCCGGTCGACATCGAGGAGGTCAGCCTGGGCGGCGTGCGCTGCCACCGCGTCCGACCGGCGGAGGCTGACCGCCGCCGGCCGGGCGCGCTGCTGATCAACCTGCACGGGGGCGGCTTCGTGGTGGGTTCGGGCGCGCTCGTAGAGGCGATCCCGGTCGCGGTGCTCACCGGTTTCGAGGTGATTGCCGTTGATTACCGTCTCGCGCCCGAGCACCCGTATCCCGCCGCGGTCGAGGATGTGCTGGCCGTGTACCGCGCGTGCCTGGCTGAACACGATGGCGTTCAGGTGGGGCTGTACGGCAGCTCCGCCGGCGGCTTCCTCACGGCGCAGGCGATCGCCCGCATGCAACGCGAGGGCCTCCCGCTGCCCGCCTGCGCGGGCGTCTTCTCAGCGGGGGGTAATCTGGCGGAGTTCGGCGATACACGCAGCATCTTCACCCTGAGCGGTTTTTACGGCCAGCTCAGCCTGCCCCTGGGGCACGAGTTGAGCGAGGTCACGGCCTATCTCGGCGGTGCAGACGCGCGCGACCCGCTGGTGTCGCCCGAGCTTGGAGATCTTGCCGCCTTTCCGCCGACACTCCTGATCTCGGGCACGCGCGACGCGTTGCTCTCCGGCACGACGAACTTTCACCGCGCGCTGCTGCGGGCCGGCCGCACCGCAGAGCTGATCGTGTACGATGGCATGCCCCACTCCCACTGGTACGCACTCGACCTGCCGGAAACCCGGGAGACCCTGGGGTTCATGTCAGAATTCTTCGCGCGTCAACTCTCCGGCTGACTCTCCTACAGGATGCGCTGGGTAGCCAACCACTCAACCGAGGTACCCTCATGTACGCCATGATCATCGAGGAAACGGGCGGGCCGGACGTGTTCCGTTACGCCGAAGTCGACACGCCGCGGCCGGGCCCGGGGGAAGTATTGGTGCGGGTGGCACGCGCGGGCGTCAACCCCGCCGACTGGAAAAACCGGCAGGGGCACCTCGCGCAGTTCCGCCCCTACGTGTTTCCCTACATCATCGGTTTTGATGCGGCGGGCGTGGTCGCCGCCGTCGGTGAAGGTGTTGCCGGTTTCTCGGTGGGAGACCGGGTGGTCACGCCGACTAACCACGGGCAGGGAGGGCAGGGCAGCTACGCCGAGTACACGCTCGCGAACGAAGACCGCGTGGCGAAAATTCCGCACAGCCTTTCTTTCTCGCAGGCCGCCGCCCTGCCGGTCGCGGCGCTCACCGCCTGGCAGGGGCTGTTCGACCGCGGCGGGCTGCAACGTGGTCAGCACGTTCTGATCCACGGCGGCTCCGGAGGTGTTGGCACCTTCGCTGTACAGTTCGCGCGCTGGGCGGGCGCACATGTTGCGGCGACCTGCTCGACCGCCAACGTCCAGTACCTGGATTCTTTGGGCGTGGAGCGCGTCATCGATTACCGACGGGAAGACATCGCCGATGCCGTTCGGAACTGGGCACCCGGGGGCGTGGACTTCCTCATGGACGTCGTGGGTGCGAGCACGTTGCCCCAGGCCCTCAATCTGGTGCAGGAAGGCGGCACCTTCGTCAGCATTCCCACCCTGGTGGACGACGGCGATCTGGAGGCTTCCGCGACGGCAGCGGCACAGCGAGGCGTCAACCGGGTATTTTCCACGATGAGTGATGTTGGGTGCGCGCAAACACTCGAGCGCATCCTGGAGCTTGCGGCGCAGGAAGAAGTGCGCCTGCCGCCGCTGCGCGAGTTCGACCTGCAGGAAGTGCGTGATGCGCACCGTGTATCCGAGACCGGCCACGCGGGCGCTAAGCTCATACTCAGGGTATCCGAAATCCCGAACGCTTGATCGAGAGGGCCGCGAGGGTATCCCGCGGTTCGCGTCGGCGTTTTGTTTGACAATAAACTTATATATAAGATAATAGTAAATACAGGCGCGATGTCCTGCCGTCAGGAGCCTTTTCAGGGAACAACATGAACGATCCGATTATCGATATCCATCCGCAACTCCCAGTGCGCGACGAGGCGATGTTGCGCCGCGCGCTGCTGGAAGGCGATCTCCCCACCTGGCTCATGGTGCTCACGCATTTCGAGCGCGATGCGGCGTTTCTCGAGCGTTTCGCCCCCTATGTCGGGTCGGTCTTCGAGCCGCCCCGGGAGGTACCTCAGGCGCTGGCCGGTGAGTTGCGGGAGCGCCTGTTTACCCTGCTCACCCGCGACCCGCCGCCGCAAGACAGCGGCCTGCCTCCCGACCTGTTCCGCGCGATGCTCAGCGCGGACGTGGGCGAGCCCGTCAGCGAAGAATTCATTCCCATGCTGCGCGAGCAGATGGGTTTCGACGCACCGGAACGGCGTAGTGAGCGCCCCGGGCGGCGGCCGCCGCCCGCGGATTTCCGGGTGCTGGTGATCGGTGCCGGGCTCACGGGCCTGCTCGCGGCCATCAAGCTGGACGAAGCGGGCTACCGCTTCCAGGTGATCGAAAAGAATCCGGAAATCGGGGGCACCTGGTGGGAGAATACCTATCCCGGCTGCGCGGTAGATACCCCCAGCCACTTCTATTCCTATTCCTTCGAGCTGAACCCGAACTGGTCCCACTACACGCCCCAGGGTCCGGAATTCCAGAAATACCTGCTGGCGGTGGCCGCCAGGTACGAGCTGCGCCGCCACGTCGTGTTTGAAACGCGGGTGCTGGGCATGGCCTGGGACGAGCAGCGCTGCGAATGGGAAGTGGAAGTCGAGGACGCCTCGGGGCGGCGCTTCTTGCGTGCCAACGCCGTGATCAACGCCCACGGGCCGGTGAACCGCTGGTCCCTGCCGAAAATTCCGGGCCTTGGAAATTTTCAGGGGCCGGTGATGCACACCGCTGGCTGGGACGACGGCGTGGACCTGCGCGGCAAGCGCGTGGCCCTGATTGGCACCGCCGCCAGCGGCGTGCAGCTCGGTGCCGCGATCGCCCCCATCGTCGGGCATCTCACTGTATTCCAGCGGTCCCGCCACTGGGTAATGCCGAACACCTTCATCGAAGTGCCGGAATCCATCCGCTGGGCGCAGCGCGAGATCCCGCACTACGCCTCCTGGTTTCGCTTCCGGGCCTATTGGTTCGCCGCGGACGGCCTGTACGAAAACATCCGCGTCGACCCTCAGTGGCGCAGCGAAGACGGCAGCTCGGTATCTGCCGCCAACGAGGCCGTGCGCCAGTACTGCCTGCAGAACTACGAGCAGAAGCTCGCGCACAGACCGGACCTCCTGGAGAAACTGGTTCCGGACTACCCGGTATTCGGCAAGCGCATCTGCATGGATATCAACTGGCTGGATACCCTGTGCCGCGACAACGTCACGCTGGAGGACAACACGCTGGAACACGTAGTGGCCGACGGCATGGTGCTGCGCGATGGCAGCCACGTACCCGTGGACGTCATCCTTTGCGCCACCGGTTTCGACATCGCCGAGATGACTGGCGGCCTGCGTATCGAGGGTCGCGGCGGGCGGAGCCTGCGGGAGGAGTGGGGTGAGGACGACCCGCGCGCGTATCTTGGCGTGACGGTGCCGGGCTACCCGAATTACTTCATGACCGTTGGCCCCAACAGTGCGCCGAATCATGCGGGCGGGCAAAACATCACCTCCGAAACGCAGATCCACTACATTATGGAGTGCCTTGAGGCATTGACGCAGAGTGGCCGGCAGGCGTTGGAGCCGACCGAGGAAGCGGCGGCGACGTACAACGAGCGAATCGATGACATGATGCGCACACTGATCTGGTCGCATCCAAAGGCCAGCAGCTACTACAAGAACAGCGCGGGTCGCGTCTTTCTTTCCTGCCCATACCGTCTTGTCGAGTACTGGCAAATGACGCGACAACCTGACCTGGCCGATTACCGCTTTTGCGATACAAGCCAGAAGGATGGTGCCGTGAACCACGCAGGGCTTGCTGCGCAGGGCGGCCCGCCGCTATAGTCTCGGCAGGTCCGGTCGCGACAGGCGTGACGTTAGAGGGGCCGATTCGCACGGGGCGCCAGCATGTCAGGAGACACCCAAAAGGCCGGAGGCCTCGGTAAACCCAAAGGTGGCGCCGGGACCAGGAGCCGTGGCAAGGCCGCGGCGGGTCGCAGCGCCGCCCGAAAGCGTCCGGCGAACAACGCGAAGACAACAACCAAAACCAAAACAACTACCAAGGCAAAACCAAAAGCCAAGGCGAAAACAGCAACCAGCACCAGGACAAAAAAGAAAACGACGGCTCGCCGGCAAAGCTCCGCAGCCGGCAATGGACGGGCAGGCCGGCCCCCACGGCTGTCACGCGAGCTGGTGCTTGATGCCTCCATCAAGTTGCTGGAGCAGCAGCCGGTAGAGCGGTTCACCATGGCGCGAGTCGCCAAGGCGCTCGATACCGTGTCCATGGCGCTGTACAACTATTTCCCCAGCCGCGACGCGCTGCTGGCGGCCATCGCCGATCACATCTGTATGCAGTTCAGCATGCCGAAGCCAAAACGCAACCAGACCTGGCAGGATACCCTGTGGCAGTGGCTGTGGGCGTTGAAAAAACACACCGACGACTACCCGGTAATCGTCGAAGTGATGGGCGCGGAAGGCCGCTACTCGGCTGGCTGGCTGCGTATCACCCTGACCGTCTCGCGCACGCTCTATGAAAACGGCCTGCGCGGGCACGATCTCGCGCTGCACGCCTGGATGTTCTGCAGTAACGCCCTCGCAACGATCGTGTTTGAACGTGAGGGCAGCGCGTGGCGTTCACCGATCTCGCTCACGGAACTCGATCAGCTGGAGCGGGACGAGCAGGACTTTTTGATCATGCTGCGCAAGGAAAACGTGGAGTTGTCCTCGCAAGAGATCCTGGACCTCGCCTTTCACCAGCTCATCGCCAATCTCGAACGTGCGTTACAGACGCCGGGTACTGCAGACTGAACCAGTGGCGATCGTCAGCGGCATTTAATTACTGCTAAGATAAATGCTTTTGCTGGCGCAGGAGGGCATGACGTGCCTGATGGGATGGAGGTTTTTCGAGGCGGGGTCGCTGTCATCACGGGCGGGGGTTCGGGCATCGGCCGGGGTCTCGCGTGCCTGGCGGCGGAGCAGGGCATGCGTGTGGTGGTGGCCGATATTGACCTGGAACGTGCACGCGGCGTTGTGGCGGAAATCGAGGGCGCCGGCGGCGAAGCGCTGGCGGTCTGCGTGGACGTGGGCGATGCGAATTCGATGGATGCCCTTGCGCGCGCAACCCATGACCGTTTCGGCGATGTGCGGCTGCTTGTCAACAACGCCGGCATCGAGACGCTGGGCTTCAGTTGGGAGTTGGACGCTGCGATATGGGACAAAACCCTGAATATCAATATTCACGGCGCGGTGCACGGTGTGCGCGCATTCGCACCGCGCATGCTCGCCAGTGGCCAGCCCGCCTGGATCGCCAACACTGCGTCTATCGGCGGCCTGGGGATCATGCCCATCCAGACATCCTATATTATGAGCAAGCATGCGCTTATCGCGTTTTCCGAATGTTTGTATCTTGAGATGCAGCTCAAGCGGGCGCCAGTGCATGTTTCAGCCATCCTGCCCGGGCCGGTGGCGACGCGTATTTTCACCGACAGTCATACCGGCGGGGACCAGGGCAGTTCCAGGCATCGCGACCTGATGCACGGCATGCTTGAGGCGGACGGGATTAGTGGAGAGGAGGCCGCTCGACGTATTCTGCCGCAGATCGCCGCGGGTGACTTCTGGGTGTCGACACACCCTGATATTACGCGTGAGTTCGCAGCCAACCGCGCCCGCCATCTGGAAACGCTTGGCGTGCCCTCACTGCCGCAGGAGACGCTGGCGGCCATGGGGCTTTCGACGGCGGTCTGACCCGCCTCGGGAGTGATCGATCCCGGCGCGGCCTGGCGCTCATCGCGCCTCGCTGAATAAATCCTCGAATTGTCGGCGCAGGTCGCGTTTGAGGATTTTCCCCGAGGGGTTGCGCGGCAGTTCATCGACAAACACCACGGCCTTGGGCACCTTGAAGCCCGCGAGTGACCGCCGGCAGTGAGCGATGAGATCGTCGGCGTCCCGGGTGGCGCCGCTCTTCGCCACGACCACGGCGGTCACCGCCTCGATCCAGCGCGAGTGGGGCACGCCGATCACCGCGACCTCCGCCACGGCAGCGTGACCGTAGACGGTCTCCTCCACTTCGCGACCCGACACGTTCTCGCCACCGCTCTTGATCATGTCCTTCTTGCGGTCGACGATGGTCAGGTAGCCCTCCTTGTCGACGGTGGCCAGGTCGCCGCTGTGAAACCAGCCGCCGGCGAAGGCCTCAGCCGTCTTTTCCGGGTTCTTGTAGTATTCGCTCAGTAGCTGCGGCGAGCGGTGCACCACCTCGCCGATTTCGCCGATGGCCACGTCCTCGCCGTCATCGTCGACCACGCGTGTTTCCACGTTGATCACCGGTCGTCCGGCCGAGCCGGCCTTGCGGATCTGGTCAGCGGGCTTGAGGATCGTGGCCACCGGGGCGATTTCCGTCTGGCCGTATAGATTCCACAGGCGCAATTGGGGCAACCGCCGCTGGATTTCCCGCAGTATTTCCACCGGCATGATCGAGGCGCCGTAGTAGCCCTTGCGCAATTGGGAAAGGTCTGTGCCCTCGAAGCGGGAATCGTTGAGCAGGGCGATCCATACTGTGGGTGGCGCAAAAAACGACGTGATGCTTTCTCGCTCCAGCAGCGTGAGCAGGTTGGCTGCGCTGTTGTCATTGGTGATCACGTTGAAGGCGCCGACCTGCACTGCGGGACCGAGAAAGCAGTCCAGTTGCGCGCAGTGGTAGAGGGGCATTGCGTGCAGCAGCCTGTCATCGGTGGCGACTTCGGCATCGGCGATGATGCTGCCGTACTGCCACAGCACCGCCGCATGACTCAGGACCGCACCCTTGGGGGCGGATTCGGTCCCGCTGGTGTAGATAATCTGCGCGGGCGCGTCGGAAACTATGGCGGTGGGCCGCTGGAGCGGCTGCGCCGCCAGCAGTTCGTCGAAGGCCCGCATGCCTGCCGGGGCCTCACCCTGCGCCAGCCACACCAGCGACTGAAGGTTGCTGCACTGCGCCGCCGCCGCGCGCGCCTTGTCCACCTCGGTGGCTCCCACCATGAGCAGGCGCGCCTCGCTGTGCGACAGTACGTAGGCCGCTTCTTCGGTGTTCAGCATGAAGTTCACCGGTACCAGCACCGCGCCCAGGGCACTGATCGCGAAGCGCGCGATGGCGAACTCGGCCGAGTTACGCGAGAGTATCGCCACGCGGTCGCCTTGGACGATACCGAGCGACTCCAGGCCTCCGGCCACGCGCTCGGCCCGCGTCAGCCAATCCCGGTAATCAAGGGAGATGTCGTGCTGTTTCAGGGCGGGCTTGCCCGGGTGGCGAGCCGCGCTGCGACGCAGCACGTCGAAGAGGGTCTGTCGGGCAATGGATGGGTCGGTCATCTAGGGCTGGCTCCTTTGTAATCTTTGGGGCGTTATTCGGTTTGTCGGCATCGCGATGGACATAGGCACACCGGTAACCGGGCGGTTGAGCCTTGGGTTGAATGGGCATGCCGCGCGGGGCCGGGAGCGATTGCGCATCCCGAATGGTTGACGCGCTCGCCGATCACGGATAACGTAGAAATTAAATTATACATAAGTTAATAGTCCAGCGAACCCTGGGCGAGGGCGCCCAAAGGGCCGCATCTGCCCCTCCAGGGAGTGGAGCGGCGAGCCGGCACAGTGCCGTACCCACGGCTGGACTGAGACACAGGCATGTACCAACAATCAGGATGAACACCATGGCCACCACTCAATCACAACATTTCGGCTTTACCAAACTCCTGGTAGCGGACCTCGAGGCGAGTGCTGCCTTCTATACCGAGGTGTGCGCCCTGCAGGAACTCGCCCGTGTGGAAAGCAGCATCGGCGGCCGCCCGATCAAAGAGATAATGTACCAGCCGACGGGGGAGGGCGCGGGCATGTTCGTGCTGCTTCAATTTACCGATCAATCGGCGCCGGGCAGAGATGAGGTAATACTGGGCTTCCAGACAACGGATGTCGGGGCCTTCATCGAGCGCGCGCTTGCCGCGGGCGGTTCGCTGGTGGAGCCGGTTAAAGACATGCAGGAGCACGGCGTGCGCGTCGGGTTTGTGGCCGACAATGAGGGCCACCTGATCGAGGTGGTGGAATTACTGGAGCAACCGGCGTGAGCTTTTCCGGTTCGCGCGGAGGGTGCGAAGCGTGATCACGGTACAAGATCGTATCGTCGTCCATGCCGGCGACCTGGCACTGCTGCGGACGCTGCTGCGCGAACGGTATCTGCCGGGTGCCGAGGCCCGCGGGCTGACGCTGGTTGGTACCGGGGTGTCGCCCCCGGTGCTCGCGGCCAACGCGCCGGTAACCCTCTGGCTGCGCTGGCAGATCGCGGACGTTGGAGCCTGGTGGGCGATGCGGGCTCAGTCCGGCACTCCGGAAGTCGTTGCTTTTTGGGCCGAGGTCGACGGATTCTGCCTTGAACGTGAGCGCTGCTACCCGTGTGAACCCGATGCACTCGGGGCGGAGCAGCCTGTCGACGAATCCGATGCTGCAGTCGCCACCCGCGGCTACCGTGAAACAGCCCAGCTCGCCCTGCGGGACGGACTCGGGGCAGAGCAGGTAACCGCATTCGCCGAAGAACTGCAGCGCGCCGCGCAAACCCTCCCCGGCACCGAGGCCGTAAGCCTTGCGCGCAACTACGCGCCGGAGTACGCGGCCGGTGACTTCACCCTGGATCTGCTGTACGCGGACGACGCAAGCGCAAAGGCCGCGCGGCAGTCTGCCGTGTGGCGGGATGCGATCGCACCGGCCCTGGATACACATTGCGCCGCCGTGCACGCGCTGGCGCTGGACACTATCGGCGCGGGCCTGCGGGAGCCTGCGCTGTCCGGCAGCGTAAAGCGCACTGCCTTTTTCCGCCTGTTGCCTGGAGTCGGTGGCGAAACGGCGGTCCGCTTCGAGCGCGACCTGCTCGAAATGCCGTTACACATTCCCGAGATCCGCAACTGGCGCCTCAGCCGCGCGATAGCGGCCGACTGGTGCCGGGTAGGGGAAGCCCCCTGGAGTTACGTGTGGGAACAGGAGTTCGCCGACCTGAACGGCCTCATCGGGCCCTATATGGTGCACCCCCATCACTGGGGGCATATCGACCGCTGGTTTGATCCGGAGTCGGGCGTGCAGGCGATTGACGCCAGGTTGTCGCACGCCTTCAGTCCGCTGAGCTCCAGCCTGATGTCATTGGAGGCCGTGCCGCAGTCGCGGTAACGGCCCGGGTAGCCCCTTACAGCCGGGGGCTGTGTTCATACACGAATAGCGCCATTCTTCCGGGGAGAGAATCTACATGAGCAAATTGCTGGAAAACAGGATCGCACTGATCACGGGCGCGAGCCGCGGCATCGGCCGCGCACTGGCACAGCGGCTCGCCGCGGAGGGCGCGACCGTCGTGGTCACCGCGCGCAGCCTGGACAGCGCCGGCAAGTACGAAGGCACCCTCAAAGAAACCGTTGGTTTGATCGAGGCCGCTGGCGGTACCGCGTATCCGCTGGTCGCGGACCTGGAGAAGGATGCGGACCTCGATTCGCTGGTCCCGCGCGCGGTGGATCTCGCCGGCGGCCTGGACATCCTCGTACACAGCGGCGGCAAGGCGGAGTACGCGCCGACGGTGGATATGGAGACAGACGTTTTCGACCGCACCCTGGGCCACTACCTGCGCGCGCCGTTCCGGCTTTATCGCCACGCTGTGCCGGAAATGCGTCGGCGCGGGGCGGGCTGGATCGTCACCCTGGGCTCGGTCACGGCACTGCCGCCGCTGCGCCCCTATGACGAGTGGGCGATGCACGGCGGTGCGACGGTGTACGCCGCCATCAAGGCCGCCGTGCACCGCATGACCCAGGGACTCGCCGCGGAACTCCTGCCCCACGGTATCGCCGTCAATACGCTGGCGCCCAGCACCGCCATACGCACCCCGGGAGCCAGCGAATACATTCCGCAGGACTACCCGTCCGAGCGTATCGAGTACATCGCCGAGACCGGCCTGGCCCTGTGTCACCTGCCCGCCAGCGAACGGACGGGGCTCACAGCCTACAGCCTGCATTTTCCGCATTTTCATAAACTGTCGGTTTACACGCTGGACGGGAAAAAGCGTATCGAGGATGCGGTGTTGCCTGAATACGCACACCCGGATATTGACGCATCGGGCATGGGCAGCTAGCAACTGCCAGGACCCCCTGATCTCTGTGCGCGAGTTGTTGACGAGGGATGGGGTATTGCGCGATGATTACAATTAAATTACATATAAGTTAAATTGTAGCCAGACACCTACAGCCGGCCGGTCGCCCTACCACGCAGAAGATTTCACTGCCGGAGCAGGCACAGTCCCGGATAGACCAAACCGATATAACAAAGCGTTCATACGCAGGAGAACCGCCATGCTTAGGAAAGCCCCGCTGGCCATCGCTGTATCGATGAGTTGTGCATATGGTTTCACTGGCCTCGCCTCGGCCCAGCCGTCCCCGGTGACCGCCGCGTCTTCCGGTCTGCTGGAAGAAGTGATCGTTACGGCGACGCGCCGTGAGGAAAGTCTTCAGGAAGTGCCGATGACGGTGACGGCGATCACCGCCGAGGATGTACAGGGATACAATATTTTCCGCTTCGATGACCTGCAGCAGCTTTCCCCGGGCCTTGCGCTGGACAGCCAGGGAGCCTTCGGCTCGGCGGCGAGCCTGCGCGGTGTCGGCTTCGACTCCAACTCCTCCGCCGATCCCGCCGTGGATATCTACATTAACGACACGCCGGTGGACGCGAACTACGCCTTCCAGAGCATTTACGACATCGGCCAGGTGGAAGTGCTGCGTGGCCCCCAGGGCATTCTCCGCGGACGGCCCTCGCCGGCCGGTGCCATCACCCTGACCACGCGCCGTCCCGATCTCGATGCGCTCGGCGGATCGATCTCCGGCGCCTTCGGCAACGAAGGCACGGTGAATGGCCAGGCAGCGGTCAACCTGCCGATTGTCGAGAACCGGCTGGCGCTGCGCATCGCTGGACTCTACGACGAGGACGAAGGCAACCAGGTCGAAAGCGTGAACTCCAACGCCAGTAGTGAGCGCGAGACCACGAGCTGGCGCACCTCACTGCGCTGGGCGCCCACTGACAACCTCGACGCGGTCCTGATGCACCAGTCGCTGGATTCAGACCGGGTCAATCTAACCCCCGTTAACGGCCCGGGCGCCGGCTACAACGGCCCGCCGATCGACGGCCGCGCCAATCTCGGCGTCTACGAAAACGGCACCGGCGGCAACCAGGAGTCGCAGATCACCACATGGAACGTGGCCTGGGACCTGCCGAGCCACCGGCTCGTGTACGCCGGCGCCTACCAGGACAACTCCTTTTCCTACGATGCGGAACTGGATCTGTACAACGCGGCGCTCAACTACCCGCAGAACCAGGTGACTGATTCGAGTTACGAGCTCGACAGCCACGAGCTGCGCCTTGAATCCACGGCTCCCGACCAGTTCGCGGATTACCTGGTCGGCGTTTGGTACCAGAAGACGAAAACCGAGACCACCTTTGCGCAGGACAACGTCAACCCTGGCGCCTTCGGCTACCCACTGGAGCCTGATCCCATCGGACCCCTGGACTCGGCCTACCTGCTGGGCGTCAGCGGCGAAGTCACCACGGATGTGGAGAACATTGCCATCTACTCCAGCACCGTTTTGCATCTAACCGACAGCACCGATCTCAGTCTTGGGGTTCGCTATCTCGAGAACGACTCAAAGCGGAACGAAGTGCTGAATTTCGAGGACGCCCTGATCGCGGTCGGCATATCGCCCGGCGTTTCCATCGGCGATGCCGGTTGTGCAGGTCTGCAGGCCTTCGCGCCGTTTACCGGCATCGAGTCATTCCCGGGTTTCTGTGACCTGGCGCTGGACCTGCCGCAGTTCACCGCGCCGGACAGGGATAAAACGGACGAATGGGTCTACCAGGCGTCGCTGAAGCAACAGTTCACCGATGACCTGATGGCCTATTTCACCTATGCCCATTCCTGGCGCCCGGCGGGCGTTACCGTGGGCGTCACGACCCCCGTCATGGACCGCTCGCTGATCAAGGGCGACGACGAGGAATCCGATGCCTACGAATTGGGCTTGCGCTCGGAGTGGCTGGATAGCCGGCTGCGGGTGAACCTGTCAGTCTATCACCAGGATTTTGACAACTATATCGGCCGCTTTAACGACATTCCGGTGCTGGACATGACAACTGACCAGATCTTGACGGCTGCTGGCTTCACCTACCCCGGGGACGCCACCGTCGACGGCGCTGAACTGGATGTTGCCTTCGAGGCCACCGAAAACTGGTGGCTGCAACTCACCACGGCTTACGCCGACGGCCGCTATGATGATGCCGATGTGCCCTGTCGGGACACGAACCTCGATGGCAGCCCCGACGATGGCGACGTGGGCAACCTGACCCCCGGTGATTTCGGCGGCAACGATGTAATTTTCTGCACGGTGGACAGCCGCATTTCAACCGTACCGGAATGGGTGACGACTCTGCAGTCGGAGGTCACGTTCCCCCTCGTGAGCCAGCAAGGCTATGCCCGGGTGCTCTACAACTACTACTCGGAGGAAGAGAACGACGGCGGCTTCGAGGCCGATGCCTACGGCCTGCTGAATCTCTACCTGGGCCTGCGCGACCCATCCGGTGAGTGGGAGGTGGCGCTGTGGGCGAAGAACGCCCTTGATGAGGATACGCAGCTTGATCGCACTGATCCGCAGAGGGTCTATGACGCCTTCCCGACCGGGTACGGCAGCGTGCGCTATGTGCAGGAGCGTGAGATCGGCGTGACGATGCGTGTGTTGTTCGGCGGCGGTTGATTGCCAGGACGCCGGCGCCGAACTTTAAGGGGCGTCGGGCACGCAGCCCCTGGAGGAGCGTGTCGCCTTCGGGCTTCGAGCAATTGAGCTATTTCCTCTGGAACACCACGCCCGACGATGCGTTGCTGGCTGTCGCCGGAAACGGGGAGCTGCACACTCTGGACGGGCTGCGGCGGCCTGACCAACAGGGAAAACATCCATGTTGAAACGTGCGCTGAAAATCGTCGGGATCGTCTTTGTGGTGCTGCTGGTGGCGGCGGCAGCGGGTGCCGGGTGGTTCCTGTATCGCCAGCAGGCTCATCTGGAGCCGCCGCCGGACCCGCCGGGGCAGCCCAGTATCGCCAGTTACGCCGCGGACGCTCCGCTTCCTGGAGACGCTTTCGAATCACCCGTGCCCGGCGCCCTTGCCGGTTTCGACTGGTCGCGTATAGGCGATCCGCCCATTGCGGCAAGACCCTGGACGCGCTGGTGGTGGCCGGGCGGCGATGTCGACGTGGAAACCGCCCAGAGCCAACTGGACGTGCTGCGCGCTGCGGGCTTCGGCGGCGTGGAGATTCAGCCTTTCCTCGGTGGCATGATCAACGTGACGGACGATGACGTGGTGATGGCCCGGGTCTATTCGTTCGATACCCCCGCCTACTACGAAACGCTCAACGAGACGGTGGCGCATGCAGATGGGATCGGCCTGCAGGTGGACCTCACGCATTTCAGCGGCTGGCCGCCTGGCGGACCGGAAATATTGCTGGAAGACAGCAATACGATCCTCGCCTATGGGGAGGCGTCGGTCACCGGAGGTAGAGTTTCCATCGAGCTGCCGCGTCCCACCACCGGGCTGGGGGAATACATTTTTGCCATGATTGAATTCGCCGGACCGGACTTCTCCAACTTTCCCGCTGGCCATGCACGACTGCTCAGCGTGGTGGCGGCGCGCGTGGAGTCGGGCGAACGCCGCGGCGGCATCTTCCATCTCGACGATACAGTGCGTTTGAAGGCGGACTCCCTGCAGGTGCTCACGCAGCACGTTTCAAACAGGCGTCTGGAGTGGGATGCCCCGGAAGGGGAATGGTTGATTATCGCCAGCTATTTGCTGCCTTCGGGCGAGGTTCCCATGGGAGCAGCTCAGAAACCACAGGGTTTCGTCGTCGACCACCTGCGCAAACCCCAGGTCATCGGGCATTACGAGTACGCGTATGGTGAGCGTACCGGGTTGCCGCAGCACTACGGCGAGGGGCTGCGAGGGTTCTTCAACGACAGTCTCGAATTCCGCCTGCGCCGCATGGCGGTGGAGGACATTCTGCCGGAGTTTCGCGAGCGCCGGGGTTACGACCTCGAGCCCTACCTGCCGGCGGTGTACGTGGAAGGGATCGACAACTTTTATTTCCGCGAACTGCTCGGTGTATACGCGGCGCCGGAGTTTCAGGTCACGCCGCTGGACGAGCGCATCCGTCACGACTACCAGCAGACGCTGTCCGACCTCATCCTAGAGCGCTTCGTGGAGACTTCCGCCGATTGGGCGCATGCCCGCGGCCTGACTTCCCGCGGGCAAAGCTACGGGATGGACATCGACCTGCTGCGCGCGTTGGGCGCCAACTCGATTCCGGAAACGGAGCAATTGTGGGCTGGCGGCGCTAACGTTGGCCTTAAGTTCGCCAGCTCCGCCGGCGCGCTGTACGGCCGGCCCCTGGTGAGCGCCGAGTCCTTCGTGTGGATCAACCGGGATTACCAACCCACGGCCAGGCGCCTGAAGGCGGCCGCAGACAAGCTGCTGCTCGCGGGAGTGAACCACATTGTCTACCACGGTACGCCCTGGCCCTGGCAGGGCAGCGGCGCGGGCGATTACGGTGAGGAGGGCTGGCAGCCTTTCTCCGGTCCGAGCAATCCCGCGCACTTCTCCGGTTTGTACGGGCCGGCGAATACGGCACTCTGGCCCGACATCCCGGCACTCAACGAATACATCGCCCGCAGCCAGTACCTGTTGCGCCAGGGCGCGCTCTCCGCCGACGTACTCGTGTACTACCCCTTCCTGGGCTTCCACGGGCCGAATCGGGATGTCGGTACCGGTGAGGCGCTGGTGGCCGGCAGCCTGCCGGACGCAGATCCGGCGACCGTGGCGCTGGAGGCCCCGGAGCTTTCCGCCGGCAAGGCGCAACTGGAGCGCCTGTTGAGCGTCCCGCCCGAGCACGTTGACCCCAGGGTGGCCTGGGTGGAGCGGATACAGCCCCTGCTCGCCGGGATGGAGCGCCGCGGGCTCACCTGGGCCTGGCTGAATGATCATGCGTTGCAGAGCGGAAAACTGCGCTCGGGTGAATTGACCGCCTCCGGCGGGCGCTACGGCGTCATCCTGCTGCCCGAGGTCGAGGCAATGCCACCGGCGACGGTGCAGGCGCTGCAAGAGCAACTCGATGAGGGCATTGAAGTGGTGTTCGCCGGCAACATGCCCGAGCGCCAGCACAGTTTCCATGAGGCGGAGGCGGGCGACCTCGCCGTACGGCGCGGTGTCGCGCAACTGCGCGGGGCGGGGGCCGGGCACTTCGCGCTCGACGACGGACGCCTGGTATCGCGCCTGGTCGATGCGACCAGCGGCGCACTGCGCTATGCGGCGCCGTCCGATATTCTTCGCCACCGGCGCCTGCTGGACGATGGGGGGCAGATCCACTTCTACGCCAACCAGTCCGCCGCTCACGTCGAGCTGGAACTGGCGGGGGCCCCGAATGCCGGCGCCTGGTGGTTCGACGCGAGCACGGGCCGCGCCTGGGCTGCACGACCGGCCGCGGGCTCGCTTTCCCTGTCCCTCACCGGCTTCGACAGCCGCTTCCTCATCACGGGCGTACCCATGCCGGACGCTCTGCGCGGCGCTCCGCCGCCCCTGCCCGATAGCGTACACACGGGGCAAAGTCGGCTACTCACGGGTTGGCAGTTCGAGTTGGGCGATTACCGCGCCAAACTGAAGGATTTACCCGACTGGCGCGACATCGAGGCGCTGAAACACGCCCGCGGTCCCGGTGTCTACCGGCACACCCTGGAAATCGAAGACACGGTTGAGCAGTCCAGGTACATCCTCGATCTGGGCCTGGTGCAGGGCTCGGCCGTCGTATCGGTGAACGGCGAGTCCGTCGGCCGGGCAAGCCTGCCGCCCTTCAGGCTCGATATCAGCGACGCGCTGCGCCCCGGGGTGAACACGGTCGAGGTCTTTGTGACGCCGCCGCTGCGCAATTATTTCGTGGGCCGCGCGCTGGCGGGCGATCCGCTGTACAGCCACATGGCCGGCTTCGAGAACCAGCTCGTCGCGGCCGGGCTGCGTGGGCCTGTGAGACTGTATGTCTCCGCTCCCAGATAACCGCACCGCGGGAAGCCCGGCGTCCGGTAAATCCCGCGGTGATGCCGAAGGCTCAATGCATAGAGGGTTACACCCGGTGAAATGTATCGAACGCCGCGTGCAAATTCTCGCGGTGGCATGCTGTATAGCTCGGTGTCCATGGGCAGCACGGGGCGCGAACTACATGGCCACCAGTCCCGCTGCCTGGATCACGCCGCACTGGTGTACAGGGGCGTCACCGGGGCGCACTCGGGGTAGCTGACAGGTCCGCCCACGTCGTATACCGCGTTGATCGCCTGGATGAAGGCGGGATCGTGCAGCGGGTCACTCGGCGTGGCGATGTCGTGGCCGCGCTGGCGGGCGTCGTCGATCAGCATCTCGATGGCGCGCTCGTGGGTGAGGTTGTCGGTCCCGTCCATATTCTTCTTCAGCTCTTCGCCGTCCATGAAGACTTCCGCTGACCAGTGCACGAGGAAGCGCAGTTCCCGCGTGTGGTGACGGGCGATCACGTCGTTCCCGTTCTTGAGCAGCCAGTGATCGGCGCTGCCGGGATCGCCCGAAAACAGCGTATCGAAGCCGAGTCCGGGGGGCCGCTGCTGCTCCAGCGGGCCGTTGGCCTCTCCGCGGTGATACATCATCTCGTTCTGTACTACCACGCCGCGGTTGTAGATGGGAGAGGCCAGACGCTGCGGTGGCTCAAGAGGGCCCCGCGGCCAGAAGGTGAAACCACTGTCCGGGTCGTGCGAAAACCAGGTGATCACCTGCGCCATCTTGATCATGTAGTCGCGGAACAGGCCGGACTTGCCCATCACGCTGCACAGCCAGGTGGGGGAATTCTCGTAGCGCACCCCTCGAAAGCTCGGGGTGTCCAGGTGGCCAGGATCGGTATTGCCGCAGGGCCCGTTGACATTGAAGAGCATCATCTGCGGTTTGGCGTACTTCGCGCCCCAGTACGCCTTGGCCAGTTCGAGGAAGCGCGTGTTGTAGAAGCAGTCCTGGATCTCGGGGAAGAGACTGGCCGAGTAATTGGCCAGGAAGCCGCGGAAGGTCGGCGTGAGAAACATATCCAGGGTGAGACCCGGATTTTCCGCCCCGCCCGACAAGGTGGCGATAAGTTCTTCCGCGGAGGCGAAATGCTGCGCGATGATCAGCTTCCAGGGGCCGTGATCTCGCACCACGCCCAGCAGGCGATCGAGCTGATCCTGTGTGTAAACGTCTTCAAGCTCCCGCGGCGGCGCCGCTGGTTTCAGGAGAGTCGAGAGTTCTTTTCTGCGTTGTTCGCTGAGTGCCACGGGGAGTTCCTCCTGTCTGGGTACTGGCCGGAGACTTTCGATCCTTTGTCTTCGTGATATATTATCTTAAACATAAGATAAATATAATAGGGTGGGTTCGTTGTCGAGGTTTCAACCGCATTATGGGAGGGGCCTGCGACACTAAAGGTCAGCGTTTCTGCTTTATCGCTTCCCGCCACGTTGCAGGCGCACGGATTCGCGGCCGGAGAGCGCGCACCCGGATCAGAACAGCGAGTCTACCGCGGTACGTTTGAACACAAGGTCATCGAAATGCTGCCGGAAGGAACTTGCATCAGCTATGGCATCCAGGCCAGGCAAGGTAGCGCAGGCAACAAGGCGGGCAGGATTCTGATTCGCCCCAATAAAACTTGTTGAGAGCGCTACCGGCGTACCGTGAAGCCCGCTAGAATCGATTGTCATTTTATGCATAGAGAGGCGGAGGCCATGACTTGAAGCGCCTTGAATGTCTGGCTACGATGATCGTGCTGCTGAGTCTCTGCGGTATTGCCCCGGCCCATGCACAATCCGCAGATCCCCCGGTGACAGCCAGGCCGAATATCCTGCTGATCATGCTGGATGACATGGGCTACAACGACCTCGCCATCAACAATGACAACACTGCGATCAATACACCCCATCTGGATGCGTTTGCCCGGCAGGGCATGCGCTTTACCCGCCACTATGCCACGGCCGTTTGCAGTCCCGCCCGGGCAGCCCTGCTCACCGGGCTCTACCCCGAGCGGGTAGGGTTTCTGCCCTCGGGGCGCGGTATTTCACCGCAGATCGTGACACTCCCCGAGCGTCTGCAAGACGCGGGATACACCACCTGGCATCTGGGTAAATGGCACCTGGGGGAGTACGAGCGCGAATCCTGGCCAGACCGGCAGGGTTTCGATCACTGGTTCGGCTTTCTCAATCAGGCGTTTCTCGGTGGCGTCATCGAGGAGGGCGAGCTGCGTCCGGCAGGGATCAGCTATGAAAACCCATGGCTGATGGGCGATAGCGAACCGGGGGCCTACTACACCGGACACCTCACCGATATTCTCGCCGACCGGGCGATCGCCGCGCTGTCGGAATTGCAGGCCTCCGGGCAAAACTGGTTCCTCAACCTGTGGTTCTATGCGCCACACTGGCCGATAGAGCCTGCGGCCCGGTTTGCCAACAACTATCCTGATACCCCCGCCGGACACTACCGGGCACTCATTGATCAGCTCGACCACAACGTCGGCCGCGTGCTGGCCCACCTGGATGCGCTGGACGCCGCGGGCGAAACGATCGTGGTGGTCGTGAGCGACAATGGCGGCACCAACTTCCAGGTGGACAATAACGCGCCCTTTACAGGCAAAAAGGTCAGACTGACCGAGGGGGGCTTGCGCACCCCACTGATTGTACGCTGGCCCGATGATTCACTGAACGGACAGGTATTCGACGGTCTGGTGGGAATTGCGGATCTGTAC
>TARA_R110000823_G_scaffold132777_10_pt1 | contig 30488 bp, 26 predicted proteins | sample TARA_R110000823 | Tara Oceans TARA_R110000823 (sample SAMEA4397722) | marine metagenome | biome: Polar Biome; feature: [DCM] deep chlorophyll maximum layer (ENVO:01000326); material: water (ENVO:00002006), including particulate matter (ENVO:01000060) such as... | depth 20 m | reverse complement strand
CGTCCACGCGGCCGCTCGCGAGATCGTCCGCGATGATCGCTTGCAGGAAGTTACTGGCGGGTGGGTGCTCCATGATGCGTCAGCCGTGGCCTCAGGTTAAAAACGGCGCGTAGTATAGCCTCTGGCGCCACAAGCTTATAGCCGCAGCACCTTCATTATTATCGCAACTGATGCGCCCTTTCGGTCTAGACAATGTTTTACTGGCCGTTAAAAGTCCGTATCATGAGCGCGCCCTGATTAACCACCAATAAGGACACCGGCATGGTTATTATTCGTACCACGTTTGGCGAAATCACCCTGGAACTGGACGCCGAACGCGCGCCGAAAACCGTCGAGAATTTTCTCAACTACGCACGCAGCGGCTACTATGACGGTACGATATTCCACCGTGTTATCGACAATTTCATGATTCAGGGCGGCGGCTTCGATACCGAGATGCGCCAGAAGGAGGCCGGGGAGCCGATTGAAAACGAAGCAGACAACGGCCTGAAGAACGATTTTGGCACCATCGCCATGGCCCGCACCAACGACCCACATTCAGCCACGGCGCAGTTTTTCATCAATGTGAAAGACAATGATTTTCTCAACCACACAGCCAAGAACATGCAGGGCTGGGGTTACACGGTATTCGGCAAGGTCATCGATGGTGCCGACGTGCTGGACAAGATCCGCGCCGTGCCCACCGGCAGCCAGGGTCCGCACCAGGACGTACCCAAAGAGCCCGTGATTATCGAATCCGTGCAGGTGCAGGAAGACTGATCCGTCCCGCCCGGTGCACTTGCACGCCACGTACTTCATATCCGATCTCCACCTTGACCCCACCCGGGAGCATGTCTCCCGTGCCCTGGCAACGTTTCTCACCGACATAGCCGGATGCGATGCGCTCTACATTCTCGGTGACCTGTTTGAAGCGTGGGTGGGTGACGACGACGACGCTGCACTGGCGCGCGATACCGCGCAATTGCTGCGCAATTTTCGCGAAAGCGGCGCACAGCTAGCCTTTATGCCCGGCAACCGGGACTTCCTGCTCGGAGCCGGGTTCTGCACCCGAATGGGGGCGCAGTTGCTTCCAGACCCCAGTCTGATCAATCTCTACGGCACACCGACCCTGCTGTTGCACGGTGACAGCCTGTGCACGGACGACACCGAATACCAACGCTTTCGCACGCTGTCACGCACGCCCGCCTGGCGCCAGCAGGTGCTGGCGATGAACCTCGGCGAGCGCCGCACCCTTGCGAGCCGGATGCGCCAGATGAGCCACGAAGCGCAAAGCCTGAAGGCAGAGGATATCGTGGATGTAAACAGCGGCGAAGTCGGCAGGGTCATGCAGGCCTGGGGCGCTAACCAACTGATCCATGGCCATACTCACCGGCCAGCACGCCACACAGAGGCGCGCGGCCCGCGCTGGGTGCTGGGGGCCTGGGACAGTTCGGCGTGCGTGCTGCGGGCGGACGCCCACAGTGTGGATCTTGTAGATATTTAATTAATACAATCTGTTACGGCAACTATCAATAAAAAACTTTAAGCCGAATACCCCTGTAACTCTGCCGGAGGACCGCTGTGAAAGCGAAATTCGGTATCCGGCGATTCGATCAGCACCTGCTCCCGTGCAAGCAGCGCCGGCAAACGCTCTGCCACGCTTTGCGGGGAACCGATCGCTTCGGCGAGACGCAGGTAGTCCTTGAAGTGGCGGGCCTCCGATTTCAGCAGCGAATTATAGAATGCAGCCAGCTTCGCATCGAGCGCCGGCGCCAGCACGGCAAAGCGCTCGCAGGAGCGGGCCTCGATGATGGCACCCACCAGCAGCGTATCAACAAGCCTCTCCGGTTCGTGGGTGCGCACCGCTTTGCGCAGTTCCCCGGCGTAGCGTGACGCCGCGATCTGTGAATAGGCCACGCCGCGCTCGTGCATAATGGCCACCACCTGCTCGAAATGGCGCAGTTCCTCCCGGGCCAGCTTCGACAGCCTGAGCAGCAGATCTGCGTGCTCCACATAGCGATAAATCAGGTTTACCGCGGTCGAGGCTGCCTTCTTCTCACAATTGGCGTGATCAACCAACAGTAACTCCGGGTTCGCCAGTGCCCAGTGCAACCACGCGGGCGGCGTGGGACACGGGAGGAATGCACGGATGTCTGCAAGGTCGGTGGCCAGTGTCATTCAGTTTGCGCCGCTGAAAAAATCGGGGGGTTGAATGTAGCGCTCGAAATGCGCCTGGGAGAGCACATAAAATTCCTGGTCGATCTCCTCGCGCAACTGCACCAGGCTCAGGTGACGCCAGTTCAGGTTCACCTCGAAACCGTAGTCGAGCGTGTTGCCGATCTGGCCGGCACCGGCTTTGAGCAGGCTGAACACCCAACAGAACTCATCGTGGTGGGCAACGAACCTGAGTTGCTGCACTTCCAGCTGCCACTTCAGCAAATCCCTGTCGTGCACGCGCAAGCGGTTGCGCACGCATTGGGAGAGGAACCCCGACAGGCGCCGGTCGATGATGCGCTTTTGCTCGGGCGTGTAACTGTTCCAGTGTATGACTTCGTGACCAAAGCGCTTGCAGCCGCGGCAGACGCTGTCTCCAATCCCGGTGGAACAGACCCCGATGCAGGGTGTTTTAATCGTGACATCGAGCATTTTCAGAGCGACAAATTGCGCAGAAACGACGCCGGGGAGTGTACGTTATCAGTACAGTGAATGCACGGTATCGCCGGCGCGTTCGTTTAACTTGCACAGGCCGTGGGCTATACTTGCGCACCGTTTTATAGCCATCTGACATACGCACTCAACACCTGATTGCGCGTGCGCCAGCCACCAAGGAGCTACACCCGTGCTTGAAGCATACCGTGAACATGTTGCCGAAAGATCCGCCCTGAACATCCCGCCAAAGCCGCTCAACGCAGAGCAGGTGGCCGCACTGGTGGATCTGCTGAAGAACCCGCCAGCGGGCGAGGAAGCCTTCCTGCTGGACCTGATCAGCACACGTGTCCCGCCGGGTGTCGACGAGGCAGCCTACGTCAAGGCGGGGTTTTTATCGGCCCTCGCGCTCGGTGAAACCCGGTGCCCCCTGATAGACCGCCTTTCCGCCGTAAAGATGCTGGGCAACATGCACGGTGGCTACAATATCGAGACGCTGATCTCCCTGCTGGAAGACAGCGAGCTCGGCGCTGCCGCGGCAACTGAACTGAAACACACGCTGCTGGTGTTCGAGGCATTCCACGACGTGGCGGAACTGGCGAACCGGGGCAACGACAACGCGCGCGCAGTGATGCAATCCTGGGCAGACGGCGAATGGTTCACCTCGCAACCGGCGGTGCCGGAATCCATTCGCGCAGCGGTGTACAAAGTAACGGGCGAAACAAATACGGACGATCTGTCACCGGCACCAGATGCCTGGTCGCGCCCCGATATTCCCCTGCATGCGCTCGCCATGTACAAGATGACCCGCGACGGCATCGTGCCGGATCAGCCGGGAGTCACCGGTCCCATGCAACAAATCGCCGAAATTCAGGATAAAGGGCTACCCGTGGCCTTCGTTGGCGACGTGGTGGGTACCGGCTCCTCGCGCAAGTCCGCGACCAACTCGGTGCTGTGGTTCTTCGGTGACGAGATCAGCGGTGTGCCGAACAAAAAGGGCGGCGGTATTTGCATCGGCGGCAAGGTCGCCCCTATCTTCTATAACACGATGGAAGACGCAGGCGCACTGGTATTTGAGGCGCCGGTGGATGAGCTGAACATGGGCGACGTGATCGAAATTCGCCCCTACGATGGCAAGATCCTCTCCGAGAGCGGCGAGGTACTGTCAGAATTTGCGCTCCGGTCACAAGTGCTGCTGGACGAGGTGCGCGCCGGCGGGCGCATCAACCTGATCATCGGTCGCGGCCTCACGGCCCGGGCGCGCGAAGCGCTGGGTCTTGGCGAGTCCGATCTATTCCGCGTTCCGGAACAGCCTGAGGACACGGGCAAAGGCTACACGCTCGGCCAGAAAATGGTCGGCAGGGCCTGCGGCGTGGATGGCGTGCGCCCCGGCACCTACTGTGAGCCGCGCATGACCACGGTCGGCTCGCAGGACACTACCGGGCCGATGACCCGCGACGAACTGAAGGATCTGGCATGCCTGGGTTTCTCCGCCGACCTTACGATGCAGTCCTTCTGTCATACCGCGGCCTACCCGAAACCGGTAGACATCGAAACACAGCACAGCTTGCCGGATTTTATTATGACCCGCGGTGGCGTCTCGCTGCGCCCGGGCGACGGCATCATTCACTCGTGGCTGAATCGCATGTTGCTGCCCGACACAGTCGGTACCGGCGGCGATTCCCACACGCGTTTCCCCATGGGTATTTCCTTTCCGGCGGGTTCCGGTCTGGTCGCGTTTGCCGCCGCCACCGGCGTCATGCCCCTGGACATGCCCGAGTCTGTTCTGGTGCGCTTCAAAGGCGAGATGCAGCCGGGTATTACGTTGCGTGACCTGGTGCATGCCATACCCTATTACGCGATTCAGCAGGGTCTGCTGACGGTCGAAAAGAAAGGCAAGAAGAACATCTTCTCGGGCCGGATTCTCGAAATCGAGGGCCTGGGTGAACTGACGGTCGAGCAGGCCTTTGAGCTCTCCGATGCCTCCGCCGAGCGCTCGGCGGCAGGTTGCACGATTGCCCTGAACGAGGATTCGGTGAGCGAATATCTGCGCTCCAACGTCGTTCTGTTGCGCTCCATGATCGCCGAAGGATATGGCGATGCCCGCACGCTCGAGCGGCGCGCGAAAAAAATGGAGGAATGGCTGGCCAACCCGAGCCTGATGAAGGCGGATGCGGATGCCGAATACGAGGCGGTGATCGAAATCGACCTGGCAGAGGTGAAGGAACCGATCGTGTGCGCGCCCAACGACCCGGACGATGCGCGCCTGCTGTCCTCCGTGGCGGGCGACAGTGTCGACGAAGTGTTCATCGGCAGCTGCATGACCAACATCGGCCATTTCCGTGCCGCCGGCAAATTGCTGCAACAACACAAGGGCAGCATCTCGACGCGTATGTGGATCGTGCCACCCACGCGCATGGATGAGCACCTGCTTATGGAAGAGGGCTACTACAATATCTTCGGCGCCGCCGGTGCGCGCACGGAAATGCCCGGTTGTTCGCTGTGCATGGGCAATCAGGCGCGGGTGGCTGCGAACTCCACTGTGCTGTCTACCTCCACGCGCAACTTCCCCAACAGGCTTGGCGACGGCGCGAATGTATACCTCACCTCGGCGGAGCTGGCGTCGGTGGGAGCCGTGCTGGGCCGATTGCCTACGCCGGCGGAGTACATGGAATACGCGGAGAAAATCGACTCGATGGCGGACGAGATCTACCGCTATATGAACTTCGACCAGATCATCGAGTTTCAGAAAAGCGCGGAGGAAGGCTCGCGCATTGCCAGTGTGGAAATCACCCAGCTCAGCGCCTGAGCCAGCGCCGGCCGGTTATTAGTGCGCCAGCCTGTCGCTGCCGGGCCGGCGTGGTAACGGGCCGGCGGCGCGCGCCGGCCGGAAGGCCCGCACCGACTTCACGAAGGCCTTCAGCTCCTCGTCCCGCACTTCAGCCGAGCCGTAGGCGAGCCTTTCATAGGCCTGGGTAATGTGCTGCGTGGGGCCCGCGTAGGCGGGCAGCTCGCGCATGGCCCGCCGGGCAAATTCTCCCGGCGGCTCCGACGGCGCGCGCTCCACCCCGGCGGCGCTCAGGCGTTCACAAAAAAGCCGATAATGCGCCTGTAGCGGGTCGAGCCCGTGCGCCCTCCTCCGCCACAGCAGTGTAAAGGCCACCGGAACAAGCACCAGCGCCCAGCTACCCAGCAGCACCGTGATGAACATGCGGGTGCTGATCTCTCCAAACAGATCCTGCAGTAGCGACAGTTGACGCTCGTTGTCGAACCCGGTCACCCAGCTCTGCCAGCGATAGGTGAGCGCGTCGTAGCGCAGGCGCATCAGGTTTACCAGCGGCACCCCGCGATAGCGCAAAGGAGACAGGGGCGAGGATTCAAGGAAGCTGCCTTCAGTTTGCATGGCGTCTTCCAGACCCAGCTCGATACGCAGCGGCGACACGGCGGCGGTGGGATCGATACGCTTCCAGCCCTCTCCCGCCAGCCAGATTTCTGTCCAGGCATGCGCATCGAACTGGTGCACGATCACCGTCCTGTTGACCGGGTTGATCTCGCCCCCCTGATAGCCGGCGACAACCCGTGCCGGCACGCCGGCGGCACGCATCATGAAGGTGAACGCGTATGCATAATGTTCACAAAAACCGCGACGGCTCTCGAACAGGAAGTGATCCATGCCATTCTCGGCTGGCAAGGTGCCCGGCTTCAGCGTGTAAACGTATTCCTCGGTACTGAACTTGTTCAGTACCGCCTGCGCAAAGGCGCTATCGTCAGCGGCCTGGGCGCGCATCGCACTCGCCAGCTCCCGGGTTCTGGGATTGCTGCCGCCAGGCAGCCGCGTTTCAATGTTGCGCCGCCAGTCGCCGAGCTCTGTTTCCAGCAGGGTCGCCGGCCAGGAACGGACCGGATACATGAATTCGGACTCCAGCGCCACCGGTGAGTACAGCCGGTAGTCTGCGGTTTCAATCACTCCACTGTGGCTGGATTCCGCGTAGCGCAGTGCATACAGCCAATTCTGACGGGAAGGTTCGATGATGACGCTGTAGCGCAATGCATCGCCGCTCTTGTCTACTTGCGCGGGTCGCAGCTCGCCGGGGGGCATATCGAAATAATCCAGTGTGCGCCAGGTGTCATCGTCGAGGCGGCTGAATACAAGGCCGCGCCAGTACAACTCTGACTTCGGCGGTATGGCGCCCTCGAACTTCACCCGAAACGCCACTTCCGCCGACTGGCTCAGGCTGGCGATATCGCCGGGGCGCATATAATCGCTCATGCCCGTTGTGCCGACGTTGCTCTTGATGGGCACTGTCCACAGTGGCCCGATCCGGGGGAAGATAAAGAACAGCACAACCATTAGCGGCATCGCCTGCAGCAGCATGACCCCCGAGACACGCATGGAGCGCCAGTTGAAACGCTGCTCCCCCGGCTGGTGCAGCGCCACCAGCGCGGTGGTCACCAGCAACACGCAGACCAGGGAATACAGCGTAATCAGCAGGTCCTGGCTGAACAGGAATTCGGTAATACAGACGAAGTAACCGAGAAACAGCAGCACATAGGCGTCCTTGCGCCTGATCAGTTCCACCAGTTTCAATGCGAAAGCTGTGAGCAACAGCGCCACAGTCGGCTCCAGCGCAACGAAGGAACCGTAACTCAGGTAAATGCCGAGAAAGCAGCTCAGGGCAATAGCCAGCTTTACCCAGCGACCGGGAAACGACCAGCGCCCGGTGTGCACGAGGATGCGCCAGACCACCGCGACCAGGTAAACCACCAGTACCCAGACTGGCAGACGGGCCACATGTGGCGCCACCAGTGCGAACAGGCTCAGCACTATCCATACCAGGGCGTTGCGCGGTATCTGCTCCTGCAGTTTCACCCGGCCTCCCGTGGCAGCCCGTGCAGCGCCAGGGCCTGCAAGACGGCGTCTCTGTGTTTTTCCCCCTGATCGGGATCGATCGTCATCCCTGGCAAGCGCAGGCCATATTCCTCGCCGCGATTTTCGAACGCCAGCGCCCAGTGGCACAGATGCGAGAGGCGTTGCTCGGTTCCCAGTCCGGCAAAGGCGTTCCAGTCCAGCCACACGCCGTGCTCCAGATGGGCCGCGTACTGCTTGCTTTGCAGGCCCTGGCCCTTGGCGAGGCCCTTCCAGTGCACATGTCGCAGCGAATCGCCACGCTGGTAGTTGCGAAAGCCGTAGAAGTCGTCGCTACCGACTACCGGCACGGCCGTACCGTCTGAACTGTCACTGTCCACACCGGGTAACTCGGCAGAGGTTAACGGCCTCGGGTAGACCAGTGCATGCAGATCGAGATCAACCCAGGTCCAGGCCCGCAGCAGGCCCAGGGGGTAGGTGGACTCCAGGAGCAGGCGTCCGGGCCTGAACCAGCCGCGCCTGTCCACCCGCATATGCAGGCGCACGCGCGCTGTCTCTTCTTCCACCAGACTCACCAGCGCAGCGGAGCTGTCTGGCCATTTGAGGTGCAGCGCATAGTGATCGTGTCGTCCCGCCTTCTCCAGCAACAGCTCAAACTCCGTCTGTTGGCCGGGGAATGCGGGCCGGGCTCGCACAGCCCGCAGCGTCAAACCCGAAAGGTTCGCATAGGTATGCAGGATCGCAATGATGAACAGCGTCGCCAGCAGGAACGTCAGGGCATAGCTGAGATTGTTCTGGAAGTTGATGGCTGTCAGCAACATGACAAGAAGACAGAGCATGAAAAAGAGCCCTGCGCGACTTGGAAAGATAAAGATACGCCGCTGATCGAGCGTGACTTCCCTGGCCGCCGGGATGCGTCGCGTGACCCAGCGCGCAAAGCGACTGCTCACGCGCTCACGCACGCCCCGCCAACGGTTAGTAGAAACGCCCGAAGCCATGCGTGCCTCCGTCAGGCAGCAACGACATCCACGCTGCGTTGCATGAGTTCCACCAGTGCGGCGCCGTCCCCGGCGTACTCGCCGCTCGGTACCAGCCGGTGTGCAGCCACGGAGGGCAGCACCACCTGGATATCCTCAGGCACCACATGTCCCCTGCCCTGCATCGCCGCCCAGGTTCTCGCGCAGTCCAGTAGCGCCAGCGCCCCGCGCGGTGAAAGACCCACCTCAAAGGCCGGGGACTGACGCGTGAAGGCAACCAGCCGCTGCAGATAATCCAGCAGACTGTCGGACGCATGCACCTGGCGGGCGGCGGTGCGAATGCTTTCAAGCTGAGCCGCGTCAATACAGCGACCCGGCCTCTGTGCGTCGAGCACGGCATGTCCGCGCCGCTGGAACAACTCACGCTCCGCGGAGGGATGCGGATAACCCAGCTCAAGGCGCATGAGAAAGCGGTCGAGCTGCGATTCCGGCAGTGGATAGGTGCCCGACTGATGCAGCGGGTTCTGGGTGGCAATGACGAAAAACGGATCCGGCAACGGCCGTGTCTGACCCTCTACCGTTACCTGACCCTCGGCCATGGCCTCCAGCAGCGCGCTCTGGGTACGCGGCGTGGTGCGATTGATCTCGTCCGCCAGCAGCAGCTGGGTAAATATAGGGCCCGGATGAAAACTGAAACTCGCGTCTTTCGCGTCGTACACCGACACGCCAAGGATATCGGCAGGCAGTAGATCGCTGGTGAACTGCACGCGTTTCCAGGAGAGGCCAAGAACCTCCGCCAGGGCATGCGACAGGGTGGTTTTGCCCATGCCCGGTAAATCTTCTATCAGCAGGTGGCCGCGAGAAAACAGGCAACAAAGCGCCAGCCTGATCTGCTGCTCTTTGCCCAGCAGTACACGCCCGACCTCGTTGACTGCGTTGTCGATAACGCTCGGCACTCTTGTTCCCTTGCGTTCGCCGGACTCCGGGCCCGCCTTCACTGACTGCCTGATGTTCATCCCACTCACCGTCTGCCTGTGTCTTGCATGCGCGGGCAAGGCGTACGCGCGTTACGGCACGGCCCCTCCATGCACGCCAGCGCAATGCCACACTCGCACATTGTCGCAACAGTGTACCCGTAGCCCTCACATCCCGGCCACGGGAAGATGGTGAAAAGGCGAGATAATGCGCAGGCGATCGGCGATGCCCGGGCGCGGCACTGCAGGCCCTGCAGGGCTAGCCAGTGAACCCGCTGCGGGCGTGGAGCCCGGCAGCGGCTACAGCGCGGCAAGCCCGAGAGCGAGATCGTCGATGATATCATCGACGTGCTCAAGGCCCACCGCGACGCGGATGAGGCTATCGGCAATGCCGGCCTCCGCCCGCTGCTCAGGCGTGAGGCGCCCGTGGGTTGTAGTCGCGGGATGCACAATCGTGGTTTTTGCATCGCCCAGATTTGCCGTGAGGGACATCAGCCGGGTTGCGTCAATGCAGCGCCACGCCTCTTCCCGGCCTCCGCGCACGCGAAATGACAGCACGCCGCCAAAGGCGCTCTGTTGCCGGGCCGCGAGAGCGTGCCCGGGATGGTCCGCCAGCCCGGCGTAGTACACCTTTTCCACGTGCTCCTGTTCCTGCAACCAGCGGGCAACCGCCAGCGCGTTGCGGCTATGGGCTTCCATGCGCAGGCGCAGCGTCTCCAGGCCCTTCAGGAACACCCAGGCGTTGAAAGCACTCATCGTGGGGCCACAAGTGCGCAGAAAGGTCACAACCTCGTCCATATGGGTACGGCTGCCCAGCACCACGCCACCCACACAGCGCCCCTGGCCATCGAGGTACTTGGTGGCGGAATGCACCACAATGTCAGCCCCGAGCGCCAGCGGGAGTTGCAACGCCGGCGTGCAGAAGCAGTTGTCCACTACCAGCAATGCATCGTGGGCGTGCGCGAGTTCCGCCAGCGCGCGCACATCGGCTACCTCGCAAAGCGGATTGGAGGGCGTTTCCAGAAACAGCATGCGCGTTTCGGCGCGTATCGCGGCTCGCCAGGCGTCTGCGTCAAGCAGGGGTACAAACGTTACCTCTACACCAAATTTGGCCAGGTACTTCGCAAACAGGTTGATTGTGGTACCAAACACATCGCGCGAGCACACTACGTGATCGCCCGAACGCAACAGCGCCATGCAGGTACTCAGAATAGCGGCCATCCCCGAGGCTGTTCCAACGGCTGCCTCAGCGCCTTCGAGCGCGGCGATGCGTTCTTCAAAAGAGCGCACCGTGGGGTTGCTGTAGCGGGAATAGACATTGCCTGCGAGTTCGCCTGAAAAGCGCGCGGCGGCCTGCTCAGCATTGTCAAACACATAACTGGAGGTGAGAAAAATCGGCTCGGCGTGCTCACCCTCGGCCGTGCGATGGATACCGGCGCGAATTGCCAGTGTATCCAGATGCGCGTTCGCCAGGCTGTTGTCGTCTTCGTTGTTCATGCTGTTTTCGCTATGCGTCGTTGTGCAGGCCGACGACAGCGCCCTCCGCCTGAAAGTGTAGCCGCCGTTGTGTTTGTGCATCGTCGTTGCGCAGACTGTCAATGTGGTCGAGATATTGTTGATCCACGTCGCCGGTCACGTACTCACCGTTGAATACAGAGCAGTCGAAGCCATCCACATGCGAGTTACCCCCGAGTGAACAGGCTATGAGATCCTCGAGATCCTGATAGACCAGCCAGTCGGCGCCGATCAGCTCACACACTTCTTCCACACTGCGATTATGGGCAATCAGTTCGGATGCCGAGGGCATATCGATGCCATACACGTTCGGAAAACGTACCGGCGGTGCCGCCGAGGCAAAATACACGTTCGCCGCGCCGGCCTCCCGCGCCATTTCAATAATCTGCCGACAGGTAGTGCCGCGCACAATCGAATCATCCACCAGCATCACATTCTTGCCGGAAAACTCCAGCGGCACCGGGTTGAGCTTCTGACGCACCGATTTCTTGCGCTGGCTCTGACCCGGCATGATAAAGGTTCGCCCGATATAGCGGTTTTTCATCAGGCCCTCGCGGAACTTGATGCCGAGCTCATAGGCCATCGACTGCGCTGCGATGCGGCTGGTATCGGGTACGGGAATTATCACGTCGATGTCGAGATCGGGACGCAATCGCCGGATCTTCTTTGCCAGCGTTGCACCCTGACGCATACGGGTCTTGTAAATGGAGATACCATCGATCATGGAATCCGGCCGCGCAAAATACACGTGCTCGAAAATGCACGGCACCAGCTTTGAATGTTCAGCGCACTGCTGGCGATGCAACTGGCCCTGCTGGTCGATGAAAATCGCCTCGCCCGGCCGCACATCATCGAGCAGGGTGAACCCGAGCACGTCGAGGGCCACACTTTCGGACGCGAGCATATACTCGGTGACATTGTTTCTCTCGCGCTTGCCGACAACCAGCGGCCGGATGCCGTGGGGGTCGCGGAAGCCGAATACACCGTGGTTCACCAGCAGGCCGACGGCCGCATAGCCCCCCTTGCAGCGCCTGTGCACCGATCTTACCGCAGTGAAGAAGTCATCCGGGCCCGGACTGAGTTTGCCCAGGGTCTGCAATTCGTGGGCAAACACATTGAGCAGCACTTCGGAATCCGAATCCGTATTCAGATGGCGCAGATCGTCCTCGAACAGCTCGCGTGTGAGCTGCTCCGAATTGGTCAGGTTGCCATTATGCGCCAGTGCAATGCCGTAGGGTGAGTTCACATAAAAGGGCTGCGCCATGGCCGGCCCGGAGCTACCGGCCGTTGGATAGCGCACGTGGCCAATACCCATGTTGCCCGTGAGGCGCTGCATGTGTTGCTGGCGAAAAACATCCCGCACCAATCCCTCGCTCTTGCGCAGGCTGAAGCGCCCTCCAGCACAGGTCACGATACCCGCTGCATCCTGCCCACGGTGCTGCAGTACCGTCAGCGCATCGTAGAGATCCTGTGCGATATTGTGTTCGCCAACAACTCCGACCAGTCCACACATTCAGTGCCTTCCTCGCTTCAATCAAGCCTCAGGGCTGCATACCGGGACCGAGGTCCTCACCCATCCTATGAAACATCAATTGTACCCACTGCACCAACATATCTATATGGGGCATGAGCTGTGATTGTTCCAGCCACAGGAGATTTTGCGGTGGCGCCAGTTGCCGCAGCAGATACACGGCGACCACGATCAGAATAACACCGCGTGCAAATCCGAAAACGGTACCCAGCAGGCGATCCAGCAGCGACAGGCCCGTTACCCGAACCATTTGCGTGGCCAGTTTCGACAGCACACCGGCAAGCAACAGGGAGCCCACGAATAACAATGCGTAGGCGGCAACATAGCGGCCCGTCACATTGCTGATCCAGTCCGACAGCAGCCCGGCAAGAGCTACCGCATACAGATTGGCAATGATAAACGCCGCGATCCAGCCGGCCAGAGAGATCGCCTCGCGGGTGAAGCCTCGCCAGAGGCTGAGTACGATCGAGGCGCCGATTACCGCCGCGATGACCCAGTCGGCGGCGGTGAGAAGCGTCCAGTCAATCACGTCCTCCTGCCCCTGATCCCGTTCATCAGGGCACGTACCGACGCAAGATCGAGCTGACGCCAAACTCCGCATCGATTTCCGGACGCAGTTGCTCCAGTCGCGCCTGCTCGAACTTGGGACCGATGTATACCCGGTAATAGGTGCGTCCATCGCTGCTGATTTTCTGCACGTAGGCTTTCTGCTCCAGGGCAAGAAGCCGCTGGCGCAACGCTTCCGCCTTGTCTGCGTCGCTCACGCTCGCCACCTGCAGAATCCAGGCAACGGGCACGCCGTCCGCATCCAGCACCAATTCTTCCGGTGGTTCAGAGCGCACGTTCTCCGACATCCGGGGAGTGCTGTCCGGGGCCGCGCCCGGCGCGGCCGTCGACATCGGGGCTTGCTCACTAGCGACCTCCCCGGCATGGATCTGAATGGGTTCCGAAGCGCGCAAGTCAGAGCTGTCGGGGGGCTCGAGAGGCGAAGTTGGAACATCGGGCTGCGGGGGAATGCCGCCCTGCCGGGCAATTTCTTCTGTATCGGGCTGCACAAAAATGATCGGCCAGAAAATAACGCCCAGAGCGAGCAGAATAAGCGCTCCCACCAGACGCTGCTTCAACACCTCGTTCACTTACTGCGCCTCTTTGAGCAAGTCTGTCCGGTCGAGCCACGGCAGCACTTCGGCCACGGTGTAAAACGAGCCGAATACGTAAACACTGTCGCCCGGCGCTGCAATCTGCCGCACACGCGCCATCGCCTGTCTGAGATTTTTGCTGCAACTAACCCGCGCAATGTTTCCCTCCCGCAACAAGGCCGCAATATCCGCAGCGCTCGCGGCACGCGGATTTCCCGGCTGGTCGGCCAGGAACCAGGCATCAAAATAAGTTGCTGCCGCCTCGATCATTCCGGGAATATCCTTGTCTTGCATTGCGGAAAAAACAGCTATTCTCTTTCCATTACATGAAGTTGCATCAATATATTCAAGTAATTTTACAACCGCACCCGGATTGTGGGCGACATCCAGCACATAGTCCACTCCCGCCTGCGATATACGTTCGCGTCGGCCCCTCGGCGCGGCCGCACACAGCACGCCGGACAGCGCCGCCAGATCAATCTCCACACCAAGCAACAACACCGCCTGCAGGGCCGCACACACGTTTTCCGGCACCAGCGATGGCGGACACACGACAGCGAGCTGAAGCTCAGCGGCAGAGGCACTGCGCAGCCCCATCAGCCAGTGGCCCTGCTCCTGCGCCAGTGTCAGGTCACGGTGCATCAGCAACACCGGGTCTGCCTTCAGTCTCTCAATGTGCGCGAGCAAGGCCGCCGGAGGATCGGTGTCGCCAACCACCACGGGCACGCCCGCGCGCAGAACGCCCGCTTTTTCCAGCGCAATCAGTTCCCGGGTTTCCCCCAACCACTGCTGGTGATCCAGATCGATACTGGTGATCACCGCCACCGACGGGTCAACGATATTCACCGCATCCAGCCGGCCACCCAGGCCGACCTCCAGAATAATGAAATCTGGTTGTCGCGCGCGAAATATCCACAGCGCCGCCAGAGCAGCAAACTCGAAATAGGTCAGGGACACTTCGCCACGTGCCGCATCAATTGCCGCAAATGCCTGTGTGATTTCGACATCCCCGACATCGACGCCATCCACCCGGATTCGCTCGTTAAAACGCAGCAGATGCGGCGAGGTGAAGCTCCCCGTGCTGTAGCCAGCGTGTCTTAACAGGGCTTCGATGACGGCGACAGTGGAACCCTTGCCATTTGTTCCGGCGACGGTAACGACCGGCACCGCCACCGGCAACAGCGCCAGCCGCGTTGCAACCTCGGCAACCCGCTCCAGCCCCAGGTCCATCGCTTTTGGGTGCAGCGTTTCCAGGCGTTGCAACCACGCATCGAGAGACGGCTTAGTCATTCCCCTGGGCGGCAGGCTGTTCCGCAAGCTCATCCGGCGCTTCGTCGGGCTCAGGTTCAGGCGCAGGCTCCGCTACTGCAATCGGCGCTGGCATCCTACCGGTGAGCTTGGCGAGCAATCTCGCCACGGTGTCGCGCATCTCGTTGCGGTGCACGATCATGTCAATCGCGCCGTGCTCCAGCAGGAATTCGCTGCGTTGAAAACCCTTGGGCAGCTTCTGGCGAATGGTCTGCTCAATAATATTGGGGCCCGCGAAACCCGCCCGCGCATCGGGCTCGGCGATGTTGATGTCGCCCAGCAAGGCCAGCGAAGCGGACACACCGCCATAGATGGGGTCCGTCAGGACGGAGACATAGGGCACGCCCGCGAGCTTCAGGCGCTCCAGCACAGCACTGGTTTTGGCCATTTGCATGAGGGATATCAGAGCTTCCTGCATGCGCGCGCCCCCGGATGCGGCGAAGCACACCAGCGGGATCCGCTCCTCGAGCGCCAGTTGTGCGGCGCGGGTAAACTTCTCGCCCACCGCATAGCCCATGGAGCCACCGTGGAACTCAAACTCGAAAGCCACGGCAACCAGTGGTTGATCGGCCAGGGTTCCGCGCATCGCGATCAGGGCGTCTTTCTCCCCGGTTGCCTTCTGCGCGGCGCTCAGTCGGTCGCGGTAGCGCTTCTTGTCCTTGAATTTGAGGCGATCGACCGGCTCGATCTCGGAAAGAATTTCTTCCCCGCTATGCTCATCCAGAAAGACGGCAAGCCGGCGGCGTGCGCCGATGCGCATATGGTGGCCGCACTTGGGGCAGACATCCAGATTCCTCTCGACATCCGGGCGATACAGCACGGCCTCGCACTTGACGCACTTCTTCCACAGGCCCTCGGGAACACTGCTACCGGATGCGACGTCGCCCGCATCCCTGCGGACGCCGGAAGGCAAAATTTTGTCGATCCAGCTCATGCTGCTTCTCGCCGCGAGGAGTGTAGAGGCATTATAAACAGCCGGCGCCGCTTCTAGGAAGCCACGTTATCGATGCCACGGCGAATATCGGCCAGTAGATTGGCCGCCGCCGCGCAGGCTTCATCGTTCGGCTTGCCCGCTTTCACCGCTGCGGCCACGCTGGCAACGAGCGCGCTGCCTACCACCACGCCATCGGCGATTGCTGCCACTCTCGCCGCAGACTGGGCATCCTTGATGCCAAAACCTACAACCACCGGCAAACCACAATGCCTGCGAATTCCGGCCACGTGGCTGGCCACGTCCTCGGTATCAATGTGGCCGGCGCCAGTCACGCCCTTGAGCGATACATAATAGATAAAGCCGCTGGCCTGTGCGGCTATGCGGGCCACTCTGGCGTCCGGTGTGGTGGGCGCAACCAGGAAGATGTTGTCCATGCCGGCCCGCTTCAACTCGGTATTCAGATGGGCAACTTCCTCCGGTGGAATATCCACGGTCAGCACCCCATCGACGCCGGCCGCGCTCGCGGCATCCACGAACGCGGCGTGGCCCATGTGCTCCAGCGGATTGGCATAGCCCATCAACAGCAACGGGGTGTCCGCGTCGCGAAGGCGAAATTCGCGCACCATCCCCAGCACCTGTTTCAGGCTCACACGGTGCTCCAGGGCGCGCTCATGCGCCAGCTGGATCACCGGACCCTCTGACATGGGATCGGAAAAAGGCACGCCAATCTCGATGATATCCGCGCCCGCCGCCGCCAGACTGTGCAACAGGTCGACGGTCACGTCCGGGTGCGGGTCACCCGCGACAATGTAGGGAATCAGCGCCGTCCTTCCCTGCTCCTTCAGGCTGCGAAAACGTGCCTCGATGCGGCTCACTGCTGCGTCTCCATCAGACCGAGATGCCATCGAGCTGCGCGACGGTATGGATATCCTTGTCGCCCCGGCCGGAAAGATTGACCACGATGACCTGCTCGCGCGACATCCCGGCGGCCAGTGTCTGTGCATAGGCGAGTGCGTGCGCGCTTTCCAGCGCAGGCATAATGCCTTCCACGCGGGTCAGTGTGTGGAAGGCCGCCAGTGCCTCGTCATCGGTGGCCACCACATAATTCACGCGGCCTATATCTTTCAACCATGCGTGTTCCGGCCCTACCCCGGGGTAATCCAGGCCCGCCGAGATCGAATGCGTGTGCATGATCTGGCCGTCTTCGTCCTGCATGAGATAGGTGCGATTGCCGTGCAACACACCCGGCGTGCCCGCTGTAAGCGGCGCGGCGTGCTCCGGTGTATCCACGCCAAGGCCACCTGCTTCAACCCCGTACATGGCGATATCCGCATCCTGGAGGAAGGGATGAAACAATCCGATGGCGTTTGAACCGCCGCCGACGCAGGCGACCAGCGCATCCGGCAGCCTGCCTATCTGTGCCAGCGACTGCACACGGGTTTCGCGACCGATCACACACTGGAAATCGCGCACCAGCAGCGGGTATGGGTGCGGACCTGCGACGGTACCAATAATGTAAAAGGTATCGTCGACATTGGTTACCCAGTCGCGCATGGCTTCGTTCATGGCATCCTTCAGCGTGCGCGACCCGGAAGTGACCGGTATCACCGTAGCGCCGAGCAGCTTCATCCGGTACACGTTGAGTGACTGGCGCTGCACATCTTCTTCGCCCATGAACACATGGCACTCCAGGCCGAGCCGCGCGGCGATTGTGGCAGTGGCAACGCCATGCTGGCCCGCACCTGTTTCCGCGATTACGCGCCGCTTGCCCATGTGCTTGGCCAGTAGCGCCTGTCCTACCGTGTTATTGACCTTGTGGGCACCCGTGTGATTGAGGTCTTCCCGCTTGAGAAAAATGCGTGCGCCGCCTACCTGCTCCGACCAGCGTCGGGCCTCGTACAGTGGCGAAGGTCTGCCGACATAATGCGCCAGGTCTTCATCCAGCTCGCGCTGGAAATCCGCATCCACAGAGAGCCGGCCGTAAAGTTCCTCCAGTTCCCTGAGGGCCGACATCAGCGTCTCGGCCACATACTTGCCGCCATAACCGCCAAAGTGGCCATCGGCATCGGGTACCGATCTGTAAATAGCTTCGCTACTATCGCTCGTCATGAGTATTGTCCTTCCAGTGTGGCGTCCGCGCGCTGCACCGCAGCCACGAAACGTAAAATCCTGTCTTCGTCCTTGATCCCCGGTTCGCTCTCGACCCCGCTACTGACATCTACCGCCGAGGGGCGCAGTTGTGTGATCGCGGCGCCAACGTTCTCGTCATTCAGTCCGCCGGCAAGTACCAAGGGCAGTGACGTGCCTGCCTGCGCCAGGCGCCAGTCGAAGGTCTCTCCGGTGCCGCCCGGTACGCCTTCCCGATACGTATCCAGCAATATTCCGCTGGCGGCCGCAAAGCGTTTGCCCACTGCAGCCAGATCGGTGCCCGCCCTCATTTGAACCGTTTTAATCCATGGCCGCTCGAATTCGGCGCAAAATTGCGGCGTTTCATCGCCGTGGAACTGCAACAGGCCCAAAGGCACCAAGCGCAGAATCCGCCTGATCTGTGCCTCATCCATATCGACAAACAACCCGACCAGCGTGACGAAGGGGGGCACCACCGCCGCAATTTCCCTCGCCTGCTCTGCCACAACGGCCCGCGGACTAGGAGGATAAAACACCAGGCCGAGAGCGTGCGCACCCGCCGCTACCGCCCTTTCGGCGTCCTGTGCGCGGGTAATTCCACAGATTTTGATTCGGGTGGCAGGCATGGCCCCGGGAGCACTGAAAAAACAGGGGCGAATCATAGCAGATGACTCGTCGAACTGTCTTTAAACCCGCGTTCTGCCCTCACCCGCCGGCCGCGGGAAATACAGGTCCCGCAGGGATCGCCGGCAAGGCAAATTGCCGTGCATAGCCCACATCTGCCAGATACAGGCCACAGGCGGCAGCAGTATCACCCGCCTGCCTTCTGTCGCGCCCGCGCAACACCTTCTCCAGCCAATCGACGGATTGTCTGCCGTCTCCTATGGCCATCAGGGAACCAGCGAAATTTCGCACCATATGGTGCAGGAAGGCGTTCGCGCTCACATCTATCACAACCCAGTCTCCACAGCGGACAATATCAACCCTGTATACGTTGCGCATGGGGCTGGTAGATTGGCAGGCAGCTGAACGAAAAGCGCTAAAATCCTGTTCTCCGGGCAATATACGGGCGGCACGGTGCATTTTTTCTACGTCAAGAGCTGGACGGTGCCAGGCAACCTGATCGCGCAGCAGCGCCGGACGAATCGCCGTGTTGCTGATGATATAGCGGTAGCCTCGGTGGGTGGCGGAAAAGCGTGCGTGAAAATCGTCCGGCACCGCTACCGCCCAGTGCAGTCTGATATCGCGGGGAAGGTTTGCGTTACCGCCGATCACCCAAGCTTTGCTACTGCGAGCAACCGGCGCATCGAAGTGCACCACCTGCGCATGCGCGTGCACGCCGGTGTCAGTACGGCCCGCGCAGTGCACACGAACCGGGCTGTCGGCTACGACAGACAGGGCGGACTCGAGAGTTTCCTGCACCGTTGCCACGGCTTTATCGGGCTGCGCCTGCCACCCGCAGTACTGGCCGCCGTCGTACTCGACTCGACAGGCAATGCGCGTACCGGAGTGGATCGGCTCTGTTGAATACTGCCCGCTAGCCAATGCGGTCAAGCAGTGCGCGCGCCTCTGCCTGCAGTTCCTCGCTGCCCTCGACGATGATCTCGTCCAGTATCTGTCGGGCACCGTCATCGTCACCCATATCCAGATAGGCACGGGCAAGGTCCAGCTTGGTAGACAGGCCGTTGCTGTCAGCGGCTACCACAAGCTCTTCGTCATCGTTGTCATCTGTGCCGCGTTCAAAGTCGGACGACAAATCCAGCTCGTCTTCATTCTCCGCAGGGTCACCCGTTTCAATCGACAGGCCGCTGAAATCGTCCTCCAGCTCTTCGCCGGAATCATCCATAAGATCCAGCGGATTAGGTGGCAGGCCGGGACCTTGATCCTTCGCCCTCACGGGCGCCTCCGCAACCTCCGGGAGAGGGTCGTTCTGTACTGTATCGAGGCCGGCAACCAGCTCTTCGCCGCGTTCTATGCTTTGCCGATCGCCAATGCGGCGAATGTGCTCGAGCTGCTCCATGGCCGAGCCGCGGTTGTTGAGCTCGGTATGAATTTCCAGCAGCTTCAGCCGATAAACAGGGTTGTCCGGTTCGTTGGCGAGAGCATTATTCAACAGCGCAATGGCCTGGGGATGACGGCCATAAGCGATATAGATATCAGCCTCGGCGAGTGCATCAGCGGCTTCCACGTCTGACGCGTAGGCGTCGTGCTTGCTTTTACCGTAACCGCGGTTGCCCGCATCGACCGGCGCGGGTTGCTCCCGGGGCTCACTGACGCCGGCGGCACTCACCGGCGCAGGAGCAGGCTGCTCTTCAACTGCCAGATCGTCGTCTCGCAGCTTCACATCCGCAAAGACATCGTCCGGCTCAGCTGCCTCCCGCTGGCCTGCATAAACCTCGTCTTCATCGTCGTCCTGTCGACGTCGTCGCGCCAACAGCGCACCCACGAGCGCCAGCAAGGCGACGCCAAGCGCATAGGGCCAGTAGCGCAACAGCCCGCCCTCGGCGTCCGGCGGTGTGCTTGCCGCCTTGGATGCCGGCTCCGGTTGCGCACTCGCCACGGCGGGTGCGGTGTCGTCGCGACCGGATTCGGTGTCTATAAGCGCGCCTGGACTGGCAGTGACGTCATCTGAAGCCGACGCTAAATCGTCCGCGGCGTCGCCCTGCCCCGTGGTATCAGACTCGAGGCCGCGCACGCCCGTGTCATCTTCAGCCATGGGCGCGGTATCTTCGAGCAGGTCAAAGCCGCCGTCTCCGGTCGTCCCGGGCTCGCCATCCATCGCCTCGCCATCCATCGCCCCGTCATCGGCCGAGCCGGCATTCTGCAGCGCCGCCTGCAATGCGGCTATCTGATCGTCCTTGATGCTGACAATACGCTGCAACGTGGCGAGTTGCTGCTCCATGTCGGACAACTGCGCCGCTGCGTCACTGCTGATTGCGGCCGACCCGGAAGCATCCTCGGCAACGGCCTGGGATCCATCCTCATTTTCCCCAGGGATGGGCCGCCCCACTGTATCGGTCGATTCGTCGGGTTCCGCTGCGATACGCAGCGTCGGTCTGCTGGCAGTTGCAAGCTCTGCATCGCGCCCTTCGCGCCAGGCCGCATTCTGCGCCCTGACTTCCGCCAGTGCGGCATCCAGATCGCCGGAGCTGATATCTTCTGCGCTGGGCAGGTAGATGATGTAACCGGCCTTGATCCGGTTGATATTGTCATTGATGAAGGCGTCGGGGTTCAGGCGCTGTATATCGAGCATCATCTGATGCACAGACACCCCTTCGGGCCTGGCTCTCGAAGCGACATCCCAGAGCGTTTGATCGCGACGAACCATATAACGACTGCCGGGCTGCGGCTCGCCGGCGGTGCTGGCATTGAAATTCCGCTCCGGCATCTCGCCCGGCCCGAGCTCGGATTTTTTGATATCTACGCGGGTGCCGGTGTCTGTCTCAGCGGCCTTTTTTTTTCCCGGCGCGGGAATCCCCTCTACTTCTTCCACTCGCTCACTGGCGGAGACAACGACGTTGCCTTCGCTGAAAGCGGGCGGATCAATCAGCACCGTGTATTCACGCAACAAGCGCCCGGTAGGCCAGCGCGCCTCAACAATGAAATCCAGATAGGGTTCGAGCACCGGATCGTCTGTCGTCATGACAATGCGGGCATTGCCGCTGTCGTCGACTTCGACATCGAACTGAATGCGGGTGAGGAAAAACGTTCGATCCAGACCGAGGCGCTGAAAATCTTCGCGCGTTCCAAGGCGTATTTTTATCTCATCCTCGTGCAACGTCCCTGTGTTGAGCAGATCAACACTGGCGTCGAGAGGTTCATTCAAATACGATTCTAGCTTCAGTTCCCCGAGACCGAGCGCCAAGGCAGAACTCGCCTGTAGACATCCCAGGGAGAACACCACGGCAGCAAACTTACGTCCCATACCCGCCCCTTATTATTTTCCCGCCAATACTTGCGACCGCCCTCCCCTCGGTACGGCCGTGCATCCGAAATAACGCTGCATCGCCTGCCATATTACATGCCCCTGCAGAAGATGCGCGCGGCGTTCCAACCGCCTTCAGGGCAGTGCTATCTGCGCCGCCCAATACCTCGAATAACACTTCAAGTATCAATTAAGCAGGTGTATTAATCAAGGTAAGTCGACACCAAGCTCTCGGCAATTTGCACACTATTAAGCGCGGCTCCCTTGCGCACATTATCGGAGACAACCCACAGATCCAGCCCTCTCGGATGGGAAATATCCTCGCGAATGCGGCCGACGAAAACCGGGTCTTTACCGGCGGATTCGCTCACCGCGGTGGGATAGCCGCCGTCCGCGTGCTCGTCGAGTACCGTCACGCCCGGCGCGTTCGCCAGCAACGCCCGCGCATCAGCGGCGGAAATTTTATCCACGGTTTCGATATGCACCGCCTCCGAGTGCCCGTAAAACACGGGGATGCGGACACAGGTTGGATTTACCTGGATGCTCTCGTTGCCGAAAATCTTGCGGGTTTCCCAAACCATCTTCATTTCTTCACGCGTATAGCCGTTGTCCTGAAAAACATCTATCTGTGGCAGTGCGTTGAACGCGATCTGCTTTGGATATACCTCGCATTCAATGCTCTGGCCATTCAGCAGTTTGGCTGTCTGGCTGGCGAGTTCCTCAATCGCCTCCTTGCCTGTGCCGGACACAGCCTGATAAGTCGCCACATTGATCCGCTCAATACCGACCGCGTCGTAAATCGGCTTAAGCGCAACCACCATTTGAATCGTGGAGCAGTTGGGGTTGGCAATAATATTGCGCACGCCGTAGTCCGCCAGCGCCTCAATGTTCACTTCCGGCACGACCAGCGGGATATCGGGCTCCTGGCGAAAATGCGAGGTATTGTCGATAACCACGCAACCCGCGGCTGCGGCTTTGGGCGCGAATTCCGCAGAAATCGAGCCGCCAGCGGAAAACAGGCCGATCTGCACCTGGCTGAAATCAAACTCGGCAAGGTCGGTGATTCTATGTGACTTGCCGCGGAACATCAGCGTCTTGCCTGCCGATCGGCTGCTGGCCAACAGGTAGAGATTACGTACCGGAAATTCCCGTTCCTCGAGAATGGAAATCATCACTTCGCCAACCGCACCGGTGGCGCCGACCACGGCTACATCGTATTCCTTGCTCATCGTTTTCTCCTGAACTGCTTAGCCTGTGTTTCCGCTGGCCCGTTGCAGCGTACCAAACAACCACGGTGATTGCTGGCGCCAGCGGGATTCAAAGCTCCTGATTGCGTCGGCGCTCTCGAGCGTCAGGGCAATATCATCCAGCCCGTTTAAAAGGCAGTGTTTGCGAAAGGCATCCACTTCAAATGTGACCACTTCGCCCGAGGGCTTGGTGACAGTTTGCGCCGCGAGGTCCACCGTCAACGCATAACCTTCAGTTGCATACATTTCCTCAAACATCCGCTCCACTACCGCCGCATCCAGTTCAATCGGCAGAATACCGTTCTTGAAACAGTTGTTGTAAAAGATGTCGGCAAAACTCGGCGCGATCAGGCAGCGAAAACCATAGTCTTCAAGGGCCCAGGGAGCGTGCTCGCGGCTGGAACCACAGCCAAAATTCTCACGCGCCAGAAGTACCGACGCACCCTGATAGCGCGCCTGGTTCAGCAGAAAATCCGTATTCAACGGACGACCACTGCTGTCCTGGCCGGGCTCCCCCTGATCGAGATAACGCAACTCATCAAACAGGTTGGGGCCGAAACCGGAACGCTTGATGGACTTCAGAAACTGTTTCGGAATGATCAGATCCGTATCTACATTCGCCCTGTCCATGGGCGCAACGATCCCGCTCAATACTGTAAAACTTTTCATTGCGGCGCCTCCTGCCAGTCGCGCACATCCACAAAATGCCCACTGATAGCCGCCGCCGCGGCCATCGCGGGACTCACCAGATGGGTTCTGCCCCCGAAACCCTGGCGCCCCTCAAAATTGCGATTGGAGGTGGACGCGCAATGCTCCCCCTTGCCCAGTTTGTCGGAATTCATGGCCAGGCACATGGAGCAACCCGGCTCCCGCCACTCGAGCCCCGCGGCGGTGAACACCTTGTCGAGGCCTTCGGCCTCGGCCTGAGCCTTGATCTGGCCGGAGCCCGGCACCACCAGAGCGCGTTTCACGTTGCCGGCGACCTGCCGGCCCCTGACGACAGCCGCCGCCGCACGCAGATCCTCAATTCTCGAGTTGGTGCAGGAGCCGATAAACACCGTGTCGAGCTGGATATCAGTGATCGCCATCCCGGGACGCAGGCCCATATATTTCAGGGCGCGCTCCACTGCCGTGCGCTCGGATGGGTTCTCCATGCTGGCGGGATCGGGGATGATGCCATCCACCGGCAACACCATCTCGGGCGAAGTACCCCAGGTGACCTGGGGCTTGATGTCTTCCGCCTGCAATACCACCGTGCGATCAAATTCGGCGTCCGCATCACTGTGCAGATCGCGCCATGCGGCCACAGCCTGCTCCCACAGTTCTCCGACAGGCGTATAGGTGCGCCCTTTCACATAATTGATCGTGGTGTCATCCACGGCGATAATGCCCGCGCGCGCTCCGGCCTCGATAGCCATGTTACACACCGTCATGCGCCCTTCCATGCTCAGGTTGCGCACCACATCGCCACCGAATTCGATCGCATAGCCGGTGCCGCCCGCGGTGCCGATTTCGCCTATCACCGCCAGCACCATATCCTTGGCCGTCACGCCCGGCCCCAGGGTGCCGTCGACCCGCACCAGCATGTTCTTCATTTTCTGCTGCACTAGGCACTGGGTCGCCAGTACATGCTCCACTTCCGAGGTGCCGATACCGTGCGCCAGCGCACCCAGTGCGCCGTGCGTGGACGTGTGCGAATCACCACACACCACCGTCATGCCCGGCAGCGTCGCTCCCTGCTCCGGGCCCACTACGTGCACGATGCCCTGACGCACGTCGTTCACGGTGAATTCGACAATATCGAAATCCCGGCAGTTGTCATCCAGCGTCTTGACCTGCAGCCGCGAAACCGGATCGAGAATGCCTTCGACACCGCCGCTTCGCTCCTTCAGTTCGGTGGGCACGTTGTGATCGGGTACCGCGAGATTCGCATCCACGCGCCACGGCTTGCGGCCCGCGATGCGCAGCCCCTCAAAAGCCTGTGGAGACGTCACCTCGTGAATCAGGTGCCGGTCGATATAGATGAGTGCGCTACCGTCTTCGCGCTGCTCAACAAGATGGCTCTGCCACAGCTTGTCGTACAGGGTCTGTCCGCCCATGGGTTACCTCAAAGGAAAGATAGTGAGAATTCACGGCAGTATGAGCTTGCCTATTGGATAACACAAATTTATTATTTTTATAATTAGGATTCCATTTAGGAATAGATAAAATGGATACACAGAACCTCAAGGCGTTCCTGCAGGTTGCGGCGACCGGTTCATTTTCACTCGCCGCGGAGAAGCTGCACCTGACCCAGCCGGCGGTCAGCAAACGCGTGGCCCAGTTGGAGGCGCAGCTGGATGCCCAGCTCTTCGACCGCATTGGCCGGCATGTGAGCCTGACCGAGGCCGGCGCCGCGCTGTTGCCACACGCCCGCGCGGTGCAGCGTGACCTGCTGGCGGCGGAACAGTCGGTACGCGACCTCGCCGGAGAGGTAGGTGGGCGTTTGAAGCTGGCAACCAGCCACCACATCGGCCTGCATCGCCTGCCACCCGTGCTGAGTCACTTCAGTACACACTACACCGGCGTGCACATCGATATCGACTTCATGGATTCCGAACAGGCCTACGATCTCACCCTGCGCGGTGAAATCGAACTGGCGGTGGTGACGCTGGCACCGGAAGCGGTACCCCACATCGTGGCGCAAGAGATTTGGCCCGACCCGCTGGATTTCATGGTGCAGTTGGGCCACCCGCTGACCCAGCACGCCGGGCTGGACATCAGCGCACTGAGCGCCGTCCCCGCCGTGCTGCCGGGCCTGAATACCTACACCGGCCAGATCGTCAAGCGCAACTTCGAGCAGCGCGGCGTGCCGCTCACCGTCTCGATGACCACAAACTACCTTGAAACCATTCGCATGATGGCATCCGTGGGGCTCGGCTGGACGGTCCTGCCACGCAGCATGGCCGATGCCTCCCTGGCGACCCTGCCGATCACCGATACGCGCCTGCAGCGATCACTGGGGGTGATTTATCACGAGGGGCGCAGCTTGTCGCGCGCGGCGCGTGCATTCATGCAAACCCTCGCCCGCGTGCCGGAGGCAAACGTCAGCCCGGGGGGTTGAACTCCCCACGGGTCGCTTGCTTGTCGCTGGATGCGTGCGACGGGTTCACTTGCGCGTGCCTATTCCCGCGTGGTCCGGAATATAGAAGGTACCATTGAAGCGCGCGATGGTGCGCTGTGCACAATGTAGTGTGCCATTACAGAAGCCGAAGCGCCGTTTCATGTTGACCTGTTCCGCATCCGCCTGAATCCACTCGCCCCGGTGTGCCGCTGCAATGAAATCAATACCCAGATTGATGGTCACGCTGCCGGCCATCACACCGCGTGCATGATTGACACCGGATGCCGCGGCCATATCGGCCAGTGTCATGAGTACTCCCCCATGGCAGATGCCCATGGAATTGCCGTGCTGCGGCTGCACGATGAGCCCGAAACTCACGCAATCTGCGTCAATACGCCGGTAAACCGGTTGCATGGCATCGGCAAACCCCAGGCCTTCCGGGAGCCGTTCAAAGCCCTGCGGTATCTCTGACTGCGTTCCATCACTCATGCGTTTTCATGCCTCAGAAAATGCCCATTGCCAGCCCCGTCGCGAAGGCCTCACCCAGCTCTTCGGCGGTTTGCGCGGCGTCGGGCGTGAACTCACCGCGAATGATCACCGGCTCCGCCGCCTCTGTGAACGGAATCCCCGATAGAATGCGCCGCGCCTGCCGTTCGGCGCCGCGACCGTCATTGCCGGCACTGATCAGCAGCGCTGCCGGCAGCACCAGGCCCCGCTCGATAGCCGGGTAGAACACACGATCGAGAAAATCTTTCATACCACCACTCAGCGCCGCAGAATTCTCTGCGGTTACCAGCAATAGACCATCGGCCTGCGCGAGATCCGCTATGCCGGCATCCCAGGCGCGCAGCAATCCTGGCGCAACATCCTCGGCCCTGCGCGCTCCCCGGCAGGCGGAGATTGCAAGTTGCGCGCAGGTGCCACTCTGGCTGTGATAGACAATCAGCAGGGATTTCATCGACGCTCGGATCAGCCCGGGAAACGCAGCGATTGGAACACAGCAGTGCAGCGCTGTTCAAATGACGTAGCGGGTGCTGTAATACCGGACCCGCGCAACCGGCAGCGAAAAACACCTCTGGCGGGCCGCGTGCACAATCTGTGCGAACACACATAGCAATGATGGGATTGACACAATGGCGACGCTAAACAGGCAATGGCTGCTCAAGGAGCGCCCCCTGGGCATGGTTGGCCCGGAACACTTTCAACTGGTGGAATCGCCCCTGCCGGAGCCAGACCTCGGGGCGGGCGAAGTTCTGCTGAAAACGCTGATGCTGGGTTTTGACCCGGCGATGCGCGGCTGGCTGATGGATGTTCCAAGCTATCTGCCGCCCGTTGCCATTGGCGAACCGATGCGCGCCAGCGGCGTTGGACAGGTTGTTCGCTCGGAAAACCCGGAACTGCCGGTCGGCACCCTGGTACAGGGCCTCAGCAATTGGCAGGAATACAGTATTGGCTCGCCGGGAAGCCGCATACCGCCAGTACCCCTGCCCGCGGGCACGCCGCCGAATCTCGCGCTCAGCATTTTCGGGACTACCAGTCTCACGGCCTACTTCGGCCTGCTGGACGTGGGGCAACCGAAAAGCGGGGAGACCGTGCTGGTATCGGGCGCTGCGGGCGCAACCGGTTCGGTGGTCGCCCAGATTGCCCGGCTGAAGGGCTGCAAAGTGGTCGGTATTGCCGGTGGCCCGGAAAAATGTGAATGGTTGCGAAGCGCCTGCAAAATCGATGCAGTGATCGACTATAAGCATGAATCGCTGGAGAGCCGCATCGGCGAGCTCTGCCCGGAGGGTGTCAATGTCTTTTTCGACAATGTGGGGGGCGATACGCTGCAGGCCGCGATCAATCATATGGCTGAGTTCGGTCGCCTGGTTCTATGCGGCGCAATAGCCGGCTACAACGACGAAGCGCCGCGACCCGGCCCCAACAACCTCATGCTGTTGACAACCCGGCGGCTGCGTATGGAGGGGTTCATCGTCATCGATTACCTGGATCGCGCCGGGGAAGCCATCGATGCATTGACGGAGTGGGTGATGGCCGGGGAGATTGCCTGGCGGGAAGATATTCAGGAGGGATTCGAGAACATTCCCAGCACATTGCAGCGACTTTTCAACGGCACCAACGAGGGTAAACAGCTGTTGAAACTCGCTGATCCGGAGTAGTTATCCACAAAGAGACCTGTGGATAACACTGGGGACAGGCGTCATTCGCGAGTCACCCGGCCGCGGGCCGCGAGGCCGTCCCCGGCCTCGAACGCGCCGGTCATACAATCCTTTTTATAATGTATAACAATGGCTTATGGAGGTTATCCTAGACGTCATCACAACTGATGGGTAAAGCACGCCGAGAAGCAAGCAGTTTTTTCCCGGTGTGGACAGTCAACCGTGCGGGGGTTGGCGCATCCTAACTGTCCATACCTTGTAATACAAAGCAACGCTGCCTGAAAAGCTCTCGAAAAAACGTCATCCGGCAGCCGGATTCCGCCTGCCCCCCCCCGACGCGCAACAGCGCCCTCAGTCCCGGTGCTGCAAGCGCCAGCACTGGTGAATGCGCGGATTGCGCGCGAAATCGGGATCAATTGTCTCTGCACTGATATCCGTGACAGCGTAGCTGTCAGCCAGCGCGGCATCCAGCTGAAAACCTCGACGGTTATTGGAGAAATAGAGGGTTCCATCGGCGCGCACTACACGCATGGCGGCAATCACCAGCGCGGCATGGTCGCGCTGCACATCAAAACTCTGTTCCCGCGATTTGGAATTGGAAAATGACGGCGGATCGAGCAGCACAATATCGAAGCGTTCCTGGCAATCTGCCAGCCAGGCAGTGCAATCGGCTCGAAGCAGCCTGTGCGGCCCCTGCCCCTCGCCATTCACACTGAGATTTTTCTGCAGCCAGTCGAGATAGGTCTTGGAAGTATCCACGCTCGTTGTGCTGCGCGCGCCGCCGAGCGCTGCCTGCACGGTGGCGCTGCCCGTATAGCAAAACAGGTTGAGAAAGTCCCTGCCACAACACTCGGCGGCAATGCGTCGGCGCAGGGGCCGATGATCCAGAAACAGGCCGGTATCGAGATAATCGTGCAGGTTCACCAGTAGTCGCGCCGGGCCCTCGTTCACCGTCAGCAACTCGCCGCGCGCATCCTGTCTGTCGTACTGTGCACTGCCGCGCTGGCGCTGACGCTGTTTGTAGACCACACGCTCAGGCGCCACATCCAGCGCCGAGGGCAGAGCCTCGGCTATTTCCCCTAATCTGCGCCGGGCAGCCTCTTCCGATACCGACGAGGGCGCCTGGTATTCGGCCACGTGCACATGGCCACCATAAATATCCACAGCAACAGAATACTCCGGCATATCCGCATCGTAGAGACGATAGCACTCCACTCCCTCACGCCGCAGCCAGGGCGTGAGCCGCTTGCGATTCTTGCGCAACCGGTTGGCAAACATCTGGGCACCGGCACTGAATTCCTGCGGATTCGCGCCGGTGCCCGGTTTGTCTTTCAGCGTGTTATTCGCGAGATCGAACAGCAGTAGCTGGGTTTCGATCGCGCCGTTGTAAAGCGTGTAGCGTTTGTGGCTGCGCAGGCCAATGGCCTTGCCCAGAGCCAGCTCGCTGGTAAACACTGCCGCGCGCCAGCCCGAAAATTCGGCGGCCATGCGCTCGCCAAGCTGCCGGTAGAGCGCCGGCAGGGCCGCCCGCTCGCCCAGCCGCTCGCCGTAGGGCGCGTTGGTCACAATCAGGCCCGAGTCGAGGGGTTTGTGTGTGGGTTTGACGAAATCCGCCAGCGGTCTCGCCGCGACACGCACGGCGTGTTGCAGGTCCGCGCGGGCGATGTTCTCCACCGCGCGCCGAATCACCCGGGAATCCACATCATAGCCGCGAATCTCCGGCAACTCCGAAGCTCTCCCGCGCTCGGCCCGTCCCGCAGCTTCAGACAACAGCGCCTGCCACTGAACGCGCTCATGCATGCGCAACTTTTCAAAGCCATAGCGGGGTCGCCCCAGCCCGGGGGCGATATCCGCCGCCATCATGGCGCCCTCTATCAGCAACGTGGCGGAGCCGCACATGGGGTCTATCAGGGCGCCGCCACTCGCGGCGATGGACGGCCAGTCGGCGCGTATCAGGATTGCGGCGGCAAGGTTCTCCTTCAAAGGTGCAGCGCCGGTACTGCGGCGATATCCGCGCTGGTGCAAACTACCCCCTGCAAGATCGATGGAGACCCGCG
>TARA_R110000823_G_scaffold225998_2_pt1 | contig 30819 bp, 33 predicted proteins | sample TARA_R110000823 | Tara Oceans TARA_R110000823 (sample SAMEA4397722) | marine metagenome | biome: Polar Biome; feature: [DCM] deep chlorophyll maximum layer (ENVO:01000326); material: water (ENVO:00002006), including particulate matter (ENVO:01000060) such as... | depth 20 m | reverse complement strand
TCCTGCCAAGCCCTCAGAGATGGGGGCTTTTTTATTTTCCTTGATATTTTTTTCTTAAGTAATTTATTGACACGGGCATTTCGTCAAACCCTCCGTTCCGGACTTCGTTTAACATCCAGATTCCCCGCCATGATCCGTTAGTTTGAGGCGTTAAATAATCTTCGTCATGTTGATAATATATTCCAGAAAACAAACCTGTTAAATTTACCCCATCAGCACGCCTTGCAAATGCTATTGACCTATCTTGAACGTGGCCCATTACTGCAGACATATGACGTTTGTTTAACAGCGCGTTAGCACTTGCCACTGGCCGACCCATTACACCAGACGTAAAGAAATGAGAATACGCAATTTGGTCAACCACCACCACTTCAAGATAAGAATAAACTTCAAAGCCAAATGATTCTAATTCAAGATCTTTGTACCCAATTAAGCCCTCCAGTTTTGAATCAGATTCTATCGCACGTTCTATGCGGTTTTCATGATTGCCTAGGGTATATACTAATCGCGGATGCCATTGTTTTTCTTTGTTTCTTTTGAGTCGCGCTTGCTCTTCTTGGATTGGATTCATAAATACTTTCATGGCCTCAATCCCTGCCGCAATATCATCTTTGTATCTTCGTCCCTCAAACGATTTTTTGCCTACGTCCCAAGTGGACAGACTAGGCATATCAAAATGATCTCCAATATGAACTATGACATCAGGTTTCTTTTCAGCCGCATACATACCCGCCCATCTTAAATGTTCAGTGGGTGAGTTTGGTTTGACTTGTGTATCCGGAATAATTAGATGTTTCATCAATTTCGTCCTCCAAATTTTCTATTATTACCTGCAGAAAATCCATAACTGCAAAGGCATCGTTTAAACAAAAGTCGGGAGACAAACTAAGTTTGATTGTTCGGGTAGCTATCCCAAATGGTTCATCGAGTGATTTCATAGATAGGGGGCGCGTTGGGGACGGTGCGCCAAGCCGTACTTAGAGGTTCTTTTAAAACGGTATATCATCATCCCCAAGAGGCTCAGGCTCTGGCTCTGGCTTTTTCTCTTGTTCTGGATTGTAATTAGCCTGAATGTTTGTAACATTTGATTGGCTTGTCTCCGAATCTTGATATATAAGCCTAACATTACCAAGTATAGGAAGTCTAACCTTTTCTTCTCTCTCTTCTTTAGTCATAGATTGAGTGACAAATCCGTGATTTCCGTACTCATTTTCCGGCCCTAAGTCGATAAAAGTAGTTAGATCAAGGTAGGTACCTTTGTGGCCTGCGTACAGTCGCGTCTTGTCGATTTTTGTTACGTCAATATTTAAAGTTATGCCTATTTTTTTCATTTTTCTTTTCCTTTATAATTAATTACTTCAGTATGGGCGTTGGCAATTTCTACCTCTAATTTACCCGCGTATTCTTCATCAAGTTTTATCAAGATACAAACTGGGGGTATCAATTCAGAATAAGCAAACAGATACCATTCTTTTCTGCCTGTTACCATCATGCACCCAGTTACTTGTTGGATGTATTTTGTAATTAAAGTTTTGGGATTTCTCTCATAACCTAACATGACATTATCAGTTGGACATTTTATTTCTAGCCCCGAATCTTCGTTAATCAATCCATCGGGAGAACATCCGTAAGTCAGACTATCATGCAAAATAAACCCAGTTTCTATTACCTTTTTGTTGCTCATGAACTCAAAAACTTTTCTTGCTTCAGGCTCAAGATCAATACCATGTTGCATTGCCGCAGTAGTAACGTTATCAGGGTATGCATTGTAATATTTCCCTAAAATAGCGTCTGATATAAGCCCCTGCGCTTGCGAACTAGGTTTTCCGGTACTGGTTATCAGCTTATGAAAACTGGACGCAGACAACACGCCCTTTCTTGCTTCTCTCCATTCCGGAGTGCCTTGTTCGTGATCTAAGACAATCATTTCGTTTTAGGCTTTGGGGTGTGTAATTTGTAATTAAGCATCCCCATAACTTTGCCGTATTGAGTTGCTTTTAATTCGCCAACATTACTAATTTTAAATGTATCTAAAAAGATTGAAACATCTGAATTAGTTTTAATTAGTAGATCATTAATTTCTTTTTCTTGTTCGTGAGTTATTACCGCATTTGCTACAGCGGGATTTATGTCCTCACCCATGTACAAATGATGCCCCAAACCATGCATGGCTATCGCTTTAACTAAACATCTCATTTTCGAGTCAGATATGTCTCTAGATGTTGGGTTTTTGATAGAGTTATTCCGGTTATCCATAACAGGTAGCCACATAGTATGTTGATTTTCTTTTACCTTAACCGTAACTGTTACTTCAGCAGTCTCACCATAACTAGTGACAGATCCAAACCAATAACTAGAATCAGGAAATTTTTCCATTAGTTTTGACCAAGCATAAGCCCATGATATGTAAGATAAATTACCTTTCTTTTCAATATAATCAGAAACGTCAATCTCTGATAAAATGCTCCAAGTACTGCGTTGATTTATATCTTTCATTTTGATTTTCCTTTTTTATCTAACACTAATTTACGCAACGAAAGCCTTTCTGTTATTAAATGATATCTTTGAATAAGATCATTTCGAGTTTTTGGTTGCTGTTGTAATATATAATCAATTCCTTTAATTCTACTTAAAATAGTTTCATGTCGATCTTGCCACCCATCGTGGGTAAAAAACATAAGGGGAGTCATTTTTTCCATGTTACACCTCTATTTTAAATGGAATACTACAGCCGTTAACACTGGCACTAGAAATAATTGCATCAGTTAAATAATTTAAGACTGCTTTATGTATCTTTTTGTTCTTATTGCCTGCAAAAGATAAGTTAGAAACAAGGCCGTCTTTAATGTCGTAAGAAGCTACAAATTTAGCTGTCCTAGATATCCGTATTTTAGATATATAATTACCAAACATAACATCGGAAGAAAGCAACGGGCAAACTGCCACAACTTCTTCAGCAATAGGCGTTTCAATAGGTGTTTCAATAACTATTACAGCGGGTATTGATTCAATTACTGGAGTTATTTGTTTCTCAGGTTTTACAACGTTTTTTATAATTTGCGGAACTGGTTTAGTTAACGCTATTTTCTTAACTTCTTCTAGCAATAATTCTGCTTCGCCTTGTCCATATCTAACGTCTTTTAACTGCTTAATAAGCATAGCGTCAATAGTAGACAGATCACTCAACAAACTGCTTGTTTCTTTTAATTGCTCAAGAGTTATTGTAATACCTGCTTCATTGTATCTGAGCATAGATTGAACTGATTCATAATCATCATTAAGAGAACCAACCTTATTTGCTAAATCTTGCTGATCGGTTTTGATTTTATTAAACTCTTCTTTAAAATACTCTGATCTCATAGAGTCGCGACTTATTGTGTGCGCCCATAATGCAGTAATTGAACATACTAAAAGTACCGATATTACATTTTGAAAATTAAACATATATTACTCCGGATCTAAGTTAGGGTTTTTTTGTTCGCTAGCGTATTGTTGCGCGTAGCCATTGTCGTACTCTTCGGACTGATACATCTGGTGTTGATAGCCCTTTAAGCAATCATACTCTCCTCTATCAAAATCAGTAAAATCATTGTGACTATATTCAGCAATTTGGTCACGCTCATAATTTGGATTGCAAACTTTAAATAAACGCCTGTCAAAATCATCTTGGTCGTCTGGGCATTGAATTGGATTGTCACACATAACACGTTCCTCTAAGGTTGACCCCAAATAAAACATTAAAAAAAGACACTACGACTTGGGGTTGAGTTGTTAAGATAGCACCATTATGACATATGTGCAACTATATTGTTGACTGCATCCTTAAATGTGCTAACATGTAGTTTCATTTATAGAGGATAGCATTATGGATATTAGAAGAAGTATGAAGTTTTTTATGTATTTTCACGACTTGAATCAATCAGAACTTGCTAGCGCAACTGGATTAGGTCAAACAAACATACATCGTTGGCTTAACGGTAAAGCTGAACCGTCATTATATATGTTAAAAACTATGGCTTATTGTTGTGGCGTTAGTGTTAGTAGTTTTATCGCGCAAGGTGAGATTGAATTAGATGAAATAGCAAGCACTTCTCGCCCTGTCTTAAGACGGGTATCTACGAATGCCTGATACTCCGGCCTATTATGCTGTTATACCTGCAAGCGTCAGGTATGACAGTAGGCTAAAGCCAAACGCTAAGTTACTGTATGGCGAGATTACTGCATTGTGCAATAAAGAAGGATATTGTTGGGCGCAAAACAAATACTTTTCTGATTTGTACAGTGTTACCAAGACAACCGTTAGTGATTGGGTTAAAAATCTTAAGGACTGCGGATACATTGAGGTACAGATTATTTACAGGGAAGGTAGTAAAGAAATTCTTAATAGGTATATAAGATTATCCGAAGGGGCTACCCAAGAAAATCAGAATACCCCTCCCCAGAAAATTCAGAAAGATAATACTACAAATTCTAATACTACAATTAGTACTACATTGAATATAGATCATTTCGATGGGTTTTGGTCTGTTTATCCAAGGAAGGTAGGTAAGTCTGAGGCTAGGAAGATGTGGGCTAAGAAAGTGAAAAGCGAGGATACTGTTAAAGCTATAGCAACAAATATAGAGCAGAGAGTCTTGCAAGGCGAATGGTCTGATGTTAAATTTATTCCTTATCCTGCTACTTATCTTGGGCAGGAGCGTTGGGAAGACGAGTTAGCTGTAGCAAGTCAAGCTAGGCAACCTCAAAAACCAAGAGGCGAGAGGTCTATTAGAGACACCCCCATTTCAGAACAATTGACCGACAGATCATGGGCTGAAGGATACGAATAAAGGTAATGATATGGAAAATATTAAAAAAATAATAAACGTGCCGGATAAACGTGCAGTTCTTTGGATGTATGATGGTGATAATCCACGATTGGAACGTGGGGTTAAATATAGCAGGACTGACATAGCAAAAGCATTTTCCAGATCTCTACCTTTTGTTAGCGAAAGGTTAAAGGGTAAAAAGATTTGCCAAGATATTGACTTAATAATTCATAAAAAGAAAAAAAGTGAAGTGGAACAAAAAAGCAAAACATTTAACTCAGATTTATCACAACACTGGTTAAGGAAAAAATTGCGATGAAATATGGCACTGAGGGGGATTATTACTATTTCAAAGATAAACGCGAACTTGAAAAAAAATTACCTTTTATAATCAAGCGGTTAGAGAAATGGGATTATAGTGACCACCCTGCGGCCGTTAGAATTGAACGATACGTTAACCCTGCCAGTAGATCTCAAGAAAATCTTTTTCATGCGTGGGTGCGAATACTTGCAGAAAAATGGTGTGCGGCTGAAAAGAAAAAAGCAACTAAAGATGAATTTGAATTTACTAAAATTTTTTTAAAAAATAAGTTTCTTGGCGTAGCTAATTATTCATTTAGAGATACCTCTTTTAAAGGACAAGTCAAAAGCATTACTAAGTTAAGCAAAGGTGAAATGTGTTTTTTTATGGATCAAATATATAACCTTGCTTCAGAGAAAAATATACACCTGCCTATTCCGGATGACAGTGAGTACTTAGCGTTGAAGTCTAAACAGGACGAATAAGCCAATATAAGCCTGCTTCAAGGCGTTTACGAGCAAATATGATATATCCTACCAGTTATGTTAAAATGAGGTTTAAAATGGCTCAAACGCTAAGAAAAAAATGTTTAATATCTATACAAAAATTAGCAAGAATATCTGCGGCTGACGAGTATGGAATGGTGAATTGCGTTTCTTGCGATAAAAGAATGAGTTGGAAAGATTGCGATGGGGGTCATTACATATCAAAAGGTAGTTCCTCTTATTGGGCATTAGAAATTGAAAACGTCCATCCACAATGTAAAGGATGCAATGCATTTGGAATGAGTAAGGGAAGTGCTGAAGGGCAGTACACGTTATGGATGATTGATTGGTACGGTGAGGACTTTGTTAGGCAGATGCATGAAGACAAAAGGAAAATTAAAAAGTTATACACTGCTGATTACAAAGAAATGTTAGAAGAATTTACTAGGTTAATTAAATACCATGAGGGCAGGTTATGCCATATTTAAGTGAGCTAAGAAAACGCGCACAAGATTGTGGAATTGATGACGTATCTGACAGGCTAGATTCTATTCTTGAATCAGTAATATATTCTTCTGCTTTGCCTGCTTATGCCAGACATGAAATAGATAATATTTGGGAAGAGGTTGAAGGTGAAGAGGAAAGATTTAATACGCCACCTGACCATAGTGAATTGTTAGCACATCACCCTTATATGGCTTAATATGTTATAATCGACTTTCAGATTTCAAAAATTTTTTATAGGTTTTATAATGCCACAAGTCGGATCAAGACATTATTCTTACACACCAAAAGGGCAAATGGCCGCAAGAAAAGCCGCCAAGAAAACAGGTAAGAAAATTGTTAATCGAATGCCAAAGAAAAAAAGAAGTATGCTTTCTTAACGGCTAGCAACATTGTTTTTCTTATCAAAACTTCTTAATCCTGCCATGCCAAGCATTGCCATAAGCACAGTAGACAGCAAACCAGTGTCAATTTCTGGAACTTGAAACCAGATAGCTAGAAAAGGTGCTAAAATAGTAGAGTATCCTAATCCAAAACAAGAACACCACCCAACAGCAGGCCGCCATCCGGACACAAAAATAGAAGCGTGGGCCGCCTCTACTTTATTAATATCTAATTGACCCTTGTTTAATTCTTGCACATGCCTAGCCGCAAGAGTAGATATTTCATGGGCTAATTCATTTTGCTTATCTTTATCAACTACAAATTTTCCAATAATTGATGAGATAGGGCCAATTAGATTATTAAATAACACGTTACTCAGCATCGTCCTCTACAACTTCAGCTTCTTCTACTGGGTTTTGTGCCGCAAGCAAACGAGTAGCCATCATCGAAATGTTATTGTCCATTTTCATCAAGGCAATTTTTAATTGTACTACGCCTGATTGCATTTCTTTTATGTCATCCCAATATACCATTGCTTCTGGGTTTAAATCTTCACGTTCTAATGTGACTACATCGCCAGTTTCAGGGTTATTAAAATCCATTGTTTTATCCTATAAGTTATTTGAAGTGTAATTATTGCACCTTCAACCATATTTGGCAAACGCAATTGCACCTAATATAAATGGATAAATAGCAAATATCATTCTTTCTAACTTAACGAATTTTATTTTGCTTTCTTCTAACTGACGCTGAATATCAGTGTAACGCACAAGACATTCCTTCTCATGCGCTTCCATCCTAATCATTGTTTCTTTTATAGTAGCCATTAGTTGTAGTTACTCGCTTTAATTAATCTATATTTTAATAAAACTGTCATTGATACAAACTCATTAGATTGAAAATCCTGTCCAGTGAATTCAAATGTGGTGTCCCGATTGGTTGTATAATTTCTTTGGGTTAGGGGTACATCTCTGATTATAAGTGTAGTACCGTTATCAGACGCATCATACATTTGACTTGCTGTACATTGAGAAACAGTCGCGTAATTACCAATTACATCCTCTTGTATTATTTTTATAAGGTTAGGAGGAGCGGCTTGTAAATTACCTGTACATTTCATAATATACATACTTTCAATTATTACTGCCATGTATCCTGATCGTTTAGGAATTATTGTTGTTTTATTATTTACTCCTAAAGCAGTAAATTGAGCGGCGCTCATAGTAATAGAAGTTTCATATTCTGCGCCTACAAGTCTACCTGCAGAATTGATTCCTAATACTACTGTTTCTCCATCACCTGCATCAATACGAGTTTCTTGGGGAATTCCGCTACCTGTACCATTTTGATTTAAAGATCCTGTCCATGATGGATTAGTAATGTTGTCTTCAACAAAAGACTTAAAGTTAACGGCTGTACTATTTGACTGATTAAGAGTAATTGTACCTCCACCTGTCATATTGTCTTGCGCGTTAAAAGTAATTGCAGGATTGTAAACACTAGGAATAGTAGGAACATTAATAGTTACTGAACTATTACCAGATTGGTTGGCAGTCATACTTCCACCACCAGTTGCAGATCCGCTTGTAGATACTGTAAACGTTCCATTGCCAACGCTAGGAATACTTGCTCCAACAATATTTATAGTGGAGTTTCCGCTTTGGTTAGCCGTAAATGTACCACCGCCAGATGCACTGCCACTTGTAGTAACAGTTAATGTTCCATTACCTACTGATGGTATTGACGGGAATGTTGCAAGATTTCCTTGGCCAGTGACATATTGACTAGAACTACCTTGTGGATTAAGAGATATAGTTCCACTAGAAGTAATAGGAGAGTTTGATTCAGCATATGCATTGCCTCCTATAGATACACCGACAGACGTAACACCTTGCTGATCAGTTGGGAAGGTAGTTAAGTTACCTGCACCATTTACATATTGACCAGAATTACCTTGTGGTGCAATTGTTACAGTTGTAGAACCACTTGCGCTAAATGCATTGCCATTAAACGTAACTCCTGTAACTGTACCAGTGTTAGTTGTATAACCTTCTCCATTACCAATTTGATTATTATTTGTTGGTATTGTTGGTTTACCTGTTAAATCAGCATATGCACCAGAGAAATTAGACTTGTTATTAAACGTAGTCCAGTTGGTGGAACTTAAATAACCTGATTGCGAACCTGATGCTACTTGTATTGCTAAAGTAACGTTTCCAGAAGTACCGCCTCCAGTAAGAGGACTAGTAGCACTAACACCAGTTATGTCACCTACAGGTACGCCTGCCACTGCATTGTCTACGTAAGATTTAATGGCTCCAGTTGTAGACAGTGTAGTGTTGCTCGTTCCCAAACTACTACTAGTTGCAATAGTGGTAACAGCGGCACCTGATCCAAAATATAAAGAAGCAATATTAGTTAAGGCGCTACCAGAAGTAATAACTTCTTGAGTACCAATCTTTAAACCACCAGAATTGATTCTTAAATTACCTGATACCTCAACATCAGCACCTCCAGTTTTATAAATAAGACCACTAACACTCAAATTGCTAGTAATATATACACCTAAAGCTTTGGTTATATTAAGGGTGCCTGAACCGCTCATTGTTACAGTGTCAGTAAAGGTCGCGGTCGTTCCAATCAAACCACCTGTGAGAGTGCCACCACTAAGAGGTAAGTAATTATCAAATGATGCTGTAATTAAGTTACCTGCACCATTAATATACTGGCTTGATGTACCTTGTGGAGTAACAGTTAAAGTTCCTGTGGATGTTACAGGAGATCCACTTACAGTTAACGCGTTTCCACCTACAGCTAATCCAACAGATGTAACACCTTGCTGATCGGTTGGGAACGTAACAAGATTACCTTCTCCGTTAATATATTGTGAAGCAGTACCTTGTGGTGCAATTGTAACCGCCCCAGTGCCACTAGCTGTATATGCATTACCGTTAACTGTTACACTTGTTACTGTTCCTACGTTACTTGTTTTGTTGTTAAAGGTATTCCAATCAGTTGAACTAATATATCCATCCGCAGAGGTAGTAGCTTTTGTTATTCCTATGCCTACAGATCCACTAGAACCGCCCCCCGTTATAGGAGAAGAAACTGTTACGTCAGTAATATCTCCTACAGGTACGCCTGCTACTGCATTGTCTACATAAACTTTGATAGATTGCTGTGTAGCTAAAGCAGTCGCGCTATTAGATGTCATGGCATCTTCATCAAGAATGTCAGTAATAGCTACCGCACCTGTTCCCGATAAAGAATTAAACTCAACTAAATTTGCAGTTATTGTAGAGACACCAGTTAAAGTGCCATTCATCGCTATATTTCTACCTATGCTCAAGTCTCTGTCTGTGGTGACTCGCATAGCAAGAAGAGTATTACCACTTGAATTAGTGGTATAGAAGTCTAAATTAGAGGAAGGGCTTGCACTTGTATTTTTAGCCTTTATCTCGCCATTGGGGGCTACAAATCCAATGTTAATGGAACTTAAATCTACAGACGTTGAGCCTGTTGATGTAATGCCCCCTCCGCTAGATACTGTGCTTGAAAAACCTGCTGTTGTTCCTGATAAACCACCTGTTAGCGTTCCACCACTGAGAGGTAAGTAATCACCAAATGATGCTGTAACTAAGTTACCTGCACCATTTATATATTGACTTGCAGTACCTGCAAAACCATATGCAAGAGTACCACTAGACGTTATAGGGCTTCCCGAAACACTTATTGAATTGCCGCCAAAAGTAGAAGAAACAGAAGTTACACCTTGCTGATCGGCTGGGAACGTAACTAAGTTACCTGCCCCATTAATGTACTGACTTGCACTGCCTTGTGGAGTTACAGTCAAAGTTCCTGTGGATGTGATAGGAGAATTGCTTACCAATAATGCATTTCCAAGTACGGATAATCCGACAGAAGTTACCCCTTGTTGGTCAGTTGGGAAAGTTACCAAATCCCCTGCACCGTTAACATATTGTGATGAAGTGCCTTGGAATGTATATGCTAATGTACCTGTAGTTGTAATTGGACTACCTGTAATTGATATAGCGTTTCCATCAATAGTAGAAGAAACAGAAGTTACACTTCCACCCCCTCCTGCGTTAGCATCTACATACGCTTTAATAGATTGTTGTGTTGCCAAAGCAGTAGGACTGTTAGATGTCATATTATCTTCATCTAATATGCTACTAACTTGAATTGAAGTACCCAATTGAAAATCATTTAAAACTTGAAGCTTAGTAGTGTTCCACGTTCCAAAAATATCAAGAGAGTCTACTGCCTGAAATTGATGTGTTTCGTTACTGTAGTAGTTTTTATCTAAAGCCCCACCACTTAATAATAAAGCAGAGTGACCATCAGGTGTATCAAGTATCAGTGAATCTGAATTGTTCAAATCTATTGCTTGCGATCCAGTATTAGCGTTATAAATAATAGGAACATTTTTAATGTTTCTAAGATCGTCAATTATAATTTTGTTATCGACAGACAAAGCACTGTTTGCAGGAACTGCTTGAACGTTATTGTTCATGATGCTTATAGCGCCTACATTATCAAACGCTATTAGTTGTGACCCACTAGTGTTTTCAAATTTAAAGTTTCCATTTGCATCATTTACAAATATTGTGTCGCCTAAACCGCCTCCTGCTTGTTGAAAGTAAAGTCGTTTAGTACCGTCACTACTATAAAAATTACCATCAGTTTCAAATACAGCACCAGTTGTATCCTTTCTTAACGTTATATTGCCAAGAGCGGGTTCGCCTGATTTTCGGTCTATTACAATTTTCTCAACACTTGAACTGTTTACAACTTTTAAATCATCAGTTCCACTTAATATTATGTCATTGCCGCCAGTGGTATTTCCTATTGCTAATGTGGCAGACAACGATTCTGTAGCAGGTATTTGAGAAGTAACATAGGCTTTAACTGCTTGTGCAGTTACTAGATCAGTGGGGCCAGAAGTAGAGTCAATAACGTTAACAGTTTCTGCAGTTTGATAACCGCCTAATGTGAAACCACCTTTAACGTCTAATACATCTCCGGCAGTAATAATTAAATTGTTACCGTCAGTATCGTCGCCTACAGCTAAAGTAGTTTTTAAAGATTGAGAGGCAGGTACTTGTGCGTCTACATAAGTTTTTATTGCACTTGCAGTTGCTAATTGACTGTTAGATGGGAAAGTAAAATCCGTTTTAATATCATCAACTTCTTGACCGCCTAACTCAAATTTATCTCCTGACGAAATTATTAAATTTGTACCGTCAGTTTCGTTTCCGTTAACCAGAACTTCTTTAAGAGTATCAGATGTACCTACTTGAGCATCAACATAAGTTTTGATAGCAAGTGCTGACGCAAGATTAATATCAGTAGAACCTGCTAATGTAGTACTTGTAATAACACCATTGCCTGAAATTGGATTAAGAGCGTTGCTATTAAGAACAACACCATTCATAGTCTTGTCGGTAAGTGTTTGCGAACCTGTCGTCTTAATTACAGTGTTATCAAGACTAAAAGTTAATGTGCCGTTTGTGGTAATTGGACTACCAGTTACATTAATTCCACCACTACCAGTTGCGGCTACAGACGTTACAGTACCACCTGAAGCGGCAGGGAAAGTAGTAAGATTTCCTGCTCCATCTATGTACTGTGCATTAGTCCCTTCAAATTCAAATGCTAATGTTCCAGATGTAGTAACTGGGCTACCTGTAATAGCAATAGCATCACCGTCAATAGATGCTCCAATAGAACTAACAGTACCACTTGAAGCGGCAGGAAAAGTTATTAAATTACCTTCACCGTTTATATATTGAGTAGATGATCCTGACATGGTAATGTCTAATGTACCGCTAGTAGTAACTGCGCTACCTACTGCAAACGCATCGCCTGCGTGAGTAATACCTACTGAAGTTACAGTTCCACTCCCTCCTCCTCCTGAATTAGCGTCAACGTAAGTTTTTACAGCTTTTTCTGTAGGAAGAGCAGTATCGCTATTTCCACTAAGCGTTCCGTCAATACTAAATTCATTAACGGTTGCGCCTTGATTAAATCTTATGCTAGCGCTTATTCCTTCTACACCATCCGGTCTTATATAAACTGCGCCAGTTAAATCAATACCTGTAGGCTTCAGTAATATTCTTTCAAAATTAGAACTGCCGTCATAAAGGTCTATACGTCCACTACCAGTTGAAGTGCCTTGTCCGTTAAAAACTAATTTATCTCCTGAAGTTACAGTTATGTCTGTACCCCCAGTTTTACTTCCTACTACTAACGTCTGAGCTAAAGATTCAGCAGGGGAAACCTTACTATCTACATAAGTTTTTATGGCTTTTTCTGTAGGAACAGATGTATTGCTATCTAGACTTAATGTCCCGTCAACACTAAACTTATTAATAGTTGCACCCATCTTGATGCTGTCACCAGTAGTCATTTCAATGTTACTGCCACTAGTAGTATTACCTGCTAATAGTGTATTAGCTAAAGATTGAGCAGGGGAAACAGAACTGTCTACATAAGTTTTTATGGCTTTTTGTGTAGGAATTATTACATCACTATTACTTGAAAGTGTGCCATCAGTACTAAATAAACTAATGCTTGCACCCATAGCAATACTGTCACCAGTAGTTACAGATATGTTTGTGCCACCAGTAGTATTACCTGCTACTAGTGTATTAGCTAAAGATTCAGTAGGGGGAACAGCATTATCTACATAAGATTTAATGGCAAGAGCGGTAGCTAAATCGTTATTAGTAACAGTAGCGTCAATAGTTGTAACAGTGTCAGAACTTAATTGGCCTCCAATAGAAATTGAATCTCCATTAGACACAACAATGTTACTGCCATTAGTAGTGTTGCCGTTAGCTAATACTTCTTCTAAAGAATCAAATAATCCCACCGCTGAATCTACATAGGCTTTAATTGATTGTTGAGTGGCAAGTGCAGTTGCACTATTTGAAGCCATGTCGTTTTCATCAAGAAATTTATTGATGGTAATTGAATTAGCTAACATTGAAATGCCGTCACCAGACGTTATGTCAATATTAGTGCCGCCAGTAATGTTACCGTTTACTAAAGTATTTTTAAGAGTTAATCCATCAGTTGCATCGCTTATTAATGGCCCCATAATTGGGACACCATGCACAGTATCAAACCCTAATAACCTGCCAAGCCGAGCGGCTTTAAGAGGCAGATCCATAGTTAAAGGCGCACCATTGTTTGGAGTTGGCTCTACATTTTGTAATCGTATACCGCGATCAATAAAGTTTTCATTTTGAATTGCGCCTACATATATTTTATCAAAGTCAGCATTAACCGTAGAAGCTAAAAAGTCTCCGCTGTTTTGATAATTTGTAGTTCTATCAAGAGGCATTTCTAATACAAGACTTACTGTATTAGCACTAACAGGAATACCCACTGTAAATGTAACTGTACCACCAACAGGATCACCTAGCGGAGAAACAGAATAATTTGCAGTCGGAGCCACAACCCCATTAACATAAACTACTATGTCACTCTTTTCTAGAACTAGAAATTTGTAATCAAAAGCGGCTTGAGTTGCGCCCGTTACAGTGTAATCGTTTCTAGTAATCAGTTTAGTTACAGTCATTTTTTTGCACCTTAGTCCACTATGTTGTTTTGTATTTCATCAAATCCACGCCTTAAAAAAAACAAATTTTGATAAGGCAATAATCTTCTTAACGTTCTTACGTCTGAATCTGTTATTGGATCGCCTGAAGTTATGGCGTTATTAGCCGCAACAGTAGTAGACAATAAGCTACCAAACGTTGGCCCCAATAAACTTTCTGTTACTGTTCTATTAACTTGTTTCATGTTAACTTCATCTATACCAAATAATGAACGCAAACCTATGTTATTGCTAGACATTTTTTCTACGGTATTGTTAATTTCTCCTAAAATGCCAATAGCACCTGATCTGTCTATTCCTTCCATTACCCACACTGCCGGATCATCCGATATTTCTCTGCCTGAAATAGATTGTTTGATAAAATAAGTGGTAGTACCTGCGCCAATTAATCCAAGGAATCCCATCATTTGCGCTTCATCTTGTTTCTGCAAACCTGCTACTAAAACTCTTTGCGTAGCTGACAATATAAAAGATTTAAATTGCAAAAACGTTTGACCTAATGGCTCTGACATAAACAATGGTTTTTCTTGTCCTGGAATTATGACCACTCGGTCACTTTCTTTTCTCATTGCCGCGCCATACATTCTTTCTAGTCTAACGTCATCCCAGTTTTTAGCCCCACTTATCCACAAACCGTCTTCTCGTTTGCCATGCAGTTTTACTTGCTCATACATTGCTTTAGCATCAGCTTCGTTGATACCTAACCGACCTAATTTCTTAGGATAAATGCCTTTTTGTAGCGAATCAAAAACTCTAGTTTGCATAGTCATGCCATGCAATTGTTTCATTCCGGCAGTCCAATAATCTAACGCATTATAACGCCCATACTTAGCAGATAAAGTTTGTAATCCACGCTCAAAAGTACTGCCGCCTTGAGTATAATCTGCAATATCAGCAATAAGTTCTGATTTACCATTAGCAATGTAATCAGTTCCAATGCCCCATAACCTTAATTCTTCCCTTATCTCTGCAGTTACTTTTTTCTGTGACGTTACAGCTTTAAGGGACGTAGCAAAAGTTTTGCCAAATCCTTCAGCCATCATTACACGCGCAAAATCTGGCAGACTAGAAGGAGTTACACCGCCTAACAAACGTAAATAGTTTAAGTTTCTGGCCGCTCTCATGCTTCGCACAAACATATTATTTTCTTGGTAGCCGTACACGTTACGCATTCGATCACGCATACCCGCAATGTTTTTAATATCTTTGTCGCGTTGGGCAAGAACTTTTAATGCGTCTTTACCCTCTAGCTTGTTAGTGCGAACAAATTCATTGGCTTCAAACGCAATATCTTTTATTTGTTGTTGCATCGAAACATCGCCAAATTGCTTGTAGATTTCTATGTCAGGCACAGTGGACATATAAAATCGTTGTCCAAGTATTCTAATATCATTTTCTAAAAATTCTTCTATAAGATCATCGTCAATATCAAACACTCTGTTACGCAATGGCCCTTGAATATTAGTACCTTTAAATCGCATAGCACCTTGACTGTCTATGGAGTTTTTAGAACCTGCACCTATAAGCCAATCATATGGCAATCTACCGTCAGGAGTGCCAGTAATTCGTGTAGCAATTTCTGCCGCTAGTATTTGGTAACTTTCTGTAGTTTGTGGCCCAAGAACATCAGTTTTAAATTCAGCTTTTTCTACAATTTGTTCATATTGTTTTGCCAATGCCGGATCGTCTACGCCCGCTTTTAATGCAGATCTAGCAAAATCAGCTTCTTTGATTAAAGCTAAATCTTTTTTAGCTAACCAATCACCAACAATTGTAGTAAATTTATTAAAATTAGCATTAACGTAATCTTTGTTCCAAAGTCTATTAAGATAATTGTTTGCAGTTTTTACTTGCACATCTTCCGGCAACAATTTAAGTGCTACCATTTGATCTTTAATTGGGTGATACAAAGACTTGTTCCAAAAATCAGCCGCTTCCTGCGCTTCTGGTATTTTAGATTCTCCTCTTCGGACTGCTCTAGATACTTCAGCCGCAAATTCTTTTTCACTTTTTCCTGTAAATATTCTGTTGCCTAAAGAAACTTCGCTTTTAGTTCTTTCCATATATTTTTTAAACAAAACAGTTTGATTCTGCAACGAATCCATTACTGGGCCAACGCCAATTTTTATTAAACTTTCTACAGATGTTAATGGGGCGGTATCTACCATCGTGGGGTTTTCTACTAACAACGCTGTAATTTGTCTTGTTTCTTTTGATGGTGACGTAATAGTTGCTGATAATGGATCTATTTTTCCCATAACTTTAGTTATAGCTTTAGGAATTGCGCCAACAACTTCGGCACTTCCAATATCTTGAGTTTGTGCCGCACCTACACTTCTTAAATCTACTGGCTCGTTAGTAGTAGGGTTAATGTTATTAGCAATTTTTCCTTCTGGGTCCATTACATCTTCAGTTTCTTTTACAAGAAGATTTACATCACCAGTAGCTTTACTAAAAGCCATTCCTAACGCGCCACCAAGCAACATTGCGCCAGATATATTTACAGCAGATTCGCCATAGGTTCTAGTTAATTGTGACTCATGCAAAGCGGCTTCTTGTACTGCAGTTTCTGCCGCTACTAATGATCCAGTTACTGCACCATTTTTCAAAATACTGTTACCCACTCTGTAGGTATTTTTTACTGCTCCCCCAATAACTAACAACGATATAGGATCAGCTATCATAATAGGCATACCAACAAGAAAAGACATAGCCCCACCATCAGCCATAACCTTTCGATCAACACGTTCTCTTGATACTTGTCTTCTTACTGCTTCTACTTGTTCGTCACTATTAGCTACGCTAACGTAATTCATAAACTCAGAATCAAGACGTTCCTCGTTAGATAGAATTTTAAAAGGGTCGTAATCGTTTGTCCTAACACTAGGCAAATTAGGTTCTTCATTAAGAATAGACCCAATGATATTTTCTTGTCGCCAGTAAGCGCCAGCTATGTTACCAATAGAAGGATCGTTGTCAGCCTCAACCCTTGACGCATATGCTTTGCGTGGGGCCGCGATTGTTCCTGTCTCTGTTACAAATGGCATTTAATTAACCTTTAATTAATCTGGCGGCTTCTTCTAATCTTTTTACTACCCCATTACTAGGATCAGTTTTTAAAAGTTCTAAGTACTCTTCATGAATTAATAATTGTACAGCGGCCTGTTTAAAGTCTCCGTTATTTACATCTTTTACAAAGGCAGGACTTTGTACTAAATCACCTCTGTAGACTAAAGACATTAAAGCAAATTGTTGGTTTTTAGTAAGATTGTTAAATTCCGGAACTAATCTTATAGCGTCTTTTTTGTGAATTTCATAAGTTTCCTTAAAGGTCTTATCTTTATATTCACCTGTCTGCCCCGCTCCGCTAGTAGAAACATTGTTTTGGTCATCATAATCTCCAAACGCAAAACCTTCGTGAGCAACAATAAATTCTTGCATTTCGTCTAACGAACCTTCTCTTCTTACTACTTCGTCAATTGCTTTTTGTCCTCTTAATATTTTTACGGGTTTATCTTCTACCATATCCATAGGGTCAGGATTTTGACTTTTAATAAAATCTACAAATTGATCTTCAATTTCTTGATTCTCTTCTCGCTTTGCAGTAATTCTTTCAACGTATCTATCACTTGCTTCTGTGATTCCTTTCATAGCAGGCGCAAAAGATGGTCTTCTAATTTGCGGAACGATTCCTTCTGGTGGAGTAATTGCGGCTTCAACTACTGCTCCTGCACCTTTAACAATGCTTGTTAAACCGGATGTAACCGCTTCTAAGGCACTTCCGTCTGCAATCTGACCAACGCCCCTGCCTATAAGCGCAAAAGGGCTGTTGCTCTTAACAAGGCGTTGCTGTGGTCCGTCTTGTCCAAGCCATTCTATATAAGTTTCTTCAGCCATTGCCATAGCATTTTGTGCGCTATATCCTTGTTCTTCATAAGAATTTCTAAAATTAACTTCTACTTTGTGCCGACCTCTTGCCCAATTATCAGATGTTGTATCTTTTGCTATTTCTCTAGCTACGTCTGCATTGGCATCCATAATGGCTTGGTTAGCAGGTTGCATAATAGTTTGCTTAGTTTCTCCGTCAGGTATAGGACTCCATTGGTTTGTTACTCTGCCAGAACTATCTACAATAAGCGGAGACATAATCGTTCCGTCTTCTTTTAAATAAGAAATAGCATAAGATGGTTGTCCCAAGCTAGTCCCTTGAGAAGCTTCTTTGGCGGTTCTAATGTTAGACGTTAATATAATTCCATTTTTGGCTACTACTTCGTCTGGAAACATTGCCTGCAATTCTTCATGAGCAATATCCCTAACCCAAGATACATCTTTATTTGGACCTACGCCATAAAACCCATTTGGGTTATGTTTCATTAAACCAAAGCCATTAGCATTAGCATCGTTTGACCAATTAGCACTTATCATTTTTAATGCAGTTTTTCTTGCAGTAGCGTAATCTTCTGTACCTGCAAGATACAATTGTTTAGATAGCTTAATGTAGTCAGCTTCCATCTCGTCATAAGCCAAAGGATCAGTTTCAATAACGTCTGAACCAACAAAAGGAATAATGCTGTTATCACCAAATGCTTGTTGCAATTCTTGACCAATTAAATCAAACGCAAAAGAACCTATGTCAGAATTTAGTTCTGCATTTCTTCGTTTAACTGTGTCTGCACTTTGCGGATCATAAATTTTTCTTGCTCTAGCTATAGCTTCTAAAGGTTCTGCACCGTATTCAATTGCTGTATTTACCGTTAAAGCGTATGCAATCTCTTGATTAGAAAACGCAGTTGTATTTATTCCTTGCTGTCCTAGAATATCGTCTATGTATATTGAGGCAAATTTAATTGCTTCTGGATCTCCACTATTCAAAGATGCCATTATGTCTTGTTTTTGCGCGGTTGGAACGCGTCCTACAATGTTTGCAAAATCTACATAAGCGGCTGATAACTGATTAGGGTCAGTAATATTTTGAGCCTGCGGTAAAAAGCTTTCAGTATAATAAACGTTTACGTCTTTATCTGGTAGATTATAACCAACCGGATAACCAGTAGCGTTTTGACTTATAAAGTTTTCAACGTTTGTAATGGAGTCAATTTTATTTTGCTGTGCTTTGCTAATTGTACTGGCGGCTTTAAGTTCTGCGCGCAGTTTGTTTGTTGCTGTTTCTGCTTTTTTAATTACTTGATATCGCTGATCTACAGTAAGATCCATTTCAATATCAAAGTCTTTTAAATTAGCTATTAGTTCGTCTGATTGTCTAAGTTTTTGAGGATCAGTAAGCATTGGGTTTTGCAGTACAGCTTGATCTATTTGAGCAAAAGATGATGTAACATTAACTTGGCTTTCAGCTTCACCAATAAAATTGTCGCGAGTTTCAATGGTGCCAAACAATTCGTTGCCATCAAGAAAATCTTTAAGATCATCAATAGCAAGAGTTGAATCAACTTTATTGTTATTGCCTGCAGACAAAAGCGCGGTGTTTACAAGATTTTGAGCAATATTACTTTCTGCTTGTTGTCTTTCTTGAAAAGCAATTCTAGCTTCGCCTAAATCATAAAATTGTGTTAATGCTCTTTCTTGTATCATAAACTGGTCAGAAAGGGCAATTTGTGTATTTTTAGGAACGTTTGTAGCCCCAAGCATTGGCGTAATAACATCACGGTAAGCTTGCATTCCTGCTTCTCGATCTGTCGGAAACTCTGCAATTACTCTATTTGCGCTCATTTCTCCTTCGGCTAAACTACCTGCAACGTAAGTTTTTTGTGCAGTTTCATTTCGTTCTGCCGCGCCAATAAAAAATTCACTTCTATCTTCAAACCCCTCCCCGCTAGTTATTGCTTCAGTACCAATTTCTGAGCCTTTTGCTACGCCCCTTTCAACGGCTTTTTGATTTCCATAGCCAATAGCTAAGTCTTGAAGTTCTTTCCCCAATCCCGCAAGTTGATTCATGTTATTCATAGCACCCGAACCTACTGCACTAGGTTCAAATCCACCAAAAAAATCTATTCGTTTTTGTGCCATTATTAAGTCTCGTCTTTTTCTTTCGATTGTCTGGCAATAGCTATGCTCGAACTTGCTACAGTACTTAATGACGAAAGATTAGCATTAGTTCTTGCTAAACTTCCTTGCCTTCTCATTTGAGCCTGTCTTAAACGAGATGATAACGCTAATGTTTGTTCACTTGACCCAATATTTTTAGCACTAGTTAATGCAATACTAGCAGGAGTACCTTCTCCAGATTGTCCATCAGCCGCCATAGATGCATTGTTAGCCGCAAGCACACGGCCTAATTCTTGTTGACGCTCTAATGCTCTAGCTTGAGCCGCAATTTTTTCTTCTTCTGCCCTACGTTTCATCGACTCTTGTTCGGCTTTGGCTCCTTCTTGTTGCCCGTATACAGTTACAGCCGTACTCGCTACAATTGCCGCTGTTATTATGAATGACATTTAAATATCCTCTGGCTCTAATATTGCCTTTTCTATTTCTTCTACACTAGTAAGTTCTGTAGGATGAAACGTTACCCAAACACAATCTGTTTCAGCGTATATTACACGCTTTGTTTGCGGGATTGTTTCTCCCATAAACGGAGCCTCTATATCTAATGTCCCAAACTGACTTGCTACTTTGCATTTACCTTTTACTACAGTATATAGGTGACGAGTTTTGTGCAACGCACCAACTAAACAAACTCCTGCAGGTATAAATAATTCTCTAGCGTACAAGCCATCACTAAAATGGTGTTTTGCCTCTAATTCTACCTGCTTTTCTTTTAACAACAATGCCTGCATTCTGTAAACATCATCTTGCGTAGCAATTTCATTCATGATGATTCAACATAATATTCAATAGCTTGCAATTGAAAAGGGGTTGGATCTGGCACAGTAATTACTGGAGCAACTTCTATTCCCCAACCGTTGCCACCATTATTGTTTTCAATAATACCTGACTGAATTGGTAGGTTATTACCTAAAGGTGAAACTGCGGCTGTTCCAAACTCTCTTATAGGCACAGGATTCCCATCAATAAATACGCCTGCTGACTTATAAACTCTAGCGTTAATATTAGAAATTTTCTTTTGTCGCATTTGATTTTGGCCGTTAACGCTTCTGGCTCCAGTAGTTGCTATTGGCATAGGTTTAACAGTTACGTTAAAGTTAAAACCAATTTCAACGTCAATAAGACCTGCAACGGGATTGTCTAATATAAATTCTCTTTCTGCTGAACTTATATCAATGTATTCTTGCCCTCCAAATACTTTTACTACTCTGTCTGTTAGCTTGTTACCCCTAGCAACAACATTAACCGTATCACCAACTAAATAATTTGCTCCTAGATACAAAGCAAAATCCAATCCTGGCCCCGCCTGTAGGCTGTTTGGGTTTGTAATCAATGTTGATTCATCCATCAAATGGTCAAAACTCCACCTAACAATTGAATATCGAGTGTCAGTAGCTAATGGTCCTTCACGCTTGTTAACTAAAAACAACTCAGTCGCAACTACAGAAACAGCTTCTATCTTAATAGGATAAACACTATTAGTATTGCCGCTAATCCATTTAGTGTAACCATTAATATCTTGCGACCGTAACGTATTAAGAATTGCGGCAGTGCCGTCTTGGTTAATTATAAATACCCAATTGGCATCTTCTGATTTTGTACCAGAAAGTATGCCTAAATCTTTAGGTTGGTCAATAAGTTGAGAAGACAACACAGAAATATCATTACTAATGTAAGCGTCTTCATTAAAACTAAACAAGTATTGCCTTAAAGTTTTCCCATTAGCGTCTACAAATAACGTAGCACCGTCTATTGATTGAACTTCAATATTTTTTGCGCCATGCTGTGTTTGTGACGAAATTACAATGTCGCTAGGCGTAGTTCCTTTAACCAAGAACTCTGATCCGGTTGTAAATACTTGTAACCCTCTGTCTGGATTTATGTCTACAATTTCAGTTAAACGTCTAGCAGAGATTGTTGTGAATATTCCTTCATCGTCATCACCTTCTTCGGTATAAAAATCAAAGAAAGATCCTGATCGCGAACCAAATAAACTTTGTATTTTAGATTTAGTCCCGCCTAACCAAAGCCTGCCGCTAAAAAACGCACCCATACGCGGGTAGCCTCGATCAGCCGACCACACATCTTCTTTACGAGGTGATCCATTAGGCCCAACTTGTTGAAAAGTAATTGTAGGAGGTGTGGCCGTGTCTCCTGTAGTTGCAAAGCCAGACCACAATACAAAATCTTTTGTTGATTCTCCAGAAACAGTAACCCTTGCAGTTGTTCCGGTAACAGCTACAGCTATTCCTGTAGTTCCAAAAATCGGCATATCTTGCAAATTAATTTGCATGTTGTTAGCCAATGTAAGAGGATTGACGCTAAACGTAATTGTTTTACTAATTACAGATTCAACATCAATTTGAAAATTATCGCCTTCTGCAAAATTTGCAAATATAATATCAATTACATAGTCTACAGGGATAGGACTTTGCGCGTCATTGTAATCGTATTGCGGAACATTAAGCCAAGGAATAGGATCACTAGACCAAACAAGAGGGGTTAGTGATTGCCTAATAATCCTATGCGATGGTACGTCTGGGTGAAACAGTAACATTACATTTTCTGTTTGTACGTCCCGTACCTGAGAGACTTGATTAGATTTATAAGGTACTGCAAGGTTTGCAACAAGATTTACATTAAAAGGGCTACTTGTGTCTATAGTGTATATTGCTAAATTTCCTAAAGGTACGCCAACAAGATTATCTCCACCTGTTAAAACGCACAAATAGTTTTCGGTAGTTGAAATACTAAACTCAAATAACTTAACTTCTGAAGCAAGGCCGCCATTATAAAAACAATTAAAGTCAGTAAGTTGTATGCCTAAATTAGCAAGGTTGTCTCCAGTGCCTGCATTTTGATCTCCGGATCTAATTAATCTTACATATTTAACGTCAGCAAATTCAGTTATGCTTGTGTCAAGGCGAACTCTAAATGTTGTTGCATCTTTAGTGCAATTAAATGCCCGCGCTGTAGACCAATTTATATTATCTTTAGAACACTCTACCCGTAATTTTGCTAATAGATTAGTAGTGCTAGGCGCGCCTGCTAAATCTGTTAATTTGCAATTTTCAACTTGAATGTAAACAGGGTATTGAGTGCCGCCTGATAAATCATATTCAGCAACAATAAATTCGCCATTAAATTGAGTACCAATAATTCCTACTTCCGTGGTAGTTATAGATGTGGCAGGGTTAAGATCGTTAATTACTGCAGTAGTACTATTAATAGGATTAGTTACTCCAACTACACTTGAAGCAGGAGCCGGATCTGTGTCTTGATTTTTTGGAATGTTTTGAGCAACGTCAATATGTTGTGTTCCCGCTCTACGTTTTACACCGCCTTGCGTAACAATTAAAACATTATCGGCTTGTTGCATCCCAGTATAGTATTGGTCAAGATCTGTACGACCTAAAACTAATGGCGACAATTCGCCAGATACAAAACTAGACTGATTAAAAGTGCTTCTTGGCATTTTAGTACCTAGTGTTTACAAACGGAGCAGAACTTAAAGGAACAACTGGATATTGTTGAGAATCAGTATATCTTGCCATACGAGAAGCATTTTCATATTGAAAAGCATTTGCTTCCATTGAGGCGGCACTATCTCTAATAGCCGGAGCAAAATCCATAGCTAAACGGTATTGAATCATTTGTTGAAAATAAACAGGCCATTCAGATTCGGGAGCATTGTAAATATAATCAGCATACACCGCTCCATTCATGTTGGTGTATACCTGCTGACCAAACAAAGCATAGTTTGATCTAGGATTAATTTTAATAAGAAAAAGAAGATCAGCGGGAAGTTCGTAAATTGCATCCCATTCGTTACCTGCAGGAGTATTAACAGATAAACTTAACTGTGCAATTTTTCTAGCAAACCCCCAACGAAATTTAGTCATCTCCATTTGCACGATGTTGTCATATAAATTGTTAGCAACAGTTTGTGCGCGAGAATTTCCTGATAAACTAGTAATTGGCAAATCACCAATTAAAATCAGGGCGTTAGAAATTAATTGGATCTTACTAGACATAACGCTACCTTTAGCTTAATAAGCTTTTTAATAAAAAGGGGGGCGAACCCCCCTTAGATGTTACGCAGTTACTGCATCGCCAGTAGCGGTAGTAATGCTAGAAGCAGAATGCGCGTCTACATATGTAATGTAAACAGTAGGAGTAGAAGTATCTACTACCCAAACGCAATCGCCTTTAGCCATTTCTGTAATTGCAGGTTTAAAGTAATCGTCTGCGCCCACTACAGCATATGCTTCTGCTGAAGTGTGCATCCAAACGGTTGCTCCATAACCTGAACCACCAATGCGAGATAAATCTTTTCTTGCAAAAGCCATGATAATTCTCCTTATACGTTGTCTTTGTATTGAACTTTAACAACACCTTCAGCATCACGGACAGCCGCGCCTGCTTTAAGCATTCCATTACACAACCAAGAAGTTCGCTCTGCAATCCAATCAACAGAAGTACGAATATCAATACCGATTGCAAGACCTACTGCTTCACGTTGGTAGAAATATGAATCTACTACGTTTGCGGCTACCGAAAGACCACCTTCACGACCAACACGGTTTTCCAAAGTAATAAACTGGAATCCACATAGAGAGTTAATGTCACCGTTTACAAGTGCTTTAACATTCTGGTAATCAAAGTTAGTTGCTTTCTCGTCATTCAACAAACCTTTAAGTCCGTCAGCATTAATAACAGCAAACAGATCACGGTTGTCTACGCCTTTTCCGCGCAAGTTAGTTTGCGCTTCAATACATTTAGCGATAGTTAGACCAGTACCACCATCAACAACAGTTGATCCAACAGCAACAGCATCTAGCTCGTCAATAATTAGCTGATCGCTTCTACGGCCAAGTGCGCCTGCAATTGTGCTTGCAAGTTCATTTCGCTCATCAAAGTTTACATCGGCTTGATCAAATACGTCTGTGTATTCTGGAGCATTCCAGTTTTGCAGAGTAGCGGTTTTGAATTGGTGGTTAATGTCCATAGGAGTTACTAGATCAGAAGTAGACTTCTGGTTAGCTAGACCACGACCCATTAGACGGAATTTGTAGGTTTCACCTACAACATTGTTGCGTAGCGTAACAGACGGCTTGAGTAGCCCCTTGTTCGCATATGCGTGTTTTACCATAGAGTCAAATTCTGTGACTGCTACGGACGATAGAAACTTACTCATAAGAATTTCCTCGAAAAAGAGTAATAAAATAAAATAGTTTTTTCAAGGTTGGAACTGAGTACCCAGTAAAAATGGTCAGTCGATCAACCTAAATTTACTGGGCTATAGATATAGGTATCCAGTTTTTCAATTATACCTTTATTTTCAGTGGTTTACAATTACACCTTTCCTTCAAAAGATGCCATCATTTTCTGCAGTTTTTGTTCATGTGCCGCACTTGTAATTCTTAGCAATTGACCGCTATCGTCTTTTCTAAACATTTCAGTTTCAACATTAGCCCAAGTAAGCCCTTCAGGGTGAACACCGCCATCAATAGGTAACGCTGTTTCAGTTTCCGCTTTGATTAACATTTCGACTAAAGCAATAGTTTCAGCACTATTGACTGCCTCTTTTGCAGTTTCGTATTGTTCAGAAGACAAATTGTTTTTCATGTATGTTTCAACATGTTTAATTCGTTTGTCTGCGTTAGGGCCAAGTTTTTGTAGTTCTTGAGTTTGACTAACTTCTTCGGCTACAGAACTTTGAGTAGCTAGTAATTCCCATGCCTCACCAAAAGCATCGGCACTCATGTTGGTTTTTGTAGCAAATGCTTCTAATTCTTGATACAAAGCATCGTCAGTTTGTATACCTTCCGGAGTTTCATAACCATCTTTAGGACTACCTGCAAATGACCCAAACTTTTTTTCTAACTCTGAATAACCTTTAGCTTGATCTGCTACACTTTTATATCTTTCGTGTAACCATTCAGGCTTTTCACCTACTCCTTTGATACCATCACTTAAATAATATTCATTTTCGTTTAACGTAGGTTCAGCACTGTCTAACAGAGTGCCGCTTGTTTCACCAACTGGTGTTTCTGCGATCTGTTCAACTTCTTCTGACATAATTTATTCCTATAATATTTCAGCTAATTTCATTTGATTAATTATAAATTTAATCGAACCTGCCTCTCCATTATGATAAGCGGCTTCATAATTAATGTTTGACGAACCAAATTCAGTGTCATTTTCGTAGACAAATCGTCTGATCAGATCAGCTAAGATACGCTCTCCGTCTTCCGTTGTAAAGACTCTGTGATAAGACTTGGCTAAATCAGATTGCGCCTGTTTTTTAATATCAGACGCTTTTTTAGCTTTTAAAGGATCGTGGCTTCCCTGCAGTTCATTCCAACTCATTGTGGTGCCATTGGATTTTGCTGTTGTTGCATTCCTTGTTGCGCGGCTTGCGCCCCTGCTTGAATAACTGCTTCTTTTTCTGCTTGCGATCTTACAAGTTCAGCAGGCATTCCTGTTTTTCCTGCCACCCAAGTACCAAAGTCTTCAAGTTTAAAAGCCATTTTAGCTTGGTCTGGCCCTGCATTTTGCAAAACAAATTGAACAGCTTGTTGTGCGTTAACAACATCCTCGCCATCTTGTGCGCGTGCTAGGGGAGACAAAAATTTAACATCAATTTCTACACCGTCTAGCTTTATAGGTTGCAACAATCCCTTTCTTGTCAAAATATGTGACACTCTTTTTAAGATTGGAACTAAAACCTCTGTCTGTAGCCTACCAAACGCAGAGCCAATTCGTTTTGCTAACTCTCTTGATTCAATTGCAACTTCTGTAGCAGAACGTACTGCTCCTGAAGGGTCTCTTAAATCGTTAAACATGGCACGTTTAATTGCAGTTGTTAAATCTTCTACTTGAAATTGCGTTAATTGCAAATCAGTACGAGTATCTAGCCGCTGAATTGATGGGTTAGAAGTGTTGTTAGAACCAACTGGAATAACAACTCCCGGACTTATAGTAATATTGTATGGATTAGTTACGCCATCGTCAGTAGCAGTGTACATTCCGGAGATACCCATAGCCGCAGACATAAGAGAATATTCTTTAATCTTATTAAGGGACTTAACGTTGGGTAAAGCTAGGGTTGCAGGACCGCGACCTCTAATTTCGCCAGACACTTTACTATATCTTCCTGTTACCCAAGGGCTTGAATCGCCAAAATCTTGATCCCAACTTATGCGATCTTCACCTTCAACCCAAACACAACCGTAATATGTTTTAGATCTAGGCATAAACACAACGCCTTCGGACAAAGTAATGCTAGCATCTGGTTGTTCTTTAATTAAATTAGCTACATTATTGGAAGGTCTAAACCCTTTCCACATCCTTTTAACGTTTCTAGCTTTAACTTCAAACCTGCGCCAGTGAGTTTCAATATTTCCAAACGGTCCTTCTTCAAACGCTAAACCTTTTTGTGGTATTGCATTAAAAATTATAGGATTATCAAAATCATCTGTTTCGTCGATACGCAAAGTGCCTGTTCCGATTAACAAATCTAGCGCATGTTCATAAAATTGTGTAGCAAAATTAGATCGGTTAATGTAATCAAAGACAATGCTAGCTTGTTCTTCTAAATTGTTTCTAACATCTGTTTCACTTACATCAAAATTACCAGTGTTAAGCTGATTAATAACGCCATTGCTAGGAGCAAATGTGGCCCAGTTAGCCCAGATAGGAGCAATATTTTCTTGTAACTTGCTTGCGCCTTGTTGAATAGCTTCGAGAGCGGTGGAGTCAAATATGCGATCCATTTTTTTAGCACCCGCTTGATATCCCCCATACAGGTTTCTATTCGGTAAAAAATACTCATAACAATCCTCTAATAATTCTCGCCAATTGGCAGTTGATTCAAACGCAACACGTTCTCTGTTTTGTAGATCTTGCAATGATCCTAATTCTTTAGGCAATTTCATTATTATTTCCTGTTGGTTGTTCCCATTGCATTTCCACCAAATGGATTGCCTCCAAAGCTTCCTGCTCCAGTATATGCGCCTCCTCCCCTACGACCCGCAGTATAACCACTGCTATTTCCGCTAGAACTTCCACTTGCAGATGATCCAGTTGCAGTACTTGCTGAAGCTAAAAGAGAAGACGATCCTAATCGACCTCGCGCTACAGCTTTAAGTCTACGCTCGTTTTTCCCAGTTTCTTCGTCAAGCGCACGCTGTTGTCTAGCTACTGAAGCTATTTCTTGCTGTGTTGGCTTTGGAACTTTAGGTCGTTTAAATAATCCGCTCATTTTAGAGTCCTTAGATATTTTAATAATTGATATGGCGTAAAAATAAAAGGTTTCTTAATGCCTAATATTGCCTTAATGTGACCCACGCAAGTATTTAGCATAAAAAGATAGCCCTTCCGCTTTACCGGATTGAAACTTTCTATTGCATAGATATTGTCGATTATACTCTTTTCTTCTTTAATCGTAAATAAATCAAAGGACTTTGCCCCTTTTCCGTAAATAATGTACGAATTTCCTGCGGGTTTTACTAAAAAACAGTGCCGACACCCTTGTTTTAAGAAAAAAGACCACCACCTACCATCATCTTTTTCAAAAACTACATATAATTTAGAATACATTGATATCAACTTTTGCTTTATGGGGTTTGTCAAAATAACCTGCTCTACTTAATGCGCTTCTTCCTTCTCCTTCACCTTGCAATGCATACTCTAAAGCTTCAACTGGGTGAGAATATTCGTTCTTATCTGGTTCGTCAGTGTACCTATCTCCCGATACCTGAACTCTTCGATAGCAAAAACCGCCTTGTAACCCTTTGCGAATCATAGATGCTTTAGGCAATACAATAAATCTAGGCTTTCCGTCCATACACATTTCTTTCATTGGCACTTCTAACGCGGCCCTGCGCTTCATTGGGTCGTTACTTCTGGTAGGACTGCAAGGAACGCCTGCCGCACGCATAATTTGGAACGGAGTTTCAGAATTAGCTTGGTTTCTGTTGCTTCCGGACGGATCTCCCCAACCTTTAAACGAGTAATGAGGATAATGTTGTTCAATATATTTCTTTAAAGTAGGCGCAAAGTCTATTGCTCCTGAATCGGAATCTACCAACTCATCAAAGCATACCCATCTTCCAATAGGCGTTCGCTGTAAAAATGCACAAGCAGGCGTGCGTCCAAAATCAAAACCAAGCACGATGGGGGTAGACTTATCAGGCACAAAATCCATATGTTGACAGTGAACAGAATCAGTATACATAGGATGCACTGGCTTACCATTCGACACAAAACCGTATTCATTCCCTAAGTTAACCTTAATCCAATCGTTTGTTTTGCCTGACAGCCCTCTTGAGTAATAATCTACTGGTAAGTTTGCTAGGTTTTCTGCTTTTTTATTTACTAACCACGTTTCGCCATCTTTATAAACGCCACCCGCTTGCCTATAAAACGCCCATCCTTCTGGTCTTTCTATTTCCGCAAGCTTAAAATACCAATGGTCTTCGTCTGGTGCGTTGCTGTCCCCAAGTATTCCGTGGTGCGTAGGGGTAGCACCTTCTTTATTTGATGGGTAACGACCATGACGCAAATCAAGCATATCAAGCACAGCTTTACTATGTTCTTTCGTTTCATTAAGCCAAACCCACGTTGTCTGTATTCCCCTTGCTTTTTTAACGTGTTCAGGCCGGTCAAAAGCAATAAATACAACATCGCAATGTACACTAGTACCATCTTCTAATTTAAACCTTATAAAATGCGTAGGAGGTTCTTTGTTACCTTGCTTGAAATCGCCTAATTCTCCATGTATTTCTAGCCAATCTTTAATGGTTGTAGAAAATAATTCGGAATAAGTGTTTCGTGCCGCAATTACCCTAGACAATCGGACGTTATAATTCTTATGATCTTTTTGTTTTACAGGTTCTTGCTCACACATTAGGTCAAACAATTTTAAAATGCATTGCACAGTCTTGCCAGATCCTAACGGCCCCATTATAAATGAGTTTCTTGCACGACAATCAGCAAAATCTTGTAGCACTTGACCCTGTGCCATCAGGCTATATTCTATTTGCATGAGTCCCACTTAATTTTATCGTAGTTTGATGCGTAAGCTTCGCGGGTTCTCTTGTCAGATTTTCTAGCATGATCCCCTTTTCCACCGTTTTTTTCAGGGAAATGCCTGTCTCTTGTTTCTTTGTCTAAGGTTTTTAACAGATCTTGCGCCACAATTAACTCCTACAAATGCAAGGCTCCTCCAAACAATCGCAGTAGCTAATCATTCTTTGGGACACTAAATAAAGGACTTCCTTCATAGCATACTGGTCTTTATCCATTAATGCCATTGCAAACTCTTCAATTAACTCTTGGTCTATTTCGTTTATAACTTCGTCCGTGTCAATCTTTATCATAGGGGCTGACTCCTAGCCAATCATCAAGGATCATACGTTTTGCTAACTCAATATAAAACAATCCTCTTTCGTCATCTAACGAACTCCCTACCTCTACGCCATGCTCACCTATACTTATTAAAATAAACTCCTTAGAACGCTTTATATGAGCTTCTATGATGTCTTCTTTGTCTGGTCTTAGCTTAATAACATTTTTCATTCTAATTCAATTTTTTTTCGAGTGAGTGATAATGATACAGATCACATC
>TARA_R110000823_G_scaffold71077_5_pt1 | contig 31007 bp, 28 predicted proteins | sample TARA_R110000823 | Tara Oceans TARA_R110000823 (sample SAMEA4397722) | marine metagenome | biome: Polar Biome; feature: [DCM] deep chlorophyll maximum layer (ENVO:01000326); material: water (ENVO:00002006), including particulate matter (ENVO:01000060) such as... | depth 20 m | reverse complement strand
AGCTTATGTACAACATATAAACGGCTGTATCGATACCGATGATTTCGTGATTGATGATTTAGACCCTATCGATGCCACGCACCAAGTTACTCAAGAGGTACTTTGCTTTGGAGAGGCAACTGGTGAAATCGAGATAACCGCTACTAGTGGTACTGCACCTTTTGAGTATGCAATTTCGCCAGACTTCAATTTTGGATCGAACAACATATTTACTGGTTTAGAAGCTGGAACCTATACTATCTTGGTTCGTGATGCCATTGGCTGTGAATTCACAATAGATAATATTGTAATCACCCAGCCTGATGCAGCATTGAATGCAGATATATTACCAACAGCCGAAACCTGTTTGGGCGCTAACGATGGTAGTGTAGATATCACTGTTACAGGTGGTACAGCTCCCTACTCTACTAGTATTGATGGTATAAACTATACTCAAGACTTATTCACATATAATGGTTTAGCTGGAGGACAGCAATACACGCTGTATGTAAAAGATGCTAATAACTGTGATATGATACCGCAAAATTTCACGATCAATCTAGGTGTGGAAATTATGGCTGAAGCGGAAGTAGATTATAATTGTACTAATAATATAAACAGTAATTCTGTGACCATCAATGTAGATGATAGTGTAGTTGATGATGTAGAATACAGTATTAATGGTACTGATTATTTTGCATCAAACACTTTTAACAATTTAGCTCCTGGTAGTTATACAGCTTATGTGTTACATGAAAACGGATGTTTAGATACTGAGGGGTTTGTTGTGAATGCTTTACAAACTGTCACGGCTACCGTTACAACTGAAGATATTCTTTGTAATGGAGACGCAACAGGACGTATTGAAATTGAAGGCTCAGGTGGCTTAAATAATTTTAAATATGGGATATCACCAGATTTTGAAATGACAACTACTAACGTATTTGCAGACTTGATTGCAGGAACCTATACTGTAAGAGCTTTAGATGAAACAGGATGTTTTACAGAAGAAACTGTAACAATAACTGAAGCCACCGCAATGGATGTAACAGTAATAGATGTTTTTCAAGAAATCTGTGTTGATGATGATGATGGAGCTATTATTATTAGTGTTTCAGGAGGAACACCTCCGTATGCCACGAGCTTAAATGACGAGTCTAATTACGTTAAAGACCAATTTACATTTGATAACTTAAATGGTGGACAAACCTATACTATCTACGTTCAGGATGGAAGTGGCTGTATTACAACAATAGATGTTCCTCTGGACAGCCCTATAGATATCAACGCTTCTGCTGCTGTAGATTATACATGTACAGAAAGTGTTGTGATGGTTTCAGTAGATCCATCAGTTGCTAATGAGGTTACCTACCAGTTAAATGGTGGTGTCGAGCAATCTGAAAATGTATTCTATAACCTACCAAAAGGAAACAATACGATCGATATTATTCACCCCTCTGGTTGCTTCGATTCAGTAACCTTTACTATTGATGAAATAGTACCGTTAACATTAACCTTAAATGAAACTGGTATAAATGAAATTACAGCATCCGTTACCGGTGGAGCTGGTGGTTATACTTATTTCTTTAACGGTGAAGATTACGGAAGTAATAATGAATACATCTATTATGAAGATGGAACAATTATAGTAACAGTAATCGATCAAAATGGTTGTGAAATTGAAGCTACAATCGATGTTGTTTTTATAGATATTACCATTCCTAATGTGTTTACACCTGATGGTACGAGTACAAATGATACTTGGACACCTCAGAACACTGAGAATTATCCAAATATCAAAACTTCTATATATGATAGACACGGACGTATGATTGCCACTTTAAGACAAGGAGAAGCATGGGATGGTACTTATAACAACCGCCACTTACCAACAGGAGATTACTGGTATATTATTCAGCTTGGTAACTCTGAAGATAACCGAGAATTTGTTGGACACTTTACACTATATAGATAAATACAAACCTTCCCATAACGGTTCCCCAAAAACCGTTATGGGACATTAAAAATTTTTACCCCCAAAACCTACAATTATGAAAAATATCTACCTACTTTTTATGTGGCTTCTATTAATATCATCTGTAAAAGCACAAGAGTTAACAATCCCTACCTACACTCAATATTTAGCAGACAACCCTTTTGTTATATCACCCGCTTATGCCGGCATAGGCGACCACGTTAAGCTTAGAGTAAATGGACTTACACAATGGGTTGGTGTTAAAGATGCCCCAGAAATGCAATCTTTAGTCGCCGATACGCGTCTTGGTCAAAGATCAGGTATTGGTTTATTCTTATATAATGATAGTAATGGTTTTACCCATCAAAAAGGTGCTAAAATATCATATGCGCACCATTTAATTTTAAATGAAAGACCAGACCAATTTTTGTCATTCGGCTTATCATATAATTTAAACCAATTTAGAATAGATACTGAAGAGTTTAATGTTAACGATCCTTCTATTGAAAATGATAGAAAGTTAACTAATCATAACTTTGATGTCGCTGCTCTATATAGGTTTGAAGATTTCTATTTCAGCTTTAATGCAAATAACATATTACCAAAAAAAGAGGACGATTTTGGAATAAATGAACCCCTGAAGCTCAGAAACTATCAAGTATATACAGGGTATGTTATTAAACAAGGAAGGCAAGATAAATTCGAAATTGAACCTTCAGCTTACATTCAATATTTTGAAAGTGATCAAAGATCGACAACAGATATAAATCTTAAGTTTAGATTTTTTGATTATGAAGATTACTATTGGGCAGGTTTGAGTTATCGTTTTATAAATGATCAAGCGGTAGAGCCTTTAAACATAAGCCCAATGATAGGGTTAAAAAAGTCAAATTTCTACTTCGCCTATTCTTATCAAGTAACCACAAACGAGTTTGTAAATAATAACAGCGGGACACATATGGTTACACTTGGCTTAAATATTTTTCAAGGTATTAGTAACTGTGCCTGTACTTTATAAAATAAGTTTTCAGTAGTTAAAATAGTATTCAATAATTAAAAAAAATTAGTCATTAAAATTTCAAATTAATTATATTTGCACTCCGTTAAATAAACACTTCTTTATATCTAAGCCCAGGTGCTGGAACTGGTAGACAGGCATGGTTGAGGGCCATGTGTCCATTAGGGCGTGTGGGTTCGACTCCCATCCTGGGCACTTTTTACTACAATAGACATCTATTTACCTCTTTATTAATTGTTTAGTATATGTATAATTAAACTAAACAAAAATATCTAGTTTCTTTTTCTTTTTAGTATTTTGGACATTGTAATTTTCATTTTTTACGATGTCTGTAGAAACAAAGTTTAGTATTAAAGACCTTGAAAACCTTAGTGGTATTAAAGCACACACCATTCGTATATGGGAAAAAAGATATAACCTACTTGAACCTGAGAGAACCAATACAAACATACGCGAGTATTCTGTAAATAATTTAAAGAAGCTTCTTAATATAGCTTTTTTGTACAATACTGGGGTTAAAATTTCTAAAATAGCAGCATTAACTGAAAGTGAAATTATTAATGAAATAGAAGCTAGTATATCTGAAAACAGAGAAGAACACGCTATTACTATACTTAAAACAGCAATGTTTGAGTTTAACTACCCTCTTTTTTCAGATACACTTTCCAAATTAGAGAAAACCAAGGATTTTAGAGCGTTGTTTTTTGATGTATTCATCCCACTTTTAAATGAATTAGGAACGCTATGGCATACTGGTACAATAGACCCCGCCCACGAACATTTTATTTCCGAATTAATCAAACAAAAAATAATAGTTAATATTGAATCGCTTCAGAAAAAAGAAGCATCTAAAGAATTTCCAACCTTTTGCCTATATCTCCCCTATAATGAAATTCACGAAATAGGATTACTGTTTGCCCATTATGAAATTTTAAAAGCTGGCTTTAATACCATTTATTTAGGTACAAATATTCCGCTACAAAACTTAGAACATGTTTTAAAACACCATAAAAAATTAATATTCTTATCCTATTTTACTGTCAAGCCAGAAAAAAGAACCATCCAAGAGTACATTAATAAATATGAAAAAGCAATAAGTAATCATAAAAATCAAAAACTTTGGTTAATGGGCAGAAGAATACAAAAAACAGATACCCAAACATTACCATCAAACATTTCTACAATTAAAGATCACCAAAGCTTAATTAAGCACCTTGAAACTTTAAAAAAATCATAACATTCAAAAAACAACCTTTTTTTGTTTAATTATTACCTATATTTGTTAAACAACATATGAAAAAAATTGCAATTATTGGTTCTGGCTTTTCATCTTTGGCAGCTGCTTGTTATTTATCAGCTGAAGGAAATGAAGTTACTATTTACGAAAAAAACAGAACAGTTGGCGGTAGGGCTAGGCAACTAAAAAAAAAGGGCTTTACTTTTGATATTGGTCCCACTTGGTACTGGATGCCAGATGTCTTTGAGCGCTTTTTTTCAGATTTCAACAAGCAACCCTCAGACTATTATAGTCTAATAAAGTTAAATCCCGCCTACAGTGTTTACTTCGGAAAAGAAGAACGCATTACTATTGAAGATACACTCGAAAAAATTTGTGCTGCTTTTGAAAAAGAAGAACCTGGAAGTTCAAAAAAACTTAAAAAATTCATAGACAAAGCACAAAACAACTATGATGTTGCTATAAAAGATTTAGTGTATAGACCAGGCGTGTCTCCTTTTGAATTGGTAACTCCTGTTACGATGAAAAAAATAGGACAGTTTTTCAGCACCATCAGCAAAGAAGTGAGAAAAGAATTTAACAACCCTAAATTGGTATCTATATTAGAATTTCCAGTGCTTTTTTTAGGTGCTAAACCCTCCAACACTCCTGCCTTTTATAGTTTTATGAATTATGCCGATTTCGGTTTAGGCACCTTTCATCCTAAAAACGGAATGTATAGTGTAATTAAAGGAATGAAATCATTAGCTGAAGAGTTGGGCGTAACTATTAAAACCGAACAAACAGTTGAAGAAATTTTAGTTGAAAGTAATACGGCGTCAGGCTTAAAAATAAATGGCGAAATAATTGCCGCCGATATCATTGTGAGTGGTGCTGATTATCACCATACTGAAACCTTGCTAGAAAAAAAATACCGCCAATATTCTGAAAGCTATTGGGAAAAAAAGACCTTTGCGCCCTCTTCTCTACTATTTTATGTAGGTTTTGATAAAAAAATTGAAAATGTAGATCACCACACCCTATTTTTTGATGTCGATTTTGAAGCGCACTCAAAAGCTATTTACGACCAACCTGATTGGCCAGAAAACCCTTTGTTTTACGCCAGTTTTCCTTCAAAAACAGACACCAATAGTGCTCCCGAAGGAAAAGAAGCTGCAATTTTTTTAATTCCCTTGGCACCTGGGTTACAAGATACTCCAGAAATTAGAGAAACATATTTTGAAAAAATAATAACAAGATTTGAAAACCTTGCCAACCAAGAAGTAAAAAATTACGTTATATTTAAAGAGTCCTTTTGTGTAAACGATTTTATTGAAGAATACAATTCCTATAAAGGAAATGCATACGGGCTTGCAAATACGTTACTGCAAACTGCTTTTTTACGCCCAAGCTTAAAGAGTAGCAAGGTTAAAAATCTGTTTTTTACAGGTCAATTAACTGTTCCGGGACCTGGTGTTCCGCCCTCTTTAATTTCTGGAAAATTAGTTGCAGCCCTAGTACAAAAACAAATAAAAAAATCGTGAAAGAAATATTCGACATAGTATCCAAGACGTGTAGCAAAAATGTGACTAATGCGTATAGTACGTCTTTTTCGCTTGCCACGAAAATGTTGGCTCCCACCATTAGACAGGACATATATAATATTTATGGTTTTGTCCGTTTTGCTGACGAAATAGTGGACTCATTTCACGATTATGATAAAGAAACCTTATTCAATAGATTTGAAAAAGACCTGCATCATGCTTTAAACGAAAACATAAGCCTGAACCCTATTCTAAACTCTTTTCAGCATACGGTAACCAAATATAATATTGAACAACATTTAATCGATTCTTTTATGAAAAGTATGCGGTTAGATCTTTCAAAAAAAGAATACATAACCGAACCAGAATACCAAGATTACATCTATGGCTCTGCAGATGTAGTGGGCCTTATGTGCTTGAAAGTATTTGTAAAAGGGGATATGGTAAAGTATGAAGCCCTCAAAGAGTCTGCTATGCGGTTAGGCTCCGCTTTTCAAAAAGTGAATTTTCTTCGTGATTTAAAAGAAGATTTTGAAGATTTAAGCCGCACCTATTTCCCAAATACTAATTTAGAAGCTTTAGACGAAAATTCAAAACAGCGAATTATCGAAGAAATTGAAGAAGATTTTAGAAAAGGGTATGAAGGAATCTTACTTTTGCCAGCAGAAGCCAAATTTGGTGTTTTTATGGCCTATCGCTATTACAAACGGCTTTTGAAAAAGTTACAGAGAACACCTGCCATCGAAATAAAAAACACGCGTATTCGTGTCCCTAACTACGAGAAATTCGGGTTATTAACGCGAAGCTATGTAAAATACCAATTAAAATTAGTTAAATAATCATGACGACATTTTTTTGGATACTTATCTTTTTAACCACCTTTAGTATTATGGAGTTTATGGCGTGGTTTACCCATAAATATGTTATGCACGGCTTTTTATGGAAACTGCACAAAGATCATCACCATAAAGATCACAGTAGCTGGTGGGAACGTAACGACTTCTTTTTTGTCTTTTACGCTGCCGTTAGTATTGGCTGTTTTATAAGCTGGCAATATTATGGTTTTTGGGCCGGATTGCCCATTGGTTTAGGTATTTTTGCCTACGGTGTCGCCTATTTTATGGTTCACGATATTTTTATACACCAACGGTTCAAACTTTTTCGGAATGCCAATAATTGGTATGCAAAAGGAATACGTAGAGCACATAAAATGCACCATAAACATTTAGGTAAGGAAGATGGAGAATGTTTTGGTATGCTTTTTCCTCCCTTGCGCTTTTTTAAAAAAAAGTAGTACATGAACAACCTTTATTTATGGCTCGTTTTGGGCTCTTTTAGCATTCCTTTTTTATTTAGTTTTCATCCTCGACTCCAATTTTATAAAAAATGGCGTTCCTTTTTCCCAGCTGTTGCCATCATGATGGTTATTTTTATACCATGGGATAGTATATTTACTGCCAATGGTTTTTGGGGATTTAACGACGCCTACATAACTGGTACTCGCATTTTTCATCTTCCCATAGAAGAATGGCTGTTTTTTATTTGTATTCCCTACGCTTGTATATTTACACATTATGCGCTGCAGGAATTATTTCCAAAATTTTCTTTTTCTGAAAAATTCACTTCTATATTTTATGTATTACTAGCTAGTACTTTAATAATTTTATTATGGTATTATTATGATCATTGGTATACACTTATAAACTTTATCTACGCCCTCATTTTATTAGGTTTGGTTTATAATTATCGAAAAAAGTGGTTGATGGATTTTTTACCTACCTATTTTATCATCTTTATTCCTTTTTTTCTAGTAAACGGAATTTTAACTGGTACCGGGATTGAAGACCAAGTAGTTTGGTATAATAATGCTGAAAATATGGGACTTCGCCTCTTAACCATTCCAATTGAAGATACTATTTACAACTTAGGAATGCTATTGACTGTTTTTGTTTGTACTGAATTATTTGAAAAACATTACAACAAAGCATAACTTTACAAAATATCTTTCAACCTACATTATGAGCAAAAGCAACTATACCGAAGATGATAAAAAATTTATGCAACGCGCCATTGCCTTAGCCGAAAAAGGAATGGATGCAAACGCAGGCGGACCTTTTGGCGCTGTGGTTGTAAGAGATGGTAAAATTATTGCCGAAGGTCACAACAACGTTACTTCTACAAACGATCCTACTGCTCACGCCGAAGTGGTGGCCATTAGAAAAGCGTGTGAAAAATTAGATAGCTTTCAGTTAACAGATTGCATTCTTTATACCTCATGTGAACCTTGCCCCATGTGTTTGGGTGCAATCTATTGGGCTCGCCCTAAAAAAGTGTTCTACGCTTGTAATAGAGAGGATGCAGCTGAGATTAATTTTGACGACCAATTTATCTATGATGAAATTGATAAGGAAATAGAGAATCGAGAGATAGACTTCGTCTGTATGCTTCGGAATGAAGCTGTTAAGGTGTTTGATAAATGGGCTGATAAAAACGACAAAAAAGTTTATTAAAAATTAATTATCCAGCAATCCATCAATAATTTCCTTGGTCTTTTTGCTATCCCAATCGGCCGCGCCAGTCTCTTTTATAACAATTTCTCCTTCTTTTGAGATAAGATAGGTCGTTGGTAGCGTTTGTGAAAATAAAATTTCGGGAGCTTTTGTTTGTTGAATATATACCGGAAATGTATACCCTTTCTTATCCATAAATCGCTGTACAACTTCTGGCTCTTCTGAAGTGACCAAGTAGAAATCAACCCGCTCCCCATATTCATCATACAGATTTTGAAGCGATGGCATTTCAGCAATACAGGGCGGGCACCACGTGGCCCAAAAATTTAATAAAACAACCTTTCCTTCTGAGATAGAAAAATCAACACGTTCCTTTCCCAACGAGCTTAGACTCCAAGTATAATCTTTAAGCTGTTCCCTTTCGTCAGCATCGGTTTCCGAAGGACTAAACGAAATCAATCGCTGCACAAAAACTTGAATAGGCGTTCTGGTTTGGGGTATTATCAACAAAGCAAGTACGATTAGGAAAAGTATATTCCCTTTATTTTTCTTTAAAAAACTTCTCAATTTATCTTAAAATTTTGTTAATATTCGCATTTTGTCTATATTTTATGCGCTTAATCGTTACTTTAGATTTACTATTGTATAACAAACTTAATACCATTTTAAAGATGAACATTAGATATCTTTTAATTTTACTACTTACTTTACCACTTTCGGCACAAGTTGGTATAAATACTACTTCACCTAATGCAGCTTTAGACGTTAATGGTGATATGATTATAAGAACAGTAGATAATGAAATTGACGAATCTATTTTCGCTACTTCAATCTTGGTAACTTCTACTGACGGATTAATAAAAAAAATATCATCAAAACAAGTCTTTGAAAGTAATTTGAAAACAACTATAAAGGGAAATTTTTCAGGTTCTAGCACGAATATAAATATAAGTCTAGGTTCAAATTATGCGATACTCCCTTTTGACAATTTAAATTTTGATACTAATAATGAATTTGACACTTCAACACATACGTATACTGCTAAACAAGATGGTATATATGAAGTGTATGCTCAGATAAACTCCTCTGGCGGATTAGCAATTTCAACTAATTATGGTATTCAAATTCTTAAAGGAACCGAAGTTATTGCACAGGAAAACTTTGCCAATATTAATATTTCTGTATTAATTCTAGATATTAATATAACACCTCCTATTAGGAGTGTTCAAACCTTAGTACAACTTTCTGAAGGAGAAACGATACAGTTTCGACTTTTTACTAATCTACTTAGTGTTAATTTACTTCGTTCAAAATCTGATAGCTATTTCACTATTAAGCAGATACGATAATTTTTTGTTAGCTTCCCAATAAAAAACTCCTTTTGTAATTGAACAAAAGGAGTTTTCTTATTTACTAAATTATTGGTTACGATGCATTCTGCTTTTTAATCAAGTTAAGAGCAGAACCTTCACGATACCATTTTATTTGGGCATCATTATAGGTATGGTTTGCTTTTATCGTGTCTTTGCTTCCGTCTGTATGTACTATTTCTATAGTTAATGGTTTATTAGGTGCAAAGTCTGCAATGTCAACAAAGTTAAACGTATCATCCTCTTGTATTAGATCATAGTCTGCTTCATTGGCAAACGTCAATCCTAACATACCTTGTTTCTTCAGGTTTGTTTCATGAATACGTGCAAACGATTTAACCAATACAGCAGCAACTCCTAAAAAGCGTGGCTCCATAGCCGCGTGCTCACGAGAAGAACCTTCTCCATAATTGTGATCACCCACTACAATCGTTTTAATCCCTTTTTCTTTGTATTCACGTTGTACGTCTGGCACACCGCCATACTCACCATCAATTTGGTTTTTAACAAAGTTTGTCTTTTTGTTATAGGCGTTTATAGCACCAATTAAACAATTGTTTGAAATATTATCTAAGTGACCTCTGTAGCGTAACCACGGTCCTGCCATCGAAATATGGTCGGTAGTACATTTCCCGAATGCCTTAATTAACAACTTCATCCCTTGCATTTCAGAATCTTGAATAGGCTCAAAAGGTGTTAACAATTGAAGACGCTCACTATCTTTAGCAACTTTTATTTCTACACCGCTTCCATCTTTTCTAGGCTCTACATATCCATTTTCTTCTACTTCAAAACCTTCAGGTGGTAATTCAATTCCTCTTGGCTCATCCAATTTTACTTCTTGTCCTTCTTCGTTTACCAAGGTGTCGTTCATTGGGTCAAAATCTAGACGTCCTGAAATAGCGATTGCAGCAACCATTTCTGGCGAACCTACAAAAGCGTGTGTATTTGGATTACCATCGGCACGTTTTGAGAAGTTTCGGTTAAACGAGTGTACAATTGTATTTTTTTCTTCGCCTTTGCGATCACTACGATCCCACTGACCAATACAAGGACCACAAGCATTTGTAAATACAGTGGCTCCAAGATTTTCAAAAACATTTAAAAGTCCGTCACGCTCAGCTGTAAACCTAATTTGTTCACTACCTGGGTTAATACCGAAATCACTCTTCGGTTTTAGTTTTTTATCAATAGCCTGTTGTGCAATGGAAGCCGCTCGTGTTAAATCTTCATACGAAGAGTTTGTACACGACCCGATTAATCCCCAATCTACTTTTATAGGCCAATCGTTTTTCTTTGCTTTTTCTCCTAACTCACCTACTGGCGTCGCTAAATCTGGAGTAAAAGGTCCGTTTAAATGTGGACGTAATTCAGAAAGGTTAATTTCTATTACTTCGTCAAAATACTGCTCAGGGTTTGCATATACTTCGTCATCTCCTGTCAAATGCTCTCTTACTTTGTTTGCTTCATCAGCAATATCCTCACGTTCGGTTGCTCTAAGGAAACGCTCCATAGAGTCATCATAGCCAAATGTAGAAGTCGTAGCGCCTATTTCAGCACCCATATTACAAATAGTTCCTTTTCCAGTACAAGACAAGTTTTTAGCACCAGGTCCAAAATACTCAACAATAGCACCTGTTCCTCCTTTTACGGTAAGAATACCAGCTACTTTAAGAATTACATCTTTTGAAGCTGTCCAACCATTTAATTCGCCTGTAAGTTTTACTCCTATTAACTTCGGAAATTTAAGCTCCCAAGGCATTCCGGCCATCACATCTACCGCATCGGCACCTCCAACACCAATAGCTATCATACCTAATCCACCGGCATTTACTGTATGTGAATCGGTACCAATCATCATTCCTCCTGGGAATGCATAATTTTCCAATACTACTTGGTGAATAATTCCTGCTCCAGGTTTCCAGAAACCAATTCCATACTTGTTGGAAACAGACTCTAAAAAGTCAAAAACCTCGTGACTGCTTTTGTTGGCACTTATTAAATCTTTTTCAGCACCTTGTTTTGCTTGTATCAAGTGATCACAATGTACTGTTGTAGGTACAGCAACTTTATCTTTCCCTGCTTGCATGAATTGAAGCAATGCCATCTGTGCTGTTGCATCTTGACATGCAATACGGTCTGGTGAAAACTCAACGTAGTCTTTTCCACGCTCAAATTTTTCGGAAGGTTTACCGTCCCAAAGGTGGCTGTATAATATTTTTTCAGAAAGAGTTAAAGGTTTCCCGACAATTTCACGCGCTTTATCTACACGTTCTGCCATTTGGGAATACACCTTTTTTATCATGTCAATGTCAAATGCCATAGTTTTATTTTTTTGATTTTTTGAAGTCTTGCGAAATTACAAAATTTCATTATAATTTAAAAATGTTTAACGAACCGCGTTAAACACTGCTTATTTTACAAAGAATTATGGTTTTTGGTATAAATATTTATCAATTACGTAATTTTTGATATACAAAATTATGAATTTGTAAATGCTTTGGTTTTGAAGTAATTTAAAAGCAGAAAAATTGTACTAAAAAAGTTTGATTCTAAATAAGGGGAAAAGGGCGGTTTTGGGTTATTGGGTTATAGGAGTTTGGTTTTCTGGCTAACATTAATATTCCAAAGGCACTTTTCTTGGATAGCGAACACGGATGATATAAATAGCTTCTTTTTCTATTTGATAGGATATTCTGTACGTATGCTTTCCATAAGCCCTGATATCTCCTTTATTATTTTTTCTTAGCGCATCTAATTTATAAATCACAGGATTGGTTGCTAATACGGAAGCAGATTCGTAGATTTCTGTAATAATTCTTGTTGTCGTCTCAATCGATTTAAGATTGCTCTAACAACTCTAAAAAAGCTTGGATCAATTCAGCATCGGCTTGATGCGTCCAAATTACTGTTCTCTCCATTGTTTAATACGTTCTCCTACTTCTTTATGTGTATAAAACTCTCCTCTTTCTATTTGTTCGATAGATACATCTAGTTCTTTATTGTACTGCTCAATGCTTATACGTTCTGAGAATACTTTTTTGTTGTATTTCAACATATTTTTAATTGCTTCAATAAACGTAGGGTCTTTTACATTATCCAATTCCCGGTGTATCCATTTTAAATCTGCCTATAAACCCATAGCTACTGTGTTTTAATTATAACAAATATACAATTTTTGTCTTAAGAGTTACATGCTCCAGAAGGATTTACAAACACAGCTCGCATAAAAAAGTAGTAGTTTAAGATATTACCGTCAATTAAACTTCCAATCATAAATTTCCATCTTTATTATCGTATCTAAATTTTCACGTTGTAAACGGATTTTTAAATTTCCTCTGGTTTTTGTCAAAGAATCCCCAATTTTGATAAACTCGAAAAGCCCTCCATTTTCGTGATCAAAGAGAATGGTTTGTTGATTTTCTTCTTTTTTGACAACAACTTTATGATAGTTATGTTGTTCTGTATCAATAAATTTGTTGACAACTATGCCTTTATAATCATCTTCTTTGTAAAAGTCAGACGCTTTTTTGTCGGTCATCTCCAGAACTTTATTGTAAAACAAAAAGATGATAAGCAATACGGCTGAAAGTAATATCAAAAATAAAATAAATATATATACTTTTTTCATAACACCTATTTTTTAGATTTTTCCCTTGAGACAAATGTTCTTGTAACTTATTGATATTCAATTATCAAGATTATTTTTTTGTTAATAAACACCAGTTCGAGATATTACCAATAATCCCTTTATCGTCTTTTATTATACTTTTTCATAATTTCAAATAGAGTATCGCAATAAAATGATCCCTCTGGTATATAGCCACGGTTTTCTTTTCTTAAAACATCTACATAACCTCTTGCAGGTTTTTTAGGTTCTTTTATTTTCCCTGTTGAAATTAAAAATTTTCTTTTGTTTTGCGTTACCTTAAAATCAAAAAAAGAGTCAGAATAATTCGTTGGTATAAATTCTATGTAATCATTTTTTGAATGTTTACTAATAGCCTGAAATATTTCTTTTATAACCAAGCTATCCGTAATTGTAAAGAAAGTGTTTTTAGATTCATATTCGTTATAAGACTTAACCGTTAAAGAATCGTTCATTAATTCAGTGTCATCGAATAAGAAGTGTTTTTGCTCATTTTTAGTATGGCAACTTGTAAAAATAAATACTACTATAATCAACCAATGTTTTATTTACTTGTTCGGTTTAGCTATTAATTTTAAAGTCTTACCAAGCTAATAAAAATCACTTCTTATACATCAATATCAGCTTAACGATGGCAATAATAGAAGCTACTACTTCAATGAGTGAACCTATGGCGATAAAAATAGTGGCATCGATAAAACCTAGATCCCAATGGAGCATGGTAACAATAGCGCCAAAAGTAATCAAGACCATCCCTATTACAAATAAAACAATAGGAAGTGTAAACTTTTTAAGGTCCATTAAAACAGGCTTGTAATGATTTTTTCGATGGTCAACCCTTCAGCTTCGGCTTTGTAGTTTTTAATCAAGCGGTGGCGTAGAATTCCGATTGCTACTTTTTGAACATCTTCAATGTCTGGAGAAAACTTTCCGTGCAATGCCGCATTGGCTTTTGCTGCCAAAATCAGGTTTTGCGAAGCTCGTGGTCCTGCACCCCAATCAATATAATTTTTCACCAATTCTGGCGCTGCTTGACTGTCAGGACGTGTTTTTCCAACAAGCGTCACCGCATATTCAATAACATTATCGGCAACAGGTATTTTTCGAATAAGCTGTTGATACTCGATAATCTCTTCCGCAGTAAACAACGAATTAACTTCATTTTGAACTCCAGCAGTAGTCGCTTTAACCACCTCTACTTCTTCAGAAAAAGAAGGATAGTCCAAATTTACAGCAAACATAAAACGGTCTAACTGTGCTTCGGGCAATGGGTAGGTTCCCTCCTGTTCGATTGGGTTTTGGGTAGCCAAAACAAAATAAGGTAAATCCAGTTTATAATGTTGTCCTGCAATGGTTACCGCTCGTTCCTGCATCGCTTCTAGCAAAGCTGCTTGGGTTTTGGGCGGCGTACGGTTTATTTCATCGGCCAAAATGATATTGGCGAAAATGGGACCTTTTATAAATTTAAAATTTCGGTCTTTATCTAATATTTCAGAACCTAAAATATCACTCGGCATTAAATCTGGCGTAAATTGAATACGCTTAAATTGTAATCCTAAAGTTTGTGCAACGGTGTTAACCAACAGTGTTTTTGCCAGTCCAGGAACTCCAATCAATAACGCGTGACCTCCTGAAAAAACAGACAGTAATACTTGTTCTACCACTTCGTCTTGCCCAACGATTACCTTGCTTATTTCGGTGCGTAATGCGTTGTACTTAGATACGAGTTGTTTTACTGCTGCTACGTCTGACATGTTGGTCTAGTTATTTATTCGTTTGGTTTATTGCTTACTACTCACTGAAACTACTTCTTCAGCCAATTGCTTGCAAATTCACAATCTTCATAATCTTCGTTTACCTTAACGTAGGTTTCGTCAATTTTTTCATTTTGCCATTTTTCAATGGTTTTTACTTGCTTTTGCTTTAGAGCTAACTCCTTGATTTTTTCGTAATCTTTTGAAAAATTTGCGGTGTGTTCTTCATACCGACGAGTTATAGTAAGAAATTTAAATTTGGTTTTTCCAGTTCGACCTCTATCTGAATATACTTTTGAAATTTCATTAGCTTTTAAGTTGTACACTTGGGCACTTAAAGCTGGATCCATTTTAGTCAATTCAAAACGAGTGTCACTTGATACAGGGTTTACCAATTGTCCTCCACTAAAACGAGTTTCTTTTTCATCGGAATATTTCATAGCAGCGTCAGCGAATGAAAGCTCCCCATTTACCACTTTGGTACGTACACTATCAATTTTAGCTTTTGCTTTATCTACGGTCGCACTTGAGACATCTGGCAACCTTAGGATATGACGTACATCTAGTTCTTGACCTTTAACTTTATCTACCATTAAAATGTGAAAACCAAATTCTGTTTCAAAAGGTTCACTCACTTCACCTTCTTGAAGAGAGAAAGCGGTATCAATAAATTCTTTGGCAAGGGGCGAATTCTTTTTAATTCCTTTATACAACCCTCCTTTTGAACTCGATCCTGGGTCTTTTGAATATAGAACGGCCTTGGTTGCAAAACTGGCCCCATTTTCTACAATATCTCGCCGAATTTCATTAAGCCTGTTAATTACATCTTGTTTGGCTTTTTCGGTGATTTCAGGTTCTATTACAATTTGTGCTACTTCTACTTCGGCACCAAAAACAGGCCTGTCTTCTTCTGGGATAGAAAAGAAAAACTCTCGAACTTCTTCTGGAGTTACTTCAACATCTTCGATAATTTTACGTTGCATTTCTTGAGCTAAGGCAATGGTTTTATTAACCTCAAATAACTCACTTCGCAATTGCCCCATATTATCTTTTCGGTAGTATTCCACTACTTTTTCTTCACTACCCAACTCACTAATCATATAGTCCATTTGCTGAGTAATCTGGTCGTTAATTTGTGCATCGGCAACCACTACACTATCAACTTTGGCGTGATGAGCGTATAGCTTATCTTCCATTAACTTACCTACCAGTTCGCAACGGGTTATATCTTTTATATCAAGTCCTTGTTGTTGCATCTCTAGATAGCCTTTATCAATATCACTATCTAAAATAACATACTCGCCTACAACAGAGCTTACTCCTTCTGCCTTAAATCGTTTAAAAGGTTTTAAGGAATCAGCTTTTTTTGTTGTTACTTTTATTGAGTCTTCAGCTTTGCCTTTTGCAACACCTGTACTGTCCACAGTAACCACTTCTTGTGCTATTGCAAAATTTGCTAATAACAAGAATATTGTCGTCAATACATTAACGCTTTTCATACGTTTCAAAGTTTTTATTTTTAAGTGCATCTTTTGTTATATCTTTTTCTAATTTTTTTATTAACTCTAGCTTTCTTTTGTTTAATATAATTTGTTCTATTGTTGGAGAAACATAAGAAAGTGGGGCTACATCGTTTGTTTTAAGAACGTCTTCAATTTTGACCAAATATACCCCTAATGAATCTTGTACTTGCGTGAAATTTGATTTTTTTAACAATTCAGACTCCTTATCTTTAAGAGCCGGAAATGTTTGCAGTAAAGCATCTTTTTTCACCCAAGTAGAATCATTGAAATTATAGTTTGTAAATTGTATGCTTCTATCTTCCAAATCTTTTCTATCCTCGGCTGTAAATCTTCTAAATTTTTCAGCAACACTATTGGAGTTTGTAAAATCTTTTGAAAGTACAATGTAACGAACTTTTATAAGCTCATCGTTCAATATAAAATTATCCTTATTTTGGGTATAAAAGTTTGTCAATTCATTTTCAGTGATAGTGCTATCCAATTGTTGTGCCACTATTGCATTTTTATAAGCTTCAGCATATAGCTCATTTTTATAATCGTTGACTAACTCTTGGTAATTATCCAAGTTTTCTTGAGATAAGTTTATTTTTGCTTGATCTATTAGCAATTGTTGTGTCGCCCAACGATTAATAAAATTATTTACTAATACTGTACTATCTTCTAGTGATGCATTATCAGGCAGTATACTTTTTATATCTTCTTGATACAAATAGCTCTTGTTAACACGAGCAATAGGGGTTTGCTCGGTATCCTTTTTAAAATAATCGCAAGATACCGCAATCAATAATAATAGAAGTATTCCTATTTTCTTCATTAACCCTGTAATGCTTCTTTAACTTTATTTAATGCCTTTTTCTTAACGATCACATTATATTTTTTATGAAGACTTTCTATCCATTTTGTTTCAAGATAGTTTTGATAATCGCTCAAAACACTTCCCTTTGCCTTGTCTAGAGGCTTAATACCAGCAGGAAGAACAGCACTCACATTAATTACTATATATGAGTCGTTTTGGTGGTATATATCTGACACTCCTTTTTTCCCTTTGAAATCTTTTGGCAACTCGCGTTCCTCTTTTTCAAAAATACCTGTGGTAAGGATTACATTTACTGTATTGTCTTTATTTAATTGGGTTTTTATTTCTTCACCTGTTTTTCCTTTTTTGAAAAGCTTAGAAGCTTCTTGGGCTGTTTTTTCATTGGTTGCTGAAATGATCTCCGCCTCATACCGTTTGTCCCATTTATAATCGTTTTTATGATTATTATAGAATTTCTGAAGTCCTACGGAATCACCTTTGGCTTTGTTCCAAACATTTCTCTCCATGAGATCGAAAATTAACAACCCATCCCGATACTCGCTTATTACCGTTGCATATTGTTCATTCTCATCCTCCAATCTATAACGAAAGTAATCTTTCAATGCTTGGGTTTCAAACTCATCATACATATCGTTAATAATCTTATACTTAGTTTTTGAAAGCTGCATTCTACGTTGGCGTTCACTTATATATTCAGCAAAATCGCTATACATCACATCTCTTTCTCCAATAGTAAAAAGTACTTTATCATGCGATGTACTTAAAGTATCGTATTTCCACTTTCTATTTGTCACACTATCAGTTACAAATTCATTAAAAAATTTGCTGTAGTCGTTATTTTGAGAAAATCCGTATTTTTCTTTTATCTTATTATTAACGGCATGACTCACTATTTTTGAGCGGCTCCCCTCTTTAACGCGTTTTTCAAGATATTCTTTTTCATCTTCAAAGGTTGGTTTGTCTTGTATTGTGTCTAACCGAATTATGTGCCAGCCAAACTCACTTTTTATTGGTTCTGAAACATCGCCTAGATTTTTTAACTTATATGCCTCTTCTTCAAAAGCTTTAGACTTTAAATCCCCCTTTGCAAATGGAGTTAAATCTCCTCCTTTTACAGCAGAGTTTTTATCGTCTGAGTATTGCTTCGCTAAATCTTCAAAAGACTTTCCCTGTTGTAGCATAGCATAAACTTCGTTAATGCGCTCTTCAGGATCGAAAGTTCGAGTTCCAGCATTATCTGAAATCATAATGTGTGAAACACCTCTTTTTGGTTCACGCTCATGACGATCTACCACTTTTATAATATGATAGCCATACTGTGTGCGAATAATATTTGAAATCTCACCTTTTTTTGTATTGTATGCCCCCGTTTCAAATGGATAAACCATAGAAAAGACTGAAAAATAACCTAACTTACCTGCAGTTTCTTTAGCGCCAGGCTCCTCAGAATATTGTTTTGCTAATGTTGAAAAATCTTCGCCATTAACTGCTTTTACGCGAACTTCCTCTATTTTATTATAAGCTTTCAAAGTGTCTTGCGGTACAGCATCATACCCAACGAGTATTAAGATATGGTCTGCGCTAATCATTTCTTTTCCGCGTTCGTAAGCTTCGCGAGCTAGATCTTCAGTCACTTTGTTTTCAAAAATATAATTCCTAGAAAGTTGTTCTTGATATTTTCTAAATTCATTTTTATACGAACGTGTTTCGTCCAGGTTTTGGGCATAAGCTTCGGCAGCTTTCAACTTATAATCAATAAAAAGGTCTAAATAACCATCCACGCTTTTTTGCGATTCGTCCTGCACCAAGTCTAAATTTTTGTTATAAACCCGTTCAAATTCCGAAATATAAACAGGAGATCCATCAATGGTCAACAAAACCTCTTTTTTGTCTTGACCTAAAACAATGGCTGAAACCATTACCATCAAAAACAACACTATGGAATTTTTATTCATTTGTACAGTTATTTTAGTTTATTTTTTATGAAGTGTCGCAAAAGTATAAAAAAGTACTGTTAAACAAGCATGGACATGAAACGTTTTTACAAAACCCTATAGTGTATATATTTTGTTTAAATTTTGTGAAAATTGCGTACTTTAGTATTAATTATTAAAGATTATGAACTATACTGTTGAAGTTATAATTAATCTTCCCCGTGAAGTGGTTATCGAAAAAATGGATAATCCCTACAACCTAAAACATTGGCAAAAAGGATTTATACGCTATGAAGTACTTGAAGGAACGCTAGGCCAAGAAGGAGCTAAAATGAAATTAGAATACAAAATGGGAAAACGGGATATGACATTGATCGAAACTATTTTAAATCGAAATTTTCCACACGAATTTCACGCTACTTATGACGCTAAGGGCGTACATAATATTCAAAAAAATTATTTTGAAGAAATAGATAAGAACCATACTAAATGGATATCGGAAAGTGAGTTCCAATTTTCAGGCTTCGGAATGAAGCTAATGAGTTGGCTTATGCCAGGTGCTTTTAAAAAACAATCTAAAAAATACATGCAGGACTTTAAAAATTTTGCTGAAAAAGATATTTCAGTAGCTACATTAAAATAATGGAACAAGTTAAATTAATATGGGACTTTCGAGGACCGAATGCTTTAAAAATCGCAGAACATCACGTTATACATCTTAAAGAATTTACTACCGCTGAATCTTTGGAGAGCTCCACTTGCGATACGGAACAAATAAGCCCAATGCATTGCACGGCTTTTTTAATAACTCCCAAAGACAACATGAGGTTTATACGAGAACGTTTAAAACCAAATAGAGGACAACTTTATAATCCTTAATTGTAAAACAATACAAGAGTTGTAACACTGTTTTCTTTTTAAAGTCATTAAGGAGAATTTATGTAGTTTTGCGCCAAATAAAATAAAACCATGAAATATTTAAACATTATTTTTCTTTTTATCTGTATTACAGGTTTTTCACAAACAAAAGTTGGAACCATTAATGTAGATTATATTGTTTCACTAATGCCTGAATTAGAAGATGTTAAAAAAGACGTAGAAGCGTATAGCAAAACACTTGATGCTGATCTTCAAAAGAAAGTTACAGACTATAAAGCTAAAATTGAAGCTTATAAAGCGGGGGAAGCCTCCTTTACCGATGTACAAAAACAAACTAAGCAACAAGAATTAGCAGATGCAGAAAACGATATTGCTAAGTTTCAACAAAACGGTAATAAACTTATTGGTATTAAGCGCGATGATAAAATGCGTCCGGTTTATAACAAAGTAGGACAAGCTTTAGATAAAGTTGCCAAGGCAGGCAAATATACCCAAGTATTAACTGCAGATGCGTCGCTTGTGTATTTTGAAGACGAATATGACCTTACACTAGATGTACTTAAAGAATTAGGCATTACTATCCCTGAAAACGGAGAATAAGTTTTCATGCCCTACAAATAAAGGAAGCACTAAATTACCTTGAGTAATTTGGTGCTTCTTTAGTTATGGTTACATCGTGAGGATGGCTTTCATGAATACCTGAAGATGTGATTTTAATGAACTTCCCATTTTCTTTTAAACCTTCAATAGAACTAGCACCGCAATACCCCATACCAGCACGTAATCCGCCTATAAACTGTGTCATGCTTTCTACTAATTCACCTTTGTATGGTACACGACCAACAATCCCTTCTGGTACTAATTTTTTAATATCATCTTCCACATCTTGGAAATACCGGTCTTTAGAGCCTTTTTTCATGGCTTCTACACTACCCATTCCGCGATACGATTTAAATTTTCGTCCTTCGTAAATGATTGTTTCCCCTGGAGACTCTTTTGTTCCCGCTAATAAAGAACCTAACATTACACAGTCTGCTCCAGCTGCTAGTGCTTTAGGAATATCACCGGTATATCGAATACCACCATCTGCAATTACAGGAACGCCGCTTCCTTTTAGTGCTTCAGCAACTTCTAATACAGCTGAAAACTGTGGAAAGCCAACACCTGCAACAACTCGCGTAGTACAAATTGAACCTGGACCTATTCCCACTTTTACTGCATCGGCACCCGCATCGGCCAAATACTTAGCAGCTTCAGGAGTTGCTATATTACCTACAACTACATCTAATTCTGGAAATTTCTTTTTCACTTCTTTTAAAACCATCACCACACCTTTAGTATGCCCGTGAGCTGTATCTATAATTACAGCGTCAACTTGTGCATTTACCAAAGCTTCAGCGCGTTCAACAGCATCTGCGGTAACTCCTAAAGCAGCAGCCACACGTAGCCGTCCATATTGATCTTTATTGGCTGTTGGTTTTTGGGTTAACTTGGTTATATCTCTAAATGTTATTAATCCTAACAAAGTACCGTCGTCTTCAACAACGGGTAGTTTTTCAATTTTGTTTTCTTGAAGAATAATCTCTGCTTCTTTTAAAGATGTTCCTTTTGCTACAGTAACTAAATTTTCAGAAGTCATTACTTCTTCTAACCTACGTTCGTAGTTTTTTTCAAAACGAAGATCTCTATTGGTAACAATTCCTATAAGTTTCCCTTCATCATCAGTAATTGGAATACCCCCAATACTGTATTCTTTCATAGTGGCTTGAGCATCGGCTACCGTAGCGCTCTTTTTTAGGGTTACCGGATCTAGAATCATTCCGCTTTCAGCACGTTTTACTTTACGCACTTCAGCAGCTTGTTGCTCGATAGTCATATTTTTATGTAAGACGCCAATTCCACCTTCGCGTGCTATGGCAATTGCCATGGCGCTTTCGGTAACAGTATCCATTGCTGCGGAAACAATAGGGACGTTTAATGTAATATTTCGAGAAAATTTAGTTTCGATAGAAACTTCTCTTGGAAGCACTTCTGAATACGCTGGTACTAAAAGTACATCGTCATACGTAAGGCCTTCTCCAAGAATTTTGTTGTCGTGTGCGGTCATTGCAATTAAATTTTTATTCCGAAAGAAACCGGAAATTAGTTACCGTTTAATTGCGTGCAAATGTACAATTAAATGTTGACTTCAACGAAGTAATAAAAAGGTTTATTTTAATTCAATCTAAAAACAAAATATACCTAATACTACTATTTAAATTGTTTCTAAAACAATACCGCTGTACTTTTAAGTAACTTAAAAAGAAAACACTATGGCAATTAGACTAGCACATAACTGTATAAACTGTGATAACTTAATGGAAGGCGATGTTTGTTCTGTTCACAAAGTAATGGTAAACACTCATTATACTTGCGATAATTTTGAAATGAAAGCAAAACTGAATGACGAGCGAAATTGTGTAACGTGCTCAAGATACGAGGAAAGCGATTGCGCTAATCCTGATAAAGCCGCACCTGGAATGTTGTGTGCTGCGTGGGCACCGCAACAGGTAAATGCATAACAAAACTAAATTATATTTAATGACCAATACCTTTAAAAACTTTTTTGGAGGTATTGATTATTAAAGTTTTATTTGTAATCCGGCGTACCAAGTTCTTGGTTGACTAGGAATAATACCTGGTCCAGGATACCCAGTTGCCCTTCTTACAAAATAACTGTTATCTAACACATTATTGATTCCCGTTTCAAATTGAAACATTTTATATTTGTAGGATAATGATAGGTCTAATATATCGTACGCCGGAATTTCCCCAATGATACCACTTTGACTTTCAAAATCACGTTCGCTATTTGTTGCATCAGTAAATTGTTTGCTTAAATAGGTGTATTGAAGACTTCCTAAAAAGTTTTTATATCCAAAATTTAAACCTGTTTTAAAGTTTATTGCTGGAATGAATTCCACTTCATTGCCTTTTACATTAGTCTGCTCAGACTTTGTATATTCTGAATGAGTTAAAGCTAAATTTGAAAACAGATTTAATTTTATATTTTTTTCTTCAGAATAAAATGTATTCCAAATATTCCAATCAATAAATGTTTCGATACCATAGGTAATGGCGTCTCCAATATTTCCACGAAACCGCTCTTGTTCAATATCACTTACTTCTCGAAGAATTACTCCTAACCTATCATTATAACCTAAGAAAAACGCTCCTAAATCATAGGACACAAACTTTTGGAATCTACCGCGAATTCCAACATCGGCTGTAAAACCCTCTTCATCAGTAATATTAGGATCTACTGTTAATGAAGGATTAGTAATACGAATGTCGTTAAAGGTGACCGAACGGTAGTTTTGACTTATATTTCCATACAACTCAACACTTTTAAAAGGCTTATAACTCAAGCCAACTCCCAGAAGAACAAAAGATCGATCAAAAGTTCTATTATCTGGTATCGTTTCATTTAAAATTGGATTTCCAGCATTATCAAGGTTTATATTTTTGTATGCACCTACACTTTCAGTTTTAATATATTCAAATCGAAAACCGGGTGTTACAGAAAACGTTTCAGAAAGATTAAAAATATTTTCTCCAAATAAAGCCAAGTTTAAGTTCGGAAACTCAAAATCACTTTGGCGCTCATAATTTGGAAATTCATTTTCAGCAAAGCTGAAGTTAGCATCACTGCCATTGGTCCCCGGACCTTGTTTACTGGTATTTTTAGATTGATAGTACTTTCCTCCTATTAAGAATACATTTTCGGTATTAAAAAGGTCATAATGGGTTAATAAACGAGCTTCGGCGCCCCAATTATTGAAGTTTCCTACTATTAATTCTCTTGGCTCCGTAAGATCATCTTGTTGTGAAACCCGATTTTGACGAAACCCCACCGATTTGCGGGAAGCATCTAATGCAAAAAGGTTTAAGCTAAAATCCGTCTTTTCTGAAAAAGTATGTTCCAACATCAACGAGTACAATTTCCAGTCCACTTCAAACCAGTTTCGGGTTCGATTACTGAACGTGGGGTCTTCTTCAAATTGCGTATCTGTCAATCCTCCAGGCTGTTGCGCTATGTAATATAAGTAACTAAATTCTCCAGTAAGCTTAGTTTTATCGGTAAGTTGATAATCCAAATGCGCATACCCATTATAAGAGTCAAACTGAGAGTTTGGTCTGAAATCGTTTCCTTTTTTGTAGTTAAAATAGGTATAATACCCAAATTTACCTACCTGCCCGCTTAAACTATTAAAACTATTGAAAAGATCGTAAGAGCCGACGGTTTGTCTAGAAACTAGTTCTATTTTTTTATTTCGGTTGGGCTGTTTTAGTTTAAAATTAATTAACCCTCCAAACTGTGTTCCGTATTGTAAAGAAGCCGCTCCTCGCACTACTTGAATTTCTCGTAATGCTTCGGCTGGTGGTGTGTAGTAACTTTCTGGATACCCTAAAACGTCTGCTGAAATATCATATCCATTTTGTCGAGTATTGAAGTTTGCCGTTCGGTTAGGATCTAACCCACGTCCACCAATATTTAATTGCAGTCCCCCGTCATTATTTTCATATATATTCAGCCCCACCACTTGCGAATAGATTTGACGCGCATTCCCCGTTGCGAGGTTAGCTGTTAAGTTGTCTACTTGAATCACTTCACTCTTTTTTCCGGCATAGATAGCAGTACCTTCAACAGGGCGTAATTGTTTTAAAGCAAAAACCCTATCTCTTTGCTTTTTTATAACAACTTCAGAAAGGGTTTCTCCTAAAGGTTCTAATTGAAAAGTAAGGTTTGTATCTTCAGAAACTTCTACCGTTTGTTCCAATAATTGATATTCGTAAGTGAACACGACAAAATAATACGTGCCTTCCGGTACATTATTAAATTGAAATGTTCCATTCTCATCTGTGTTGGTTTCGTTTCCTGTACTAGAAATAAATATTTCAGCATTGGGGATAACTGCATTATCTGCAGTAGTCACTTTTCCTGAAACAGTATATTGTGCGCCAACTGTTAGGGTTGTTAATAAAGCGACGAACGCAACAAGTGTTGTTTTAAAATTATAATCCTTTAATATCATCGTTAAATTCTAAAATCCAAGGTTTGTGTTTAAATGATTCTTTTTGTTGTAATAAATCGACTGTAGGGTCAATAAACGGCTGACTTAACCGTCCGTTAAGAGCTACATAACTTTCTACATACACTTCTAGGTTTTTATGACCTTGCGATGCAAAATGATTTCCTAAAAAGTGTGCATATTCTAAAATGAAATCCGGCTGAAAACTCATTTGTTTTTCTTGAAATGTGTTTAAAAAGTCACTATTATCAACATGAAATTGTTTTCCGGTAACACTATCTTTAACTTTAAATTGAGCGTAACCAGCTTTCTCCATTAACATAACACGCCAAGAAAAGCGATAGCCTTCTTCGGTCCAAAACAATTCGTCGGGATACGCTAAATAGCGCCATGGAATAATTAATTGCAGCACCAATAAAGTGGCGACTATAGCTTTTGAAGCATTCATTCTTTTCTTAAAAAATACCTTTTTAATCTTGTTATCTATTTCAGCTTTATTAATCTTAAAGATTTTTGATACAACCTGAAGTATTTTATGATGAACCGAAGCGTCAAAAAAGATTAATGCGCTCACAATCATAATAAATGGAAACATCCCAATAGGAAATAATACGCGCGTAAGCACGTGGAAAATGATAACCAAAATAAAAGCAAACCAACGTGTACGTTTATATAACAATAAAAATGGTATTGCTAAATCGTATAGAGCGCCGCTCCAACTAAAAGCATAATGCACCCATTCTTGTTGCATAAAATTTCCGAGGAAAGGAATATCATATTTTGATGGTAGCCAAATTTTTAATGGCATTGCTTTTAGCAACCAATCACTGTTTAATTTTGCCAATCCAGCATAAAAATATACAATGACGAGCATTACTTTTATTGAATCAACTGTCCAATTTGGAATGTAGAAAGAAGATTTTTTAAGGTTTTTGGCATCAAATGAAAAATAACTGTTAGCCGGTAAAAAAATCATTAAAAAACTTACACAACTAATAAAATAATAATGGTTTAGATAGGTGGTTTTATCCATCAACTCTATATACGTAAAACTTAAAAAGAAAGCTATAATAGCCATTCTATACTTAAAGCCTACAGCCACCATCAAGGCCGAAAACGCACAAATAGCAAATAAAATATAAGTATAATTACCAAGTGGTTGTACCCACTCAAAACCGTAATATGAAAAATGAAATTTAGGGGTTATGTATAATTTTTCAATCCATCCATTTGACCAAAACCGGATGATACTCACAAACATCATCACACCAAAAAAAACACGAAAGACCGCTAGAGGTGCGGCCTGTGTTTGTTTCGTGAAATATGTTTTTATTATTGTGTTCATTCACTAATCGCCATCGGCGTCTACGTAATCAACACTAATATCCATTGCTTGCAGCATATCTACTTTCATTAAAATCACATTTCGCTGCAATTCGTTGTAAGCAGTAAGCATTTTTGTATTATCATTTTCTATTTGAAGTGCGAAGTCATTATTTAATCCCTCTAAGTTACTTGTAGCAGTTTCAAACTGAGAAGTTATTAAAGCACCTAGATTTTCTCCGTTTTTAATAGTGTTTAAAAACGCTAAATAGGTTTTAAAACTTTCTCCTGTAGAAGAAGCTCCAAATTTCTTTCCTTCAAAAAAGTTTTGAGTTGCCTGTAAGGCTTCTAATGCTAATATTTTTGAAATGTCTTTTTTATAAAAAGCTTCTACTTTTTCAGGAAGCGGATCATTAGAGAAAACTCCAGCCGGAATTCCAATTTTTCCTGCTCTAAGTGCTTTTTCGTAATAGAAAACATAATCGTTTGCTAGTTTATCTACCGAACCTGATGCAGAAGAACTTGTGTTGTCAACAAACGTATCTCGGTAGCCGTTATTCCAGTCACTTAAGACTGTTTCGGTTAAGGTTGAAATAGTTTCGGCTAATGTATTTAAATACACTTTATAATCTTCAGCGTTTTCATTAATAGTGTAAAAAGCAACTATTTCTTCATCTGAAGAAGCTAAACCATTTATTAAATAATCTATTGCTGGAAATCCTTGCGCATCGATAGTAGAAGGCAATGATAAATCATAGGTTCCGGTAGCGATTAAATCATCAATTTCTGAAGCATTGGTAGGATATACATTTATTCGGTTACGATAATTTAAAGCTTCAGCTTTGCCGATTTCAAACATAGAAACATGTTGAAAAGCCACGTAAGCCTCTTCCCAAGTTTCGCGCAATTGCTGTAGTGTTCCAATTGTAGGGTTTTCAGTAAAAGTAGTCGTAGCTGTAACTAAGCTATTTGTTTCCGTATTAAAAGCAGTATAAGAAGGCACAATAATATTATCGGCCCAATTAACTAATAAAGCTTGACGGTCAAAGTTATCATTGTTTTCTTCTTCTGTTGCTGTGCTATCATCGCTAGAACACGCCACTAAAAGGAGAATAAAGCTTAGGGTAAATAACGCTCTTTTAATCATCTTTTTCTTTTTCATTTTTCGGTTTGCAAAAGTAGCAAAAACAATCGGCTTAATTTATAAACCGATTGTTTTGCTTTAAATAACCTTTTAGTTTGCAGCTTGTTCTACAGTAAAATCAAAAGCCATTGCAATTGTTTCTGAAATACTATCTAAAGTTTCAGGAGTTACATCCCAAAAACCATTTCCTTCTAGTAATTGAGTTTTAAAAGTTTCTAATTCAGAAGAAGAAACGTATGGCGCTCCTGTATTTGGGTTATTCGTAAAACGAAGGCTGTACATAAAACCATACCCTTCAGAAAGGTCGTGAAAAGCTGCGCCCATATTATTCTCTGCTATTGCTTGCTTTCCAGCTTGTAAATAGTAAACCGCACGCACTGCAATGATGGTCGAAATCCCTTCTTTAATCATAGTAACCTGCTCATCTCTTAATTCATAATCACCTGCTACTATTGCAGCACGACCTGTTTTAAAAGCTTCAAAAATATTTTGAGCTATCCCCGCAAAGTCTTCATCATTATTAACAACCCCTAAATAATTAAACAATAAATGGTCGTCACTTACCCCTAAAGCACTATTTGGGTCCGCAGTTGGAATGGAAGGATCTCCATAAAGGTATCCATAAGCTTCATCCCATTTATGCTCCATAGTTGTATAATTATTATCACCATCAAGCATTAAATTATCATTATCCTCTCTATTGGAAGCTTCATCTAATACAGCAGTTGATAGATAATTATTTAACATTTGATCTGCCAATAAAGCACCCATTATTCCTTTAGCAAAAGCTTGGTTTAATTCCAATCCTTTACCAGTAACATACCTTGCGGAAGAGCCATCGGCAATTTGACCTGCAACACCTGCTGTAGCTGCAGCATTTTCATTAGGAAATACTTCATTTACTTGTTGAGAAATAAAAGATTCAAAGTCGGCTTTTATTTCTGCACTTTCTGCAACGTTTGCTGAAAAATAATCTACTGAAGCTGCTGTTTTGCTTTTTATATTTTTTCCTGATGTATTCAATTCTGAATTATCAAAATCGTTAGCACCTTCTACGTGAGCAAACATGTTTAAAAGAGATTCTTCGGTTGCTGAATCAAAATCTTTAAAAGAACCTATTAACTCTGCTGTCATCTGTAAGCGAGTGGTTTGGCCAGAATACTGAACTGTGGTTTCTCCTCCTCGTTCAAAGACATAATTTGTAGGAACTTCGATATCTTGTTGAACATCACCAGCTTCATCATCAGATGAACAGGAAGCCAATACAAGACTCATAATAATTGTGGGGTAAAATAATCTTTTCATTAAACTCTATTTAGACTTGTTATAAATAATTGGTTTTTCGAAATGCAAATATAAATGAGAGAAAGCATCCCAACAACTTTATTTAGATTAAATTTAAATAAAAGCTTATAAGTTTTATTGAAAAAATAGAAATTAACTACTTAGAGGAAACCTGTAATTGGCTTTTATATTGAAGGCGGACTAGTGCTGCCCATTGTAGAATCAAATTTTGCTCTGTTTCGGTTAAATTACCATGAACCCAAGTGTATTCATTTAAAGGCATTTCTCCCTCTTCAACCATCTCAATCAATTCTTCCATTTTATGGTCTTTTTTCTTGATAGAATACGAATCCCAAACAGAAACATTGAAATGGCCTTTTCCATGTTCAATATGCTCATCTAACCAAAAGGAAAATGGAGCTATTTCAGAATACCAAGGATATTGAGTTTGATTACTATGGCAATCGTAACAGTTTTCTTTTAATAATAAAGCTACCTCAGCAGAAGGCTTTGTTTCTTTTTCAAAAAAGATCACACTCTCATAGCCATCATTGTTCTTTTCTGGACGGACAAATTGAATGATTACTAGAGCCACTAATAATACAATAAGAATGTACTTTACTATTTTCATAGGCTATAAAAATTAAGCCGTAAAACTAAGAATTTCTTTATAATATTCGCAAAATATTCAAAATTAAGTGGTTAAATAGATTTTAAATAGCTGATTAATGATTTTCTGATATCGAAAGCCAGTTCATTTTCCTCTGGCTCGTATATTTTTACAACACCTCCATTGTTTTCGGTTAAAAACGGAATGTCTAACCCTTTTAAAAGAAAATCACTTAATGCAATTGTATATGTTTTTTTGTAATTAATAGTTTTTCCTCCTATTAACCAATCTCCTGATGTGTTTTGTGAAATTTTATAGCGTTGAAGATAAGCTCCGTTTCCACGTTGTGATTTTCCGTAGTCTAACACTTCTTTTAGTAACTCACCTTTCATATCTACTTTTAAAACGCTGCCTCCAAAAGGCAAGACTCTAAAAACATCCACACTAGTTAAACTACCAGAAAGCATATCGTCCACTCGAAAAGAGCCTCCATTAACCAATGCTGCATCTACTTTATAATTATATGCAAAGGCCATAGATTCTGTTACTTTATCACCTAAATTGGTTTGTATACTTCTGTTTGCACTATCTGTTCCGTCTAAGGGCGTCTTTGGCCTGTAAATAACTTCATTGGTGTTAGATACTACTTTTGAAAGTTCTGTATCCAATACTTCATTCCATTTTTTAACTAACCTATCTACATTAGACTGTAACGGCACTTTCTCATCTAAATACATAATCTTAGAGTTTACATATAATACTTGTGTACGAAGATTATAAACTAATGTATGTATGTACATGGAAATAGCATTGGCGTCCGCTTTAGCAATAACTGTATTACCTTCTCTTTCTAAATTACTTACGTGCTCATGACCACCCATTATCAATGGAATTCCTGGTAATTCTTTAGCTAATTCATGGTCTTGGTCTATCGTTAAATGGGTTAACCCTATTACAAAATCTACTTTTGGATACACCAAATCGTGAGCCCGCTTAGCTTGCTTATAAATATTACCATAATGGACGTATTCTTTAGGGTTTGAATCTAAGGTCAAACCAATAAAACCAAATCGTACTTCATTCCCTAAAGAGTCTTTTACAAAAAGGGTTTTATAGTCTGAAATAGGCTCTTTTCCCATTTCTAATTTTGTTTCAAAAGGGCGTTTTGTGCCATCTGGTGTCACATGGAGTACATTTGAAGAAACCCAAGGGAATGTAGACTCATCAAGACGTTTTTGTAATTCTTCTTCGGTAAGATCAAATTCATGATTCCCAAAAGTCACCAAATCAAAGTCCATAGCATTCATTACTTCAACCATTTGCTTACCCTTAATTGGTTCTCCATCTTTTTTTAAATTACCCAGCAAGGATGGATTTAAAAAATCTCCCGCCATAAATAAAAAAGT